>SDBV01010136.1_pt1 | contig 12399 bp, 13 predicted proteins | sample 2277081 | NCBI WGS metagenome assembly SDBV01 (sample SAMN10402039, study PRJNA504765) | marine sediment metagenome | isolation source: marine sediment core GS10_PC15, 223 cmbsf | place: Arctic Ocean: Southern Knipovich Ridge | collected 2010 | reverse complement strand
GGGTGGCAGCCTCGCTACAGCGGTCGTACCTTGCCCGTAGTCCTTGAACTTCTTGCTCAGTGAGTATGAATTTGCGTTTGGCCATGCTTATATTGTACATCTTTTGGTTGGTTTATCTATTAGCAGGAGTTCGCTGTTTATGTATACCTTGTGAGCGGTGGGCAAGATTGTGGCTGCCCTGTGGCCGAACCCAGGCCCGCTCTATTCCACTGGATCCCAGAAAGACAACCGCGCTTCGAACAACAAGATCAAGGATTATGCTCATTGATTTTGTCAGTTCATTAGGAATCTAAGTATGAATTCATCGCAAATACTGCTCACCAATGATGATGGCATTCAATCTCCCGGTTTGTGGACCGCCGCGAAAGCCCTTTCCGAATTGGGGTTTGTCAATGTGGTTGCCCCCCGAGAACAGTTCTCAGGTGCCGGGCGTAGTTTACCGATCCACTCTGATGGATTGATCGACCAGCAGGAAATACAAGTTAACGGTCAAAAGTGGACTGTTTTTGCAGTCGGCGGGACACCTGCCCAAGCAGTACTGCACGCGGTATTTGAGATACTGTCTGAAAAACCAATCCTGGCAGTCGCGGGAATCAATTATGGCGAGAACCTGGGAACTGGGATCACCGTCTCGGGAACGGTGGGCGCGGCGCTGGAAGCTTCAGCCCATGGTATCCCAGCCTTGGCTATCTCGCTGGAAACCAAGCGTGAATACCATTTGTCCTACTCACCAGAGGTGGATTTCTCGGCCGCGGGATTTTTTGCGGCATATTTTGGCCGTATGTTGGTAGAAAAAGAGCTGCCTGCTGATGTGAACGTTCTTAAAGTAGATGTGCCCTGCGACGCAACAACTGAGACTCCCTGGGAAATCACGCGCCTGTCGCGCATCATTTATTACCAACCAACACCACCAAAAAGAGACTCCTGGGACCAGCCGGGCATCCCCAGCTACCGAATCGTTGGCGATCCCACAAATGATCGAGCCGATACTGATGTATATGCCGTGCGCGTCAAGAGAGTGGTTTCGGTGACGCCGCTCAGCCTGGATTTGACCTCCCGAGTGGAATTGGAGGAGCTGGATCGCCATTTACGGGGGAAGAGGCTGGATAACCACCGGGTGTGAATAGTGGGTTTTGTTGCCTGTGGTGCTGATCATCGTAGAGGAGGTCTCAAGCCCAAGGGTCTATTAACTGTAAGCGGTTTAAGTCATCAAGACCAGAAAATTAATCGATCGCTTCTATTAGCAGCACAGCTTCTCCCTCAAGAACAGTATCGCCGTCTTGATTTAAGCATAATGTTTCCAGAGTAATTATTTTCCTATCTGGTCGCCATTTGGAAACTTCAACCTGTGCGGTGAGCGTATCACCCACCCTGACTGGGTTTAAGTATTTCAGAGTTTGGCGAAGGAATATTGCACCAGGACCGGGGAGATGCATACCTAAAACTGCCGAGATCAGCCCTGCACTCAGCACACCGTGAGCAATGCGTCCTTGAAAACGAGATTTTCTGGCGAATTCTTCATCGATGTGAATCGGATTGAAGTCACCGGTGATCTCAGCCATAGAGGTGATATCACTAGCGGTGATTTCCTTGGTCATCGATGCTTTTTCACCTACTTTAAAATCTTCGCGGACTTGAAAATTTCCAGCCATTGTTTCTCCCTATTTGCAGTTATTCTTCTACTTCAATTAACAAACTTTCCTTTTTAAGTCTCTCGATTATGGGTATCAATTCCCACATGGATAGGTTAATTTTTTCAGCTATCTCCAGGGTTGTCCGGGAGCCATCTGCATAAGTGAGCAAATTCATCATGTCGCGCACCTGTTCTCCACTCTTCTTTGTGCTGATCGTTGGATAGAGACCCCTCTTCCCCAGCTGTGGTTCACAAAGCAAGCTCACCTTCAACCTCTGGTTGGTTTCTATACATTCAATGCATTTCTGCAGCACATCATATGCACCTTGTAACCCGGCAGGTGTGATGAAATTAAGATCATCTAACGAAGTATGGTATTCAGGATAGGATCCATATTTCGTTCGCATCACAGATACAACCGGCAAATCAACCCCAGGACTGCAGTATTGACGCTCATCGCTTCCCCGGTCGAGGAAAGAGTACTGACAAAATTCGGGATGCATGTTCTTCAAGACATGCAAGGCAACCTGGTCGGCAAGGGTGTTCTCCTGCCTGGATGGTAAATATGAATATGAGTTATTGTCGCCAACGCAGGTGACGTTAAATCCAGCGATAATATTGCCTTTCATCTCATCCAGGTTGCGACTGAGATAAACAATTGAGCCAATAGTTTCAGGTATAAAGACGATTCTGTAAGTGTATTTTCTCTTTTGAGTTAACAGCCACTTAGCGAGATATGTGGTGACTGTTGGACCTGAAACCTCATTATTTCCTAGAGAAGGATGACAGATATAAGTGGAGAGAAAAACTTCCTGGTTTTGGATGCCAGGTATGATTATTTCTCCATATGTCAAACTGCCGTCTTCAAGCTCGCTATCAATGACAACCCGGTACTGACCTGGTTTCAAAGACTCTCTTTGGTTATGGGTCAGACAAATCCCCCATCTTTCATTGTAGTATGAAGTGATGTAAGGTATGGCGTTCGGTTGGTCTGGAAGTGAGTAGAGCTGATCTTGCAATTCATCCAATGAGATCAACTTATCGACTGGAATTGAATACCCGACAACATGGAGATTCGATTGCTTAAAATCAATGATCTTGTTCCCCTCTGGATCGATCACATAGGCATCTTTGATATTCCATTCCTTGGGAACGATCCAATCAAATGCTTTTTCTCCGGATGGCACCTCATAGATTTCTACCTCTGGTACCTCCCTTTGAATAATTCGCAGCGTATTTCGGACACCATCGCCGGTGATACTGCGGCATATTGGGAAAATTTCTTTTGCTAGTGCGTGGATGGATTTTCCTACATCTGGCATAATCCCTATTAACTTTTCTCCTCAATCGAGTAAAGCAGTCCATATGCTCGATCAGATTTGATAACCTCAGACACGCTGGCATACATTTTCTTGGCTGAAATCGTGCGCAAGCCAATCCCTTCATTGGGTCTGGAGCCTGAGTAAAGCCCCTGCTCCCAAAGAATTTCACCCATATTGTTCACATCTGTTAGAACACCTTTCTCGAGATCCCTGACAAATAAACCATATGTTCGCTTGGTAGTCACACCATGGATATCGGTGTAATCGCCGGTGAACTTCTTATGATAACGGTAAGGAACATCGTGCATCTCTTCAATGTAATGATAAAAAGTCATGCTGTCCAGGTCAGAAAGATCAAGCACGGCAATCTTTCCATCAATTTGCCTCAGGATGGCGAAAGGGGAATCGCGGCCGTAGCCACTGTAATTATCAATATCGAACATCGCGGCTTTAGCACCAATGGCTGCAAATGAGTAAATGGGGTGCCTACTGCGTACAGCACCCTGGTATTGGCGCGCTGTTTCGCTCAGCACCCCCATATGAGAAGGCGTGCTGCGAATGTCGAAGGGGATGCCTTTTGTGAAATCGAAGTTGAAAAGCGGAAATAACATCGTGCCTGTCGGTCCGACAGCTTCCAGCAGTGATTCAAGAATTACCCGAGGAGGGGTATCGTATTTCTTCAATATGCCCCGGAGACTGGCATGAATCAAGACGGTGTCACCGGGGTGGAGACCACATTTACCCCAATCCAGAGCTAAAGCTGTTTTCATCAATTGGCTCCGTTCCCTGTTTTTCTCATATGCTTATTGAGGCTGCTCAACACCTGATTTACTGTTTATAAATCATTCAGATCAATCCTTATTTTTGATTGCGGGTTTGCAGATCGGTGTGTAAATTCCTGGTGCGGGGTATGTATTTTTTGATTGTATGATTATACAGTGAATGCGTTGTTGCGGATATCGGATTAAGATCTTGCACTCTGATTGATGCTTTTTCAGTTAGGGATAATTTGCCAGACAGGAGTAAGAGATGTGGGCTGCATACCTGCTGACAGGCTCAAGTTTGATCTCCCGCATTGAGCAGCAGGATTTTGAGCGTCATTTGCTAGGAGAATAATCCATAATTAATGTAAAGGGTTTTAATGATTACTTATCTGTTTCGGCAGTGGGGGAGATCACCAAATTCATACCATGAAATTCCAAATTTGGCTGTCGAAATTGGTGCGCACTCGCGGCTTGACAAGCTACCAACAAGGACATATACTTATTACTGGTAATAATGTACCTGGGTAACAATATACCGGATATGAGGAATTATCTATGGGAAAAGTAGAGCCAATTGTAATCCAGCGAGTGCAAACTGGAGTACGAATCGAAAAGCGGATGCTAAAAGTATTAAAAGCGCTGGCAGAGGTCCATGATATTACCTTAGGGGATCTGCTGGAAGCGATCGTCCTGCATGCCTTTGAAGGAGAAAGCCCATTCCAAGATGAAGGACTGAAGAAGATCGCTGCGTTGAAGGATATTTACGGTATGGATTACGATGCCAGCGCCAGCCACCATTTTGTTGAAGATGACCAGAATGCAACTACGGGAGCGAATTGAGATGATCAGAGGTGTTGAAGTAATTTGTCTGTGGGCAGAAAATGTACCAAAGTCAGCACATTTTTACAAAGACGTACTGGGATTAGATTTGCTGCCTCATCATCATGGTGAGCGACCGCATTTTAAAGTCGGCGAGGCTTATTTAACCATCTTGCAGGGAAAACCACAGCCAGCGGAAGATTCTGAACCTTCCCGTTTCCCTTTGTTCGCATTTCGCGTTTGGGACCTCGACGAAGCTGTTGACCGTTTAAAGGCGCATGGTGTGGAGCTGCCCTGGGGGATCGAAGGAAATGAAGATTCGCGGTGGGTGATGTTTCATGACCCGGCCGGTAATCTTATCGAATTGACTTGATTTTCAGACTCATCCGTGTGCATTACGGTCAGGGTATGGTCGCCAATTTCCTAAGAGTTCGTATGGAGTGAGCAGCGTTCATTGGTTTTTGGGGATTACTTCTTTACCCTTGCTTACTATGAGGTAAAAAAAGAAGCCTCACCCAAATGAGGTGAGGTTCGATTTGATGATAGTGAATTTACAATCACTCGGGCTAAGAGTCGTTGATGGATTTCTCCAGGCGCGAGTAAATCTCATCTAATTCCCATTGAATCTGGTCCCTTTGAGCGTAGTTATCCTGGAGCATCCCCTCGAAGGATGCTCTGAGCGAATTCGGCAAAGTTTCCAACAGACGCTCATTACGTACTATCTGAGCGTTTTTGTGACCTAGCTTGACTTTTAACCGACCCCGGTAGCCTTCTAGAAATTGCTGTTTGTCCATTGGTGAGGAGAGGTCACCATGGCTATTGGTCATTACCTCTGCCACAGTGAGCAAAAAATCTTCTGTATCGACAGGTTTCTCCATGAAGCGTACGGCACCCAGGCTCATGGCGAAAGATTTGTCCTCCGGGGTGACATATGTCGCTGAAAGAAAGATGATTGGTATCTGGGATGTTTCTGGATTCCGCCGTAGATTAAACGCCAAAGTATAGCCGTCCATCTTGGGCATCATGATATCGGTAATCACTAAGGCGGGTTTTTCTTGGGGAACGATTTGGAGCGCCTCTTCTCCATTACCGGCGGTAACAACCGGGTAACCTTTGAAGCGCAGGGTCACATCTAAAAGTTCCAGGATATTGGGGACATCTTCAACAACTAGTATTGGACCATTCATCCCAATTATTCTAGCCGCATTTTACGTAGATCCAATCAACAGATTTGATAGTTGTCTTATTTTTCTCCCTTCTCTTCAGCTGCCAGGCGATCGAAGTACTCGGTCATAAATTGATGGCGTTCTTCAGCAATCTCACGGGCGGTAAAAGTATATAGGCGGTCTTTGATCTTGCATAATTTAAACAGATACTCATGATAAGAGGAATGGGGTTCGCCGGGTTCTTTTTCACCTGTTTCCATAAAGCGTGGAGAGGGTTCCGCGTAGATAGGTTGATTGACGACCACATCGAAAGCGACGGTCCGGGCAACGCCAACAGCGCCGATCACATCCAGCTTATCTGCATCGAACAGGATTTTCGCTTCCAGGGTTTGAGGGGATTCCGTGTTGTCCCGGAAGCGATGCGCACGAATACAGTGCTGTACAGCTGCGATCCTGTCTGGTGTCCAGCCTCCAGCCTGCAGAATTTGTTGGGCAAATTCAGAAGAAGCATGGTGATGGTTCTGGCGACCTTCTTCCCCGCCTTCAGTTTGGCTGCCTTGGGCATCATGAAGCAGGGCGGCGGCACGCACGATTTCCAGGTCAGCTCCCTCAATACGGGCTAGTTTTTCGACCATGCGGTATACGCGCAGGATATGATCGAACCCATGGACCGGATCGATCTCTGGATACCAGCTGCGAGCAGTTTCGATGTTTGGCATGCTATTTTCTCGTTATCAGTTGGAGTTTCTTACAACAACTTTCCCTTTTTTCACTACGGTCCTCACTAGGTTTGTGCCAAAGCGGTAACCAAGGTGCTGATAATTGGGGACATTCAAGATTAATACATCCCCTTGTTTACCAGGCTCAAGAGATCCGATCTGGTCAGCAAGATCGATAGCGGCAGCTGCGTTTATCGTGGCTGCAGCGATCGCCTGGGCTGGAGTAAGGTGCATGTAGCGGCAAGCCAGGGCGATTGCAAACTGCATGCTCTCGCACCAGGCAGTGCCCGGATTAAGATCTGTGGCTAGAGCCAGGATGCCACCCGCCTCCAGGATCGCCTGGGCAGGGGTATAGTGATCTTCTGCTAGTCCAAATGGGGTATTTGGTAAAGCGACTGCAACAGCATCGCTTTCAGCTAAAATGTTGATATCCTCTTCAGAGGTGGCCACCAAATGATCGGCGGAGACGGCATGCAGCTCGGCAGCTAAGGCTGCACCACCCAGGTTGTCAAACTCATCGGCATGAATTTTCAACGGGAAGCCCAGTTTCTTGGCCAAGGTCAAGATATGACGGGATTGATCCAGGTCGAAAGCACCCGTTTCGCAGAAGACATCCACAAAGGGCAGCTGGCGACCGTCAGGCCACCAGGCACCCACCGCTGGCAGCATGTTGACGCAGAGGTGATCTGTGTAAGCCTGGGGATCATCTTTGAATTCCGGAGGGATGGCGTGAGCACCAAGAAAGGTGATCGCAAGTTCGAGTGGGCCTTCCTCATCCAGGGTGATTAATGCCTGGAGCAGGCGCAGCTCACTTTCGGTTTCCAGGCCATAGCCGGTCTTGGCTTCAGCAGTGGTTGTGCCATGCTCGAGCATGGTTAGCAACCGGGGACGGGTTTCGTCGAGCAGCGAGTTGAGTGATGCCGTGCGAGTGGCGCGCACTGTAGAGAGAATCCCTCCCCCTGCTGCAAGTATCTCCAGGTAGGTTTTCCCTTGCAGACGCATTTCGAATTCTGCTGCTCGATCACCAACCCAAATTAGATGGGTATGTGGATCGACAAAACCTGGCATAACCACGCAGTTAGCAGCATCTATTTGCAGTTCGTCTGGGTAGGCAGCTTGTAGTTCTTCACTGGGGCCTGCTGTAACGATCTTCTCACCCTGGATCAGTAAAGCGCCATTGGGGATCAATCCCAGCTGGCCTAAATTTCTACCTCTTTGGGGACCACCAGCCAGAGTGAGTATTTGTGAAGCGGAATGGATCAGCATAGTATAAGTGTGGCAGATTCAAGTTCAATTGGCAGTCCAATTTTACCATCGGCATATGCTTGAGGGGTTATGAATGGACGAATAAAGCCACTTGGCTGGTCTCTGGCAATATAAAACTAATGTTGTCTGTTGATCGGAAGCGGTTACAATTGCAGATATCAATTGGAGGATCAGGCAGCATGGATCAAGAAACACGTCTCGAGAAGGATTCACTTGGCGATGTAAACGTTCCGGCGTATGCCTTATATGGCGCTCAAACCCAGCGCGCGGTGGAGAATTTTCCCATCTCTGGTCTGAAACCCTGGAGAGCGTTTATCTGGTCCATGGCGACAATCAAACAGGCTGCAGCGGAAGTCAACCGGGATTTAGGGATGCTGGATAGTGAACTGGCTGCGGCAATCACGAAGGCAGCCCGGGAAGTGGTTGAGGGGAAATGGGAAGACCAATTCGTCATCGACCCCTTTCAAGCTGGCGCCGGAACCAGTCAAAACATGAACACCAACGAGGTGATCGCCAATCGGGCAACGCAAATCTTGGGTGGCAAGTTCGGTGAATACCTGGTGAACCCTAATGATCATGTCAACATGGCGCAATCGACGAACGACACCATCCCCACGGCGATCCGTTTAGGGTGCTTGTGGCGGTTGGATGTGCTCTTAGCAGCAATCGATGATCTGGGAGGCGCATTACGCCAGAAAGCAGCCGAATTCGATGATGTCGTCAAATCTGGCCGCACCCACCTGCAAGATGCAGTTCCGGTTCGCCTGGGTCAGGAATTCGGGGCTTATGCCAGGGCTGTAGAGCGCGATAGCGAGCGTATCCGCAGGTCTACGCAGGGGCTGCGCCGTCTTGGGGTAGGTGGAACCGCGACTGGTAGCGGGTTGAATGCCCATCCCGAATACCACCAACGCATGGTCGAGAAATTGAAGCAGCTGACAGGATTGGAACTTTTCACCTCTGACGATCTTTTTGAGAGCATGCAGTCGATGGCAGATATTGCCGATTTTTCCGCCTCATTAAGAACTCTTGCGATCACCTTAACCCGCATCGCTAATGATCTCCGCTTGCTCTCCTCTGGTCCTGCGACGGGGTTGGATGAGATCCATCTGCCAGCAGTACAGCCAGGTTCGAGCATTATGCCTGGAAAAGTCAACCCGGTGATGGCAGAAATGCTGAACATGGCGATGTACCATGTGCAAGGTTGCGATCATACAATCGCTTTGTCAGCCCAGGCTGGGCAGCTGGAGCTCAACGTGATGATGCCGATCATCGCTCACAATGTGTTTGAAATGATGCAGGTCACCATTGGATCGGTGCGGGCATTCAGCGAGAAATGCGTAGCAGGATTGCAGGTCAACAGGGATAAAGCTGAGGGCTGGTTAGACAAGAATGCTATTGTTGTCACCGCGTTGAATCCATTGATCGGATATGCTGCCGGTGCAACGCTGGTTAAGGAAGCATTAGCTTCCAATGTGACCATTCGCGCAGTGGCATTAGAGAAAGCCAAATCAGGCAGCTTAATCCATGTGAAGGAAGATCGCCCGGTGAAACCAGAAGAGATCGAGTCTGCCCTCAACGATCTGAGACGATTAACTGAAGGAGGGCTCGTCGGCTGAAATTGTAATATCGAGCACAATTAACACTTGCGGTTATTCAAGTTAATGAAACGCGAATAATGAGGAAAATATTCCTGATTGCAAACATGAATGACCTGGCGGATTTAAATCTAAGATTTTTCATAAGGTATCGATGGATAATAAAACTTCGCCGGAGGCTTGAATCTGAGGCGAAGTTTTATGCTGATACCGGGTGGAATTAGCTTCCGTATTTACATGCTCCAACTGCCGCGCCAACAATGCCGGCTTCATTCAACATCTTGGCGGGCACTACCTCTGCCTGGACAGTGATATAGGGGAGAAATTCTTCATATCTCTTGCTGATCCCTCCTCCCAGGATGATCAGGTCTGGCCAGAGCAATTTTTCCATTGTGTGCAGATATTGATCGAAGCGGCGGCCCCATTTTTTCCAGGAGAGTTTCTCCCGTTTTCGGGCAGCATCGGAGGCGATCCATTCTGCTTCGACACCATCAATTTCAAGGTGACCAAACTCACTATTGGGGAGCAGCTGACCGTTGGTGAAAAGAGCGGTGCCAAGCCCGGTACCGATTGTGACCACCATGACCACTCCCTGGCGATCTACCCCTGCTCCAAAAGCCATCTCTGCTAGACCCGCGGCGTCGGCATCATTAATAATGCACGTTTTGCAGCCGGTGACTTTTTTGATAAATTTCGCTGCATTTAAACCAACCCAATCCTCGTGGATGTTGGCTGCTGTTAAGGTGACACCCTTGCGTACGACGCCAGGAAAACCAATACCCAAGTGTCCCTTCCAGTTGAAATGGTCCGCGATTTTGGCCACAATTTCTGCGACCGGCTGTGGTTTGGCTTGGGAGGGGGTCTGCAAGCGGTAGCGCGCGGCGAGCAGGTTACCAGTGTCCGTGTCCACGGGTGCGCCTTTAATCCCTGATCCTCCAATGTCTATTCCAAGAACTTCCATTGGCTTCCTCCTGGACAGCTAGGGCGATGAAGTTGTGCTTGACAATGGATTATGATCGAGATTATAACCCGAACAGGCGCTTCCCCTGCTGAAGATAGTTGCCCGCATGATGGATCTCGCGACTTGGCATTGCGCTAAGAGAAATCCTGCCGTCCATCGATAGATCTTTACCAGCCAGGGTTTCGTTCGGACTGAACTATTACCAAGCGAAAATATTAAAAAATACCGCCACCGGATGTGTTTTGAGAAATTGTTAGATTATTAACCGATACGGGGGGAAAAACGCCCTGTCCGCCCAGAATAACTCTGGTATTCATCGCCAAAACGCAAATGGAGGATTTGTTCTTCAATTGATGTGCGCTGGATCAAGATGACCGAGGTTGGAATCGCTAATAAGGGAATCAGCCAAATGGATGTCACCAAGCTCAAACTGAGGAATAAGAGACCTCCGAAAGAATACAATGGATGTCTGATCCAGCGGTACGGTCCATCGGTAATCAGCTGGTGACCGCGGCGGGCGATCACTGTGTCGGTGATGTTCACTCCCTGACTCCTGAACATCCAAATGAGCATGATTACAGCTGCGAACCCGCCCAAGACCCCCAATCAGTGGAGCCATCCTGGAAAGGAGAGAGTTGCCCAAGCGACCGCCGGAGGGTATATCAAGTAGGCGAAGATTGTTAACCAAGTTAAACCTCCGCCGATCCGTAAGGCAATCATTATGAAATCACCTTCATGGCGGCGGTCAATTTGATCTGCAGAGAATTGCTGCGCTTTACGGCGAAAGTAGATCGAGACTGTCAGGCTGGTTACAATCAGCGCAATGACAATAATTCGAAAAATAAGGACTTCATCCATCATATGTTCCTTACCAATAAGAAAAAGAATTGGATAATAATTCTAGAGAAATATCTAGAATGGTCTAAATATTTTTTAGCTTAATATTAAAATTTGTCAAGAGCCTGACGATTTGATCAACGATTGGTTGTCAGGGTGAGTACTTGATTTTTGCCCAAATACGATCTCGTATAATAGAGGCAGAAAATCTGGGTTGACAATAGATAGACATACCCGTAAAATCGTTCTAAGGTCAGGGGGTCTTGCATCAATCCATTCGCCAAAATGCATAATAGGATTGGAGGAAATGATGGCTCAACCAACTGCAGCGAATAACGAAATGGAAGGCGATTTATATCATCCTTCTGCGGAGATTGTCTCGACAGCCTACATCCAGGATTATGATAAGCTGTACCAGCGTTCCATCGAAGATCCTGAAGGTTTTTGGGCTGATCTGGCCGATGAGCTGGATTGGTACCAGAAGTGGGATCGAGTCCTGGATGATAGCAATCCTCCATTTTTCAAGTGGTTTGTGGGCGGAAAGACCAACATCGTTCAGAATGCTTTAGACCGACATGTAAAAACCTCTCGCAAGAACAAGTTAGCCCTGATCTGGGAAGGTGAGCCCGGGGATGTGCGCACTTTTTCTTATTTTGCGCTTAATCGAGAAGTATGTAAATTTGCCAGCCTGCTGCGCAGCATGGGAGTCAAGAAGGGTGACATCGTCACGATTTACCTGCCGCGCATTCCGGAGCAGGTGATTGCTATGCTCGCCTGTGCCAAAATTGGTGCACCGCATAGCGTTGTATATGGGGGTTTCAGCGTCGAAGCCCTGGCAGAGCGGATCGAAGATGCTGAAAGCCGGGTTCTCATCACTGCGGATGGCGGTTGGCTGCGCGGCAAAATTGTGCACCTAAAAGATATAGCTGATGAAGCCATGGCTCGCCAGCCGACGATCGAGAGCTGTATCGTTATCAAGCGGACAGGCCAGGATATCTATATGGAGCCGGGTCGTGACTATTGGTACGACGAATTGATGGGTTTACCAATTTCCAATTCCCAATGCGAAACTGAACCGATGGACGCAGAGGACCCACTTTTTATCTTGTATACCTCTGGCACAACCGGTCGCCCGAAAGGTGTAGTGCACACGCATGGCGGTTATATGGTCTTTACCTATGCCACCTTGAAATTCGTGTTCGATGTCAAGGATGAGGATCGTTGGTGGTGTGCAGCCGACCCAGGTTGGATTACCGGACACAGTTATATCGTCTATGGACCCCTGCTCAATGGGGTGACCAGTTTCATGTATGAAGG
>SDBV01010135.1_pt1 | contig 12400 bp, 6 predicted proteins | sample 2277081 | NCBI WGS metagenome assembly SDBV01 (sample SAMN10402039, study PRJNA504765) | marine sediment metagenome | isolation source: marine sediment core GS10_PC15, 223 cmbsf | place: Arctic Ocean: Southern Knipovich Ridge | collected 2010 | reverse complement strand
TCGTGCTATGCTGGGCAGTCTTGGTTTTGATTTTGTTGACGGCGTCTTGACCAAAGTGTTTTTAGATCTGCCTCGACTCGACATGGTTCACGGGGCCAGGCTTGTCATTCATTTCAAGAAATCTTGCGTTTCTCTCCATTCGGTAGGCATTGTTGGTTATAATTAACGCCCCCATTTCCGGTATCGGCATGATATTCAGGCCCAGCTTCATATTGTTCAGAAGATTTACGGCGTTACCAGTATCGATATGTTTCAATCTGAAGACTCGGGTCACCACCACATCGCCAGGCTGAATAGCCTCACGGTCGGTCCGAAGAGTTGGGTCAATGGCCAGCACCTCGGCAACAGGCACTATCGTTACAAGATTGCCCTTTCGGCTCATCACAAAGCCTTTAAATTTCATTGCCTCTTCTACATGACCGTATAAATCTTTTAGCTTTATTGGCCCCTGCATCTTCAGCGTTACATCACCGGTTATCTTGGCCGGGTCATAAAGGTAGTTGATTTGCAGATACTTGCCCACCAAATCCAAAAGCGCAACGATCTCCACCCTTTCAGGCAGGTCCAGTTGAAGCAATTCTTCGCCGTTGGGAATTATCAACTCAAAGCCATGGGCCTCTGCCGCTGCCGGTTTTTCAGCTTCGACTTCTGCTAATTCTTCAGTTTCAAAAGGCTCGACAGACTCAGGAATTGCCGGCTCAATTTGTTTCTCTGTTACAGCTTTTTCCGTCAACGCTTTTAAAGCTTCTGCCAGCCCAGGCGGAATCTCTTGTGGCGATTCGACTTGATCTTCAACTTTCTCGGTTTCCTCTACAACCACTTCGGTTTCAGCTTCAATTTTTTTTGCAGATTCTTTTTTAATCTCCGCGGCCTTTTCCGCTTCTGCCAGGGACTCAAAAAGCTCTTGGAAAAGCTCATCATCCTCAACTTGACCTTCACCTGCATTTGGCTCAGTTGATTCAGGTTCTGTTATTTCTTTTTCAACTTCTGACTCTGCCTGTTCCAAAGCCGCCCGAGGCAGGTCTGGTTTTTGCAAAATTTTAATCGCATCAGCTATTTCTTCAGCCAACTCTGCGGTAGAAATAACGATCAACTGCGAATTGTGCTTAGCTACTATCGCCTGGGCTTTTTGTTTATTAACAGGCGGCTGCATAAAAGTGCCTATTGAGACGCCGCTAAACATTAACTCTATTTGCTCACTTGACGGCAGAGGTTCGTTGGCCGAATCCAAAACCTTTACAATAAATTTATGCTCAGAATCGATAAGCCGGATAACAGATGTTGTCTTTATTAAATCCTGTGGATCGGAAGTCACAATAAGAGCATTAGTGGATGAAATTTCCGAAACCGTTTGGCCAATTTTAAGCTGGCCGAGAAGCTGCTTTGCCTCGGCACTGGGCAAATGCTTAAGCGAATATATCCTGCTGCGAAGTACTCTTGTCGCTTTTTCAGCTGCGTGACAGTCGATAACCCCAGCCCACAAAACGACCAAAACAGACAAAATCCACAGGGATTTGGCCCCATATTCCACTTTTTTGCATTTAAACAAATTACAACTCAAAAACATGTCCTGCTCCGAAAATGCTATAAAATCTCCGCTGATTAGTAACAAGATGCTACTTACATCTTTATCGGACGAATCAGCCTGAAATTGTTAAAATAAAGCCTTTTAATATGTGCATTTATGTGGCCAAACGCCCAAATTTTCATCAGTTTCAGTAATCAAAGCGGCGATTACCTACAATTAGACAAAAACAGCACTAAATAGTTCCTGATTTTTCCACCAAATTCCACGAAATTTGAAAATTTTGGATGATTTTTGGAAATGATGTTTGTACCCCATGGTTAGCCCTCGGACCTGTGCCGAGGGTTGATTTCTTTAAATATTTACCCTGCAGGAGGATACTGTCACTTTTGACACCTGCAATTACGCCAAGTTGACAGTTCGCAAAAACCTCAAAACAGCATGCTAATTTTTTTGTACCCCATAACTCCTTAAAAACACGAGCGTTAAGATAAATTCTGTTTTATCGGTCTTTATTCTATAGCTTCTGGCATGCCCTTTGCTTATACTAAATAGTATAAAAATTTAAGGATTTTCGACCGGCATTGGATGCCGACTTGAAATTAATTACATCACCCTTTGCCTTCCATGCCGATCCTATCCTAACGTAAAATGTGCGCAATTAAACCGCGCTTATAAAAACAAAAAACTGATTTTCGAAAGGATTAAAAGATGGAAGACAAAACAAGAGTAATCATTTCACTAAGTGAGGGCAAAATCGATGTCAGTGGTTCAGAGAAGTTTGTCCGCGAACAACTTGACAGATTCAAAGATCTCATTGACAAGAAACTGTCTGCGGTTCCTGTCCATGCCCCACAATTCTCCCCTCCGATACAACCACCTCAAATTTCGAATCCCGCAGTTAACCAGCCTCCTGTGGTTACCGGTGAAAACCCGTACCCGAACGTGATAGCTATACAAGATGATAAGATTAACATCCTCAGGCTTAAAGGATCTAATAAAGCAGAGAAGTCAAATAACATAGCACTCCTTTATCTGCTAGCCAAAAAGCAGAAAGGAGAGGACTCGGCGACCTTCAAAGAAATCCGCGATGTCTGTAAAGACCATGCTTGCCTGGATGCAACTAACTTCTCTGCAAAATTAAAGTCTGATAAAGAAAACTTTATTTTTAGTGGTGCTAGGATGAGTCAGTCAGCTAAACTTACCAAACCTGGTTTGACTAAAGCAAAAGGCTTGGCTTCTGAGTTGAACGCACAATGACAGCGCAAGACATTTTAAAAAAGGGATTCGACAAAAAAATCGCAGATGCGATTATCAAAGCTTATAAAGAGATTGAGCAGAATTATGTATTGCGTAAGTGGAAACCCAGCGAATTGAATGCAGGACATTTTGTCGAGGCCGTTCGTCGTGCTATTGATCTTGAACTGACGGGGAAATATATGCCCTTCGGGAAAAGCCTACCAAACTTCAATGACCAGGCGCTTCAGCTTTACGAGCGGCAGGTAGGAGATGAGTCATTTCGCATGTTGATACCAAGAACACTTAAGGCAATATATAATGTTCGAAATAAACGAGGAGTGGCACACATATCAGATGTTAATCCGAACGAAATGGATGCAACATTCATCCTCGGCTCTGTTAAATGGGTTCTAGCAGAACTTGTGCGCCTGAAGTCTGGATTGTCGACCTCTCAGACACAGGATTTGCTGAATACAATTATCGAGCGACATTGCCCCCTTATCTGGAAAGAAAGTGGTATCGTTACTATATCTTAGACCGAAGATGAAGGCAAAAGATCAAATATTGGTTCTGTTGTATGATTGTAGTCCTATTTGCGACACTGAACTCCAACATATGATTGAGTACAAGAACACATCCAACTTTAAGAAACTGCTCAAAAGCCTCCACAAGGCAAAAATCATCTATTACTACGAGGACGGGAATTGCCGAATCTCTCCGAACGGGCTTCATGAGGCCGAGACTATAATCAAAACAAATACATAGGTATCCAACCATTAAATAGACGGTATCATTGCATGCGCGCCGGGGGAATTAAAGGTGTCCGCCTGCCCTGAGCCTGTCGAAGGGCCTGTGCCCCCGGGTCTTAGGTATCTGTGGCTAAAAACAACTCAAAATCGAAGATTCGCCATAGCCTTGGCGACGGCGGACTAAGCACTAAAAACTCAAAACTAACCAAGCTCTCCCAGGCCGAAGCCCTGCCCTCTGTGGCCAAAAAAATCCGTTCTTTTGTTTTGAGAATTCGGGTTTTGAAAATTAGATATTGTTTAGGCCTGCCCAGAGCTTGTCGAGGGGAGCAAAGTCGAAGGGATTTAGGGTTTAGTGCTTAGGATTTCAACAGAGAATAATACATGTTCTCCGTATTCCGCCGTCTGTTATTTACGTGCTTATAAAGCACCGCTATTTACGTATCTAAGATACCTGTGTAACGCAGTAATTGAGCTAAAGAACCGCTCAAGCAATTCGAACAAAATGCGCAAGTTTTAAAACCCAAGGTGCGCAAAAAGTGCGCAAAAGTGCGCAAAAAGTACCAAAAAGTGCGCAGAAGTGCGCATTTTTGCGATACCCATCTTAACACTTGCGCGTTTGGTGTCAACCGAAACCCCCCTAACTGCCCGGGATCAAACAATGCCCTAAAAAACAAACCCCAAAAAACCCCAAAAAAACCAAAAAATCAAAAATTTCAAACTTTTAAAATCCCAAAAAATCTCGAATTTTCCCTGTTTTATTTTTGCAGGAGACAGGAGATAGAATTTAGAATTTGAAAAGGAGGAAAAAAGCAATCATGGATTTTTTGTTGGTGGGTTAATGCCAGGTGGTTTGAGCGAGCCAGTCGGCGACGAGTAGCGCGCAATCATTAAGATCAACTGTGCCGTTTCGGTTGAGGTCGCCCGGCTGGGCATCGGCGGAAATACCTTTAATGACAATTTAGACCTGCTCTTAATATGTGACGCGCACGAAAAAGGCCTGGATGTTCTCCAGGCCTTTGAATTGGTTATTTAAACACTCTTAGCTACTACATCAATTACAGCCCATCCTGATAAAGCTGCAGGATTTCCGGGGCAGTTAAGGCTCGGTCGTAAACTCTTACATCATCAATTGTACCATCAAAATAATGCTGATCAAAATCTCGGCCGATATAAGAATCAACAACCGAACCTGTGTAAGGGCCGTTATTGCCTGATACATTCAGTACCCCATCAACATAGATTGCCGAAGTATCGGAGTTGTAATCATACGTGACTACTACATGATTCCAGGAGCCGAATGACATCGCTCCTGGAGCAGTGTCAAGGTCATCACTGTAAAAACCAAACCTGATCATTCCGGTGTTGTAGTAAGTTCTAAGATGGAGTCTTTTTCCCGTAGAGTTTGCTGTATGATGTACAAACCAAACCATGTGGTCAGAAGGGCTGGCCACAGGCTTGAGCCATGCTGATATGGTAAAGGAACCGGTAAAATCCATAGATGGATCACTTGGAATCAAAACATAATCATCGTTGCCATCAAAATTCAATGCACCGTTAATTTGCCCGGTTGTCCATATTGGGTCACCGTAGAGGGTTCCATGATTAGAACCAGCCCAATCATAGGCATCTGTTCCACTGCCTTCGTCAAAGGCCCAGCGCGAAACCAGATTAGGGTCATTAAATAGCCATGTTGTAAAGCTCCAAACATCGCCTTTATAGGTATCTGAACCATCAGGCTCATCGATTCGCCAATAATATAAAGTATCAATCTCAAGACCACAGGGGTCCCACGTGCTGACATCATAATTGCCCATATATTCATTAGATTCAGGTGTGGCGTCGTTCACATCGTTGTAATCGGTACCGAAGTATACATCGTGCGAAACGATCTGATATCCCGGCACCCAGCTTAGAACTCCATTGGGATCTGCACCTGTCGCCCCATCAACAGGATTTGGGCTACTTGCTTTTTTGTCCGCCCCTTGCCCATAAAGCTCTCTGATTTCTTCATCAGATAAAGCCCTGTCATAAAGACTTACATCATCAATTTTGCCATCAAAATCCATATCTGTGGTCCAGGATTTTCCAATCCATGAAACAACTGTGGATCCTGTGTAAGGGCCTTGATTGCCTGTTGTTTGTAAAACTCCATTGACATAGATACTTGAAGTGTCTGAGGCATAATCATAAGTACAAGCGACGTGTGTCCATGTGTCAAAGGGCACGACTCCGGCAGCAGTATTGAGATCATCACCGTAAAAAGCAAACCTGAGTTTTCCATTACTATAGAGCTTTATATGTATAGCCTTTCTTGTGACTACACTTTGGTAATGCGTAAATATATGTTGTGTCTTCTGTTGCGGATGAACCCATGCAGAAAATGTAAAGGGACGGTAAGCAAGCTCTAAGGAGCTATCCGCTGGAATTTGAACATAATCTCCGTTGCCGTCAAAATCCAGTGCATAGTCGCCTATTTTGCCGGCTACCCATTGGGGGTCACCTTCGAGCGTGCCGTCATTATTACCGAACGAATCGTATGCTATGTCACCTTGGCCTTCGTCAAATTCCCAGTTTGAAACTGGCCATAACCACCATTTTTCCATTTCTACGCCCCAACTATCACCAAAAACGGCAAAATCAATGAAGTCGGTATCCCCGCTGAAATTGAGGTCGGTTTTCTGGCACCAGTATGGCACGCTGCAGTCGTCATTGAGCCATTGCGAAACAAATATAGCCAGATCATTCATATATACCGAATAATCCCTGTCGAAGTCACATAGTGGCCAGCATGGAGGATATTTATTTAAATTACTTTCTTCAAAGAATACCGGCGGAAGACCTCTGCCTTGCGAGAGTCCTGCAACACAAGCTGTTTCAGCAATATCGAGCCAGGTAATGCGTATCTTACCATCAACATAGAACATTTCTATCTGGAAGCTGGTCTTTGCATCTTTACCACCGAACAACGGTACGTCCTGGTATGTTACCACCGTGCGATCACCAAATTTTTTGTATGATATACAATGGTCGTCGGGCGGTGTGAGGTCAGCAAACACACCGGATATACGTAGCATATTGAAGTGATTCTCCAGCGAAGGCTCATACTCGGTATCACCATCGCCGAACGTAATATAGCCGTTACTGCCGATATAAAATCGATCATACTCAGTCCCATAGAATGACACTTTTTTCTTGCGAGGGGGAGTGTCCTCTATAAAAATCTCAACAAAATCATCATCCCAAAGCCCGACATATGTACCACCACACGGGTCCGTTGGAAATTCATCAACCTCCTCACGACACGCTTCGTAATACGCAATTGTACCGTCAGGAATGAATGTAACCATAAGGCCGCTTAAATCACTGCCTATGTCACCAAAGGACTCGGTAAAACAATCCGGCGGTTTTACTGTCAGGGTAACAGGACGCGGTTTAATACTATTGCTGTCTGTGTTCTGGAACGTTAGGATTTCGGTATAAAGATTAGGGTCAAGTAAATCAGCATTCGCCGAAATGCAGACGTTTACATCTATTACTTCACCTGGCCCCAACAGTCCTTCGGAAGGTGTAGCCTCTAACCAATCTTCTGTATACAATGTAGTCCAGTTCACAGATTCAGTTCCGTTAATATTTGTCAATGTATAGACCACGCATTCTGGTTTGAATGGTCCGGCTTCAGTTCCGCTCGACTCAAAACCTTCTGAGGGAGTTATCTGCAAATCATCCTGAGTTACTGTCATTGTTACTGGAACAATTATCGGATCGGCTAAACTGTCTGGAATAATCACGATGCCGGCCTCATACGTGCCTGGAGTTAGCTCCGTTGCATCGAAAGTTATACTTATATCATTCGATTCTCCCGCCCCAATCGTACCAGTTTCAGGATGTATCTTTATCCATGGTGCTTTCGTTTCCAAAATTGCTTTGTATAGATTAAGTCTGCCCTCCGACACACATTTACCCGCTAAAGCTGGTATCTGGTCCCCGGTACGCAGTAGAATATCTTTAACTTCATCATTACTCATGTCTGGATTCATCGACCACAAAAGTGCGCACGCTCCAGCTACGTGAGGTGTTGCCATGGAGGTACCACTTTTAGAATGATACCCCCCGCCAAGTTTACAGCTTAAAATGTCTACACCTGGGGCCCCTAAATCAACTGAAACCGATCCATAAGAGGAAAAGCCTGCCTTGTTGTCAGAGTGATCCGTGGCCATTACTGCGATAAGGCTATCACTATCATAGCTGGATGGATAATGCGGTTTACTATCGTTGTCATCGCTACTGTTCCCCGCCGCTGCAATGAACAACATTCCTGCCGCTCCCGCTGCATCTATGGCATCCTTAAGGCCTTGATTATAACCACCCCCACCCCAGGAGTTGCTGGACACGTTCGCACCCATAAGCGTAGTGTATTCAATACACTTTATTGCATCAGACGTCCAACCACTACCACTTGAACTGAGGAATTTTACCCCCATTATCTTTACCTTCCAGCTCACACCTGCTACGCCTTCTCCATTGTTGCCTATACCACCAATAGTTCCCGAAACGTGTGTGCCGTGATAATGATCATCCATAGGATCACCGTCGTTGTTGCGGAAATCATAACCATAAACATCGTCCACGTAACCGTTGCCATCGTCATCAACGCCTGGTGTTCCATTGTATTCAGCTTCATTAACCCACATATTCGCTGCCAAGTCGGGGTGAGTATAATCAACACCGGTATCAATAACCGCTACAATGATTTCGCTGCTGCCGGTGCCAATATCCCAGGCCTCGGGTGCATCGATATCAGCATCGGCAGTCCCACCGGTCTGACCTGTATTGTGCATGCCCCAAAGGTCGTTAAATCTCGTATCATCCGGAACCGTTGAGGACACCTGCACTTCATAATCAGGTTCAGCATACAGTATCCCATGGGCTTTATTGAACTGGTGTACTGCCTCTTTAACGGTTTGTCCCGGAGGAAGCTCTACGATGCTCAAGCCTGGAACAATTTTGAAATTACGTTTTATTTTGCCCTCGCCTAGTGATTTTAATATCTTGTTTTTCTCTTGTTTGCTGCGCATTCTCCCATTGGCCTTGCCTGCAAAACGTACGATTAATCTGTCCGGCTTGTAATGTGCATTAGCCAATGCTGTAAAATCATGCCCTTGTCGTGCAGACATAAACGCAGCTTTGTTCTTGTTCAAGACACTATTGATTCCTGCTGAAGATGTACTGGAACTGCCGACCTGATGCGTGCGAATTATAAAATCCAAATCTTCGACGCCGTCATTTCCGACGGTCAGGTTCTGTGTTAAAGTGCCGCCCTCCACGATGTTTACATCAAAAATGTTGGGGTCAACCCATAGCCCAGCGTTGGCCGGAGAGGCAATCACTGCTAATGCCATAACCGCTATTAATATTGAACTAATTTTGTAACTCTTGGAACAATTCCATATAGTCTTCATTATTCTCATTCCCTTAAATAAACAGGCTAAAATCATCATTTGAGATTGCTGGAAATAGGCAGACTGCCCCCCCCCCCCAAAAAAAAGGTTCGATGCCATACCATAACTCCTCCTCCAGCAGCTTTTGAAAGGCCAGTCACAAAAATATTAAAGTAGGTATACTATATTTTTGCGATATTATTTAAATATAACACATTTAGTCCAAGTTTATCAAGAAAAGAACCACTAATTAGTGCCATCAAAGCCCTAAAATGGGACGTTTTTTTTTGAAAAATTTTGAAAAATATACCAAAATCCACCCCAAATACCGAACCTTGTAGTTTCTACGCGCACAAAAAAGGCCTGGATGTAATTCCAGGCTATAATAGCGAGGGATCGCTGGTTATCTGTGGCGATCCTGGGTCCGTGAGGACTCCTAAGGAGGACTCCTTACTGAGAGCTATTCATTTGCATCAGCGGGGGGTGTGTCGGAATTGTTGCTGTCTGGGGTTGTTTTCGGCAAAGACTTTTCCGGTGCGGGTCGATCGCCGTCTTCGAGCGTCGTTTTCAGTTCCTGCTCTACGTCTTTCAAAAGTTTACCCAAATCACCGAGTTCTTTTGCTTCTTCAGGCGAGATTCCCATGGCTTCGGGATCAGACATTATTTCCCGTATAAACTTAAGGGACCGCTCTGTTTCCTGCACCGATATTTTGGCTACAGTGGGTGTTGGCGTGACATCTGGCGATCGGACTTTTACAGGTTGCACCGTTCGTGATGGAATAATGCTCGAAGTTCTCGCAGCTTTTTTTCTGCTGGACGAAGCTCCTTGAAGCAGGCTCTTTTTCTGAGGGCGCTCTGCCACCATCTCAAAAGTTCGGTCGCCGTCTTTTACAACGACAATCCCATCCTTAACTTCTTCTATTATCAGATGCCCGACCTTGCTGGATTGCTTGGCCCATCGAAGGCCCTTTCCCACTTCATCCAATAGCGCCCATGACATCTGCGTGTTATTTGGATAGAAGCAGGTTCCGATGAGTTTGAATTTTGCCGTAACGGTTTTTGGCTTAGGTCTGGTCCTTGCTGGTGTTTTTTTAACCGGTGCTTTAACTTTAGGTTTAGGCGGATTAATAAGATTTGCAAAAGCCCGTGCCTGTTTGACTAACGGCGAAACCTGCTCTTTGGAGCGTTTGGGCTTACCGGCTTGTGCCATAAAAGAATCAACTATGCCCGGCAAATCGAGGAATTTTTCAATTTGCGCATCGCTTCTCAGGCCAAATATGATGAGCAAAATAAGCACGCCGATCGCCAGTATAGCACTGAAGATGCATGTTATTTTTAACGTTTTTATCATACTTTTTGCCCCGCAAGTGCATTGTTTTTTAGACGCTCTTAGCTTATTTGACAGGATTGTCGGCTGTTTGTTCCTTCCAATGCACTATTTTTTGCCTATAATTTTGCTCATTACCCGCATAATTTGGGCTGCGTTCCGGGGTATGACATGTTGTGCAGTCGGATATTAGTTCAACGGTTTTGGCTTTTCCCATGGTTTTTAAATGTTCTGAGCCTGGTCCATGACAGGTTTCGCAGCCAACATCCTTAAGCTGCGGCGTTTTTTCTTCGCTGATAAACCCGCTTTTATATTCCAGCCCGACAACATGGCAGAGGACACACTCCGGGTCGTATTCAGAGCCTATGTCTTTGAGAGTCTTAAAAGCTTTTGCGTGCGACTTTTGGCTCCATGCTTTATATTCGTAATCATGACAGAGTTTGCAGCTTGCGGAGCCTATATATTCCAACCCGTCCGGCAGTTCAAAGCGTCCAGCTTTTGCTAAAAGCCCCAGATCCTTAACAATTTTCTGATATGCCTTGTAAAGGTGGACAAGCCTTTCGTCGGCCGGCAGGGCCTCTTTGATCGCTATGGCCTGGTAGGCTATTTTGAAATCGTCTTTGCCGGTCGGCTGGACCTGGATCTTGCCAACATATTGACCCAGATGGCCTACCGTGATGACCATGGGCTTTTTGATCTTCTCGTACAGTTGTTTGGGTTCGTCTGTTTCGGCAGAACATATCACCACGTCCACCAAATCCGTCTCGGCAATACGGCTTATCACTTGAACGTCACAATTATTAACTATGAGTATATTGAAGGATCGCAGGGCGCTGTCTGGTTCAAAAAGATTTTCCAGTTTTTCGAATTGTTCCGAATCAGTATCGATCGTTGCGACTTTGGCAATTAGACTTTCGGTTCCAAGTTGCAGTTTCTTTTCGAATTTTGCAGGGATGTTAACTTCAGATACACTTGCAGAGGTTATGATATCGAAAGAGGTGTTGCCTATAAGGGCGAGGCTTTGGGCGATTTCGATATCTTTTTCGCTCATGTTGACCATATCGTAGTCAAGCAGTGAAAGTGCCTGGGTAATAATGTTGAATTTGATGATGTCCTGCTCGGTATCTTTTGCAATCAGGTTGCCCGTATTGATAAGCAGTCTTTTTTCAGGAGGGACGTCTTTCAAAACAGCAGCTCTTCTTTCAAAACTCCCAAGCTGGCCTTCGGCGCAGCCGCACGGTTTTAGTGTGCTTAGTTCATTGCCCGAAACAAAGATAGTTATGCCTTCGGATCGAGCCGGTAAGACCAGCTTTTGTTTGGCGCCCATAGCCCAAGTCCAACAAGCCAAGGCAAGCAAAATAAAAATGCTACATATCAATCGCAACATAATTTTTTTTTCTAAGGTTGTTTTTAGGAGCAGTTTAACAACTACTCCTATAATTTCTAATTACGCCTGTTTTTGCTGGAATAAAACCCTCGGCAGTTAATCTCCACCTTATCTGCCCCTTTGATATTAACAGAAAGAGTGTCAGAGAAGAATAGCACGTTTGCCTGTATTTCTGGCGGCAGGACTTCCAGGTTTAATTTAATTTTGTTGTCAATTTTTTCCATACTGAGCAGCTTTATGAACCCTTTCTTTGAAGCAGCAGATTCGACTTCGAATTGGTCGCCATAGTTATTTTTTATCCAAAGCTCTCTTTGTACGGGTTTTAGTGGTTCTGCGTTTGTAACGATTATCGCCTTGGGCACGCTTTCGAATTCAGCAGGTGTCTTGTAAGTAATACTGACATTGTCGCATTCAGGATGCGTCAGTCTGACGTTTATTTTGCCTGAAAGATTGTTTTTTAATTTTTCCATATCAACCTTTGGCACAAGAACAAATTCGGTTGACTCTTCCGCAGGGTTAAAATCAGCAGTTATGGCATTTCCGGTTGACTTAAATTCTGTAATTGCAAAAGGTTTGCCATCGGAACTTTTAATCACGATCTCTGATGCACCTGCGTTTTCTTTTCTCAAAGCAAGGTTTATTTTTTCCGGTTTGACTTCAACCTTCAATATTATATTTGCCTTGATAGTAAGCGGTACTTTCGGATTTTTTTTGTCATTGCTGTTGACATAGATG
>SDBV01010134.1_pt1 | contig 12403 bp, 9 predicted proteins | sample 2277081 | NCBI WGS metagenome assembly SDBV01 (sample SAMN10402039, study PRJNA504765) | marine sediment metagenome | isolation source: marine sediment core GS10_PC15, 223 cmbsf | place: Arctic Ocean: Southern Knipovich Ridge | collected 2010 | reverse complement strand
TCATTGCGTTCTCCCCCATGGGGGAGAACGCAAAAAACAAGCCCCAAACAACATACTTATGGTAACATCAGCAAACGGCATTTCTAATTGTCGTCAACGGCAGGAATAGTTGTCGCTGGTCAAGGCTGGATAGATGACCTGGGAAGTCATATTAACTTCAGGCATTACGGCTGCCATTGTTAGTGCATTTGTAAGCGTCATTGGAAGCTACATAGTCGGCAAGCGACTTCAGGAGCGGGAACACAAGTATCAGGAAGAAGTGAAAAAAGAAGAAGACGAAGCCAATCATCAGGCTCTTCTGCGTTCTAGAAGAATCAATGATCTCCAAAAACAGGTCTTAGAGTTCTGCCGTTCCCATCCCAGCAAACAATATATCCTTCAAGGTCATAGTGGAATGTATTTTCTTCGTTCCTGCGACACGAAAGAGACTATGAAGTCTGGGTATATTGCCATAAAAGACCAGATACAGGATATGGTCTATAAGAGATATTTTTCCGAAATATCGGACAATGACTTTGGTTTTATGTTTGCGATGACCGATCAGGGAAAACACATTCCGATAGGGGAAGTTCATGGTGATGAATGATGCGTTGCTGGCCACGCGCCGCATGGCTCGACGAAAGAGATGAGACTTTGGAGCATTCATACACCGGATTTTTCCCTGACAGCGGGAAAGGTGGACCATTCCAAATCGAATTACTACGACTCGGTGCCGAAGCTGCGAGAGTCTTATCACAAGTTATGGAACCTGATCCAGATTCCTGATGGACAAATCATATGGTGTTACACCCAAAATGATAGGTTGGAGAAGAAAAAGGACGAGAAGATACTTTGGCCACTAGATGTGCCGGAGGACGGCATCATTTGTTTCGTGGACGATCTTGTCTGGAATCGTCTGCTGGGCATAGAGTGCGCTGTTGGAAAGGGAAAGCATCGACAGTGGGATGCCGAGGCTCTCAGAAAATTCGCGGGCCAGTCAGACGCTATGAGAGAGTACCAAGAACAGTGCCGCAAGGATTTCTGGGCTCAAAAGCCGAAAAGCGGAGATTGGTGGGATGAACTCTTTGTTGAAGAGCCAGGAGAATGCATTTCAGCAATTATAAGGCATCCCGTTCCGGTAGAATGGGTGGACTCATCAGAGCCATATTACTACACATAGGCTGAGGATCTGTGAGCGGATGTATACACAGAATGAACAAGACTCTTTTCTCATCCTGAACATCCTGTACATCCATGTTAATTCTTTTCTCTGCGTTTCTCTGCGCCCCTGCGGGAGATAATTCCTGGTTATTTCTAATCATTTGGGTCGCTATGCCCCGCAGTTTTATTATTTCCCCATTCTCATCAAAGACAAAGACTCACAAAACAGACCATATGAATAATGCTTATACGTCAAGTAAGATACAGCAGATTTATCATAAAGAACTCAATATTGTTAATTAAACACCCTTCGTTTCGCGAAGCAGGCTCAAAAGAGTAGCGACAGAGCACATACACTTTGTCAATTAAATCCCCCTTGTTTCCCAGATCGACCACCACTTCGTCCTCGAACTGTCCAGGGGCTGCGACAGCAGACCGATAGGACTGCCCAGGGAAGACCGGTCATCGACGCTAAAACAGTTCTTCTTGGGGCTCCATAAGGAAACCAGCCTTGTTTTGCAAGCTTGTTCTCCGATTGTCGCCTTCTCCGAAGCGGAACAAGGTGAGCTATAGTATAGAGGGTGTATTCGGAATTGGTGGTGGATTCCGGGAACAGCGGTGTTTCGGTCGGGCGCGGTAACGGATCGCTTGGTGAGTGGTAGCATGTATTAGAAAGGGGTTCAATTATGAAAAGACATATTGAAGTTCAGAGCAAGGGGTCGTTTCTTCCGGCTAAGGCGCTTGTTGAAGGTGATAATAAACATATGATCATGCCGTTTCTTATCGACACCTTGCGGCATGAGATCGACGAGTTCTTTTCTGGGAAAAATTAGGCAAGTTCTTTCCGTATTGAGGGTGGGGAAAAATGGCTAGCTGCTTCGCTCGGTCTCCTGCGGAGCCATAGGCCACGTTTTCTGGTGACGCTCCGCCTCGTTCATGCTAAGATGTCCATGAAACGGGGTCAATCATGGCGGAGCACATTGAATCAGGGAGCAAGAAGCGGGCGGCGGTTGGCGCAGCGTTTTTGTGGGTGCTAACTTTAGGGCTGTTCTTGCTTGTTGCTTCGATTCCTTTGCCGGATCATGATGTCGAGGTGAGGGTTCTTACGAACTCGATGGACAAACCCCTTCGAGTGCTCGTTTTCTCCGCGGAGGAGAAGCCGGAGACCCCCTCCCCCGCCGTAATTATTTGCCAGCCATTGAATAATCCACCGGAATTTGCGCGGCCGCTTGCTCTGGAGCTTGTTAAGCGGGGCTTTGTTGCCCTTACATTCGATTGGCGGGGACATTCGCCTGATGAAAACCGTCAGACCTTGCGTAAGAAGCTTCATGAAACATTGCAATCGGATATGGAGGCGGTGATTGCATTTCTGAAGGGGGATGCGCGTGTTGATGGCGAACGGATTGGGGTGGTTGGCCATTCTGTTGGCGCTAACATCGCTTTGGATGCGGCAATAAACGATTCCTCCATAGGGGCTACGGTTTGCGTGGGGATGGCGACGGAGGTGCCTGAAGGTAAACCGCGCAATTTGCTTTGGGCGGCCGGACTCTTCGACGAGTTCCGCACTGAGGACAGCATGCTGCAAGCTTATGTCGAGAGTGGGGGGGAAGCGAAGCTGCATGTCGAACGCACCGGCGATTTTGCGGACGGTACCGCACGCGGTATAGCCATATCGCCCACCGCGGACCATTTCACTGAGATGTTCGACAGCCGACTCCACAGGGAAATTGTTGATTGGTTTTCCGCGTCCTTCGGCCTCAAGGCTTCGCGGCATTACTTCCTGGTCGAGATGCGTTACCTTGTGTACACTTTGGCGTGGCTGGTGTTCCTGGTAAGCGCGGTGTTCACGTCAAAGTTTGCGCTGGACGGCAATAAGTTACGTTTGCGCGCAGTTTCGGGTGCATTGCTGTGCGCCCTGGCTGCTGTGTCGTTATGCAAACTCGAAGCACCCGCATTCTGTTTCGACCTCGCCGGCGCTGCAATGACCTTCGTTTTGTTAATCGGATTTGTATGCACTCAGACGAGTGAAGAGTTGCGCGCGCGATGCAGTTGGTTTGTGCGCGTCGCGCTTATGCTGTGGGCTACGGTCCTGCTCACGCTTTTCATAAACGTGTTGCCGAGTTATGCCCACTCCCCGGTCCGTTTGATGTATTTCCTTGAGTTTGCGATAAAGCACGCCTTGGATTGGGTATACGCCTACGGCCTTTTATATTCCAAGCAGGTGTTGTTCTCCAAGCACACAAGCGGCGTACTTATAGTGGGGCCGGTAGCATACGCGGTGATCATAATCGAGCTTCTGTCCCCAGGCATCATTCTCCGTTCAGCGACAAGACTCCTAAGACGCCGCAAAGGCACAAAGAAAAAGACCAGCAAGATCTCATTAAAACACATGGCGCTATTTGGCGTTTTGCTGGTTGTATTTGGCGGGATACTTTGGGTACGCCTGGGACAAGGTTTCGTAACAAAAGAAAGCGCCCTGGAGGCCGGACGCTTCATCCTAAGATTCGGGTTGGTCCCCCTTGGCGTGTTCACAATCCTGCGACGCCTGTTTCGCAGAAACACCCATGCGGAAGATTAAGAATCCGTTCTTTACGGAGGGGAGCGCGAGGGGAACCGCTTTCTTTCGGAAGAAAGGGCTTCACCTCGCACACCTTAGCGTTCACTGCCGGCCGAGCAGGTTTATTGCGTGGACTGTTCGAGTGCGTTCTTCGATTTCATCGGCCAGCCATCCTTTTACCCAGGATTTGGCCAGGTATGAGAATTCGTCACCCGCTGGAAGTACCTTGACTGGCGGCCGCCCGGCTGTGTCCGCGAAATGGCTGGGCAGCTCGGCTTCGTTTCTCTGTTCGTGGCAGCCGACGCAACTTCGTGTTTCGCCTGGGCGCGCGTACATCCAGAACGACTGGTTGCCTATGACCCGGCGGTCGCTGTCGAGCACCTGCAGGTGAAGCAAACGGTCAGCGGGGACCTCCACAAAGAACGATCCGTCCGCCGCCAAGGGTACTGTTCCGAGAATCCGCGCCTTTGTTCCGCCGTGATTTTTCCACCTGTTTGTGGGTTTGTTCTGCTGCGTCTGGTGTCTTGAAACTACCGGTTGTCCCTCGATCACGCGCAGGAGTTTGCCGCGTTCCCTCACCCTCTCGATGCGCGATATGCGGGCGGAGTTGCAGAACAGCTTCGCGGTGTAAGACTCCTCGCGCACTTTTTCATTTTCGGCCAACACGGGCGGTTTAGGCCGCGCCATAATCGGACGCGCCTCGAAATCCGCGTTGTCCGGGTCGTTGTACAACAGAGTCATCTCACCGGTGTCCGTATTCATAGTGTACAGCGCAAGGTCGATATTGATCGCGCTTTTGAACAGCTCCGGACCTTTTTTCAGCGCCATGAACTCTTCGGTGCCGGGATCGATTATGCGGCCGTCCACCTCGAACTGTTTTGGAGACGCCGCGCACAGGATAGTGTTTTCGCCGATTGGAAACGGTGACGTGACAGCCATTTTCTTATCGTGCGGCACAACGCGTTCCTTATAAGGCCCAGGCCCGACGATGAGAAGCCCCGCGCTCGTCGCGATTATCACCTGTTCGTCGTTGATTGACTGTGCCTGAGAAGTCCGCAGGACCCGGTTGCGGTTGTCCGGATTTCCTCGATAACCCGACCTCATAGTCCACGCCGCATTTTGCTTGTGCAGGTCTATGAAGAATGGCCTGCGTTCCGGGCCGTACAGCGACAGGTTGCGCGTGCCGTCCGGGAAGACCGATTGAAGCGTAACTTCCGTTTTGAGACGCGAGTAGAAAATGTCAAGTCTGCTGAACACGATTCGGCCGTCATTCAGGATAGACGGGTCCCGATCCGCACCGAGGTTGAAACCGATAGGATGAATATCCGAACCATCGGCGTTCATAACCGTCAAACCGACGCTTGGGAAACCATGGTACTCGTCGCGCGTGCCGATGCGGCTGGATGAAAAGACTATTCGTTCGTCCGGCAAATATACCGGCGCGACATTGTGGTATGGACCACGCGTTATCTGGCGTAAACCCGTGCCGTCCGCGTTGATCTCCCAGATCTGCCACCACGGATCGTCCGGGCCGCCGAACCTTGGCTCAGACGGATCCTTCAACTTCGTTTTCTCATATGGAACCTGTTTGTAGCTCCGTTCATCGTCGTGCAGACGCCGCGCGAATACAATTCTGGTGCCGTCCCACGAAACTTCGCAGTCCGCAACGAAACCACGCGTAAAATGAGTCAACTGCCTGATTTTTCCCTCGGCAGTGGCCGGTTCAAGAACAAAAAGATTACGGCCGATGCGCATGGACGGCCCGGAGTTGCTAACAGTGTACGTTTGCCGCCAAGGGTCCACGCCCGCCTGGCCATTAAAATCGCTACGCACCTTGTTATTGCCTTTTATGAATACAAGCGCTTCAGGTTTTCCTGGCGCGGACTGCGTTGATTCATCTACTACATTCGACGGAGTCATTTTTGCCGCCGTGTCGCGCTTCGTGGCCTCGATTCCCCTTTTCCAAAGGGCTTCGCGCGCTATAAGCCGGACACTGTGCAAAGGGTGCTCCGCTTCGACGCGCTTGAGGGCATCGATCGCTTTGCGAGATCCAATTTCTTCGAGCGCAAAAGCGGCGGCGTAGTGGATGTCGAGAACGTTTCTGTCGTCCTGAATAATGTCCGTCAGCAAACCGGCATGTTGCCTGGCCCCAAGACGTCCGATTGCGCGCACATATGCTTCGCGCCAACGCGGGGTAGGGTCGTTGTACTCGGCATGTTCGAGCGCTCCCGAAAAACCGTATTCCGCCTCAGGATGCGATTCGCGCAAAAGCTTCGCAATCGGCTCAACGGCCTCATCCGCACCGATGAACATCAGCGCCTTGCAGGCATTAATCCTGATCCATCCGCTTTCGTGTTCGAGCAATGGGATGAGCCTGTCCACATCGTTTTCCCTGCAGAACGCGGGAAACCATGCAGCGGCATATGGCACGTCGCCAAGCAGACGAATAGAAAGTTCAGCAAACAGTTCCTCTCCGTTTTTTCCTTCTACGTCGAACGAGTCCTTTTTTTGCTGCACCCATCTATCCGTATGAGCGGCCGATTCAAAAGCCGCATCGCACGCGGCCTGGCGCATCCCGCCTTTTTCAAGCAGGTAGGCGGTAATGAGTTGGTCCGCCTCTATCTCATAGAACATTCCTCCATCCCAATCCGACGGGAGGTTCGCCGCCAGATACGGCCCAATCTTGCGCAATTCCGCTTTAACCTCAGCAGAATCGAGCGGCAGACGCGTCAACGCGTAGGCAATGTGGAACGGGGTTTCCAGCATTCTGTCCTGCGTGTTGTTTCCAATCTGGCCGTCGTCGGAGGGAAATATCTCAGGCTTGACCATGCGATTATTCAACGGTCTTGCAAACCTGGGATAGGCCTTGATGAGTTCCATCACGCAGTCGCCGGAACCATAGTCGCCCAAGGCGTCTGCGGCATACCGCGCCCAGTCGGCCGTGCCGAAAAAATCCATCAGCACGGAGTATCCTGCCGGATCTCTCAGTCGTCCCAGACTGCGAATACCCGATTGCACCATGTGTTTCTGCGTAAATGACAAGTCGCCGAATTTGCTGTCGAGGTATGGGCGTATGGCAGAGATTATGGCCTCGCTGGAACCCTTGCCGCCGAGCGCACCTAGCGCCCTCACACCTCGAAGCTGATCGTTAATTTCCTCGGACGACAACAATGCCAGCACGTCTGGCGGAGGCGACTGCTTGCTTGCATCGTTCCACCAATTACGCCATTGCTTGATTTGAGATAAGCGTGTCTTCTTGCCGGCCAAGCCGTCAAAGGGCAACTCCATACCGCTAAGGTTAGTCAGGGATACCCAGGCTGCCTGGGTTACCACCCAGTCATCGTCCTCCAACAGTCCCAACAAGGGCGCGATCGCTTTCCGTGAACCGCACCAAGCCACGGCCAAAGCCGCCTCTTTTCGCACAGCGGAATCCACATCGTTTAGGGCCTCGATTAGCGCATTCTCCGCTGAATATGCTCTCAGAAACGCCAAGGCCTCAGCCGCGCCCGCCCTCGCTTTTGGGCCCGCGCCGCCCAGCTTCTTCAGTTGTTGCGCAATCTGATCGTTGTATGGATCAACTTCAAATCCGCGGAAGAACCGCGCCGAGCAGATCGGGATATCCAAATTGCCGTCAATCGACCAGGCCGTCCCGCACATTACCGAAATCAAACATGCCAAAACGACAGACTGAAAAATATATGATGACCTCATTCCTGTTCTCCAATGCCCTTGCCGAGTTGCCAACTGCGTTCCTTACTTGTTCATGACAACGATCTTTCGTATTATAGCTACGGTCGTTCAGGGATTACAGTCTGCAATACGGCGGGAACATCTGAAGGAGACTAGAGAATGAACAAACTCCATTTTGTCACGTTGATGCTGGTACTGGGAATGCTGCCATTATTGGGGAACGCCGAAAGGGTTCCGTATAAGACGAATCCTTTCGTTATTAAACTCGACATTCCGGGCATTCCATCCAACGAGGAAAGCGCGGGTGGCATAGTTGCCGCCGACCTGGATGCGGACGGCACGATGGACTATCTCGTGACGGTACCAGGGCATATCGCGGCTTATGGACATGACGGCAGCAAGCTATGGGTGTCTAAGGTAGCGGTGTGCGTAGGCGGTTCTTCAGAAAGAGAAGGATTGCCGGGACACCATGGTCCGGGAGTGCAGGCCGTCGACATCGATGGCGACGGCTCCACTGAAGTGCTTTACCTCACCAAGGACAGCGTGCTTCATGTGGTGAATGGTGCGACCGGAAAAGAAAAATGGTCCGCATCTCCGCCGGTCCCTGACGCAGCAGAACGCTGGGAACACGCGATCATCGCCAATTTCCGCGGCAAAGGATATCGGGATCTCCTTCTGCAGGCGACCAACGCCAAGGGCTATCGAATGGGCCGCTATCTGGCTGCATACAGTCTGGATGCGCTCAAAAAAGGGAATGCGAAGCCTCTCTGGCGGAAAAACGATTTTCTGGCCTGCGCGCACGGCGGTGCGCGGATTGCCGACCTGGACGGAGACGGCCGACACGAAATCCTTGGCGGCACTTTGCTGGGTCCGGACGGTAAATTACTATACAAGATCCCGCTCAAGGGCCATATCGATTCCATATTCGTACGCGATGTGCGACCCGATATACCCGGCCTGGAAGTCCTCGCTCTGGAAGAAGGCGGTGGCAACCGTGTGTTTTTGTTCAACCCGTCCGGCCTCATCTGGGAGACGCACTACAAGCACACGGAACCTCAAAATGCGGCAATCGGCGACTTTGATCTCGAAAGGCCGGGGCTGGAGGTGTGGTGCAGAAGCCGCTACAACACGCACCAGAAACCTTTCGTGTTCGATTCGCGCGGTAAGCTTATCAGCAACTACGAAATGGATTCAGTGGCCCCGGACGGTTGGACGGACAGCGGCGTCGAGGTCATTTACACCATTGACTGGACTGGCGGCGAAGGGCAGTTGGCCGCCGCAAAAGAACGCCACACTTCCGGCGATATATGCGTGTTCGATCCCATGTCAGGCAAGTTTATCGAACGCTTCACGGATAAAGCCGACCGCTTCTACGTAGCCGACGTCTCCGGCGACTGGCGCGAGGAGATGTTAGTGCTTGCAGGCAACGAGCTTCGTATTTATCAGCCGTCAAAACCCAATCCCAAACCGAAACACCCTCGCCTGTGGACCAAATCCCATTACCGCGACAGCAAAATGACCTACAATTATTATAGTCCCTGATACCAATGAAAAGGCAAGGGGCTTTAGTCCCTTGTTTCTGGTATCGCGAGGGAAGGCAAGGGGCTAAAACCCCTTGTCTCTGGGCTTCAGTCGTGCTTTTCCATGCTGCTCAACTGCGTGCGCCTTTCGAGTTGCCGGTTGTAGAACCGCATTTCCTCAGGCGTCCAAATGTTGGCTTCCGGATACTCCCCGCAATAAGGTACGGCCAGATCTATCCAACAGGACAGTATCTCCATGTCCTTTCTTGAGAGGGACACGCCTTCGTGGCCTGATTCCAGCATTGCGATAAGGCCGCTCTGCTTAGACCCAAAGGAGTATGGTTCGAGAACCGTCGGCCCGGACTGGGGCGATATCCAGTTGACGAGATCGTTTGGATAGGCCGCAAGGTGGTACTCGACCTTGCCTTGCTTCCTGAAACCTGCCCCCAACAGCGCCAGGTAAGATTCCGCCCAGGCACGGCCGCTCAGGTCTTCATACACTTCCCGTCCCAACAGACTGAATGCTTCCGATTTGCCTTCACCGTCGACCCCACGGCCATGCGCGTCATAGACTTCCCATTTGGCAATTCCGCCAGACGCTTTTTTAGGCAATGTGGCTTCTATCATCATCGCATCAGTCGTTACAGCCGGGAAGGAAACACTCAGCTCTTCGCCCTTTATAGTGCGTATCTCTTTCCAAGCCGCGCCGTTCTTGTATGAAAGAGTCCATTCCGTTGGACGACTCCATTTCTTATCCTGTCCGCTAAGCCACGCGACCGAAACAGAACCGACAGGCTGTTTCGAGGGCAAATGATAAATCGCCTTTTTGGTTTTCGTGCGGGTGTAGGGCGCAGGCCAGACACAGAAAATATCTTCTGGGTCGCCGTCCGCGCGCTTAAGGACGGACGGGCTATACTGGCGCCCTTGGTGGCATTCCACACAGTTGCGGTCGAGGATAGGCTGAACTTCCTTGAGATAACTGAAGCCGCGGGCTGGGCCGTAGAAGGGTTTGAGTGCCTTTGGTCCCTTGCGCATCGCCACTGTAATTTCACTGGTGGAAACTGGCGCGGTGTTCTTGTTCTCATGGCACCCAACACACGAAAACGACTCTCCAGGCTGCAAGGTGGACCAACTCCGCATAGATTGTACCGCGCGGCCCTTCTCATCAATCGCCTGGAAATACACAGGCGTCTGCGCGGGCACAATAAAGCATGCAGAACCGTCCGCATAGACCTCCGCATCGCCAAGCACCCTTTTTGTGTCCCAGGCCCCTCCGATGCTTACAGGCGTATCCACGCGCGCGTTGCCTGCCACCCCATGATTGAAGCTGATTCCCACGGCCCCGGCTCGATAGTCCAATGCAATGACCCGCAGCCGCTTGACCGTCCCTCTCTCGATCCCCCTTAGACCTTCCCCACGATAAACATCGTCAACATAGAACACCCCGGTATTGCTATCCGGAACGACTGTGCTGGGTATGCTCTCAGGTTTCTTTCTCGGAGCCAACGGCAAAGCTTGCCTGCAAGCTAATGTGTCGTCCCAAGCCAACAACTCACGGCCTCCGTCGCTACGCATGTAATAGATGCCAAAGTGTTGGCTTTTCTTGCGGCCATAAAGTGAATAGCCAACGATGTAGTCGTCTTCGCTCAGCGGGAAAGGATACTGAAACAGCACGTCGTCCTGGCATGCCTTATCGACGCGTTTATACTCGATGTCCCGCACCGGCGCCAGAAGCGTTATGCCTTTTCCCTCATCATGCCCTTTGCTCAGGTCAATCAGACCCAGTTTGCCGCACGGAGGTGTGTGGTGTCCCGCAAGAACCGCAATGAGTTTCTGTGAGCCGGGTATATCGCGCGCCTGGATAAGCGAAGTCGGAAACCATGAGTTGTTCCCATAGACCGCCTTCTGCTTCGTGCCGTCCGGGTTCATTGCGAACAAACCCTGGGGGTAAATCTGCCCGCGGTCGTTGTATTCCCAACGCGTGTAAATAATCCGGCCGTCCTGAAGCACGCTCGGGTATTGGGTAGACACTTGGTCAAAGGTCAAGCGCCGGATATTCTTACCGTCAAGATCGGACCTGTAGAAATTGACAACCGCAATGGTCTCGTTGCAATCAACAACGCTCCCGCAACGGCTCGAATGATAAACAATCCCGTCAGGCAGGTATCTGGCCTGTATGTCCGCAACGCCCTTGTCGCTCGTTATTTGCCGCACACTCCCGTCGCTGACCGTCATTTCATAAAGATGAAAATCATCCCCAACCGTCGATTTCTTCCACGAAAAAAGGATTCTCTCACCGTCGTACGACACATCCAGATCGCGAATCATACCGCTCGGGTCGCTTAAGAGCGTGCTGACCTTTCCTGCGGCACCTGTTAAATCCAACGTACAAATACTTGCGCCCGGCGAAAACGGCGTACCCTTGTACGGCCCATCGCTTAAGGCCAAAGGACCACGCGGCGCATTCCCAAGCTCAAAGTTCTTCAGAAACACGATCTTGGGATATATTGACCGAAGACCCTCGAGTCTGGTCTCCCGCCGCGACTCACAGGCCGTGATATACAAATCAAGCAAAGGCCCAAAGCTTGTGACGGTTTGCGCCCCCTTAACCTTCAGAGTATCGAGGAGAATCGACCGAAGAATGGCCTCGGGATTCCTCGAGCTCAGAAAATCGGCCAGTTCCTTCCCCGTGTCCTGACAAAGCCAATCCGACTGAATCGGATAAGCCTCAAGCAACTCCTCGCAGGCCTCCTTTAAGTCTGTCCGGGAACCCGGCAAGAGCGACAGAAGCTTCTCCTGGAATCTTCTATCCTTAACGTCCTGCCCAGTTGCGCTTGTTCCCAACAGCGCAAGCAACAGAACAAAGCTCAGTAATAATCGTGAAGAGTTCGTCTTGTTAAACATAATCGTCCTCGCATAAACAGGCCTAAGATTTGTACTAATCCGCATCCAGCTTATAATCTACGCTGTTTTGGGTCTTGATATCAACGACTCACTTCCTGGGTGCAGTGTAAACGCATCGAATTGTGCCAGAACCTAGCATTTCACAATCTTGTTTCACCGCATAGGTATCCTAATCGCTATCGGTATCGCTATCGGTATCGCTATCGCTATCGGTATCGGTATCGGTATCGGTATCGGTATCGGTATCGGTATCGCTATCGTCACCAGTATCGGTTTTTCAAAGTCGTAGTCCCTTGCATTCGCCCTGTTCTGGCCGCCAGATACCGTCACGGGTTTCTTCTGGCTCTGGTCTGGTGCGTACCCGTGTGAATAGACGGCCCTGTTGGTGGTATTGTACAGTAACTTACAGGAGGGGTTTATGAAATTCAGACTTTTTGTCGTGTTTTTTGTGTTGTGCGGAGTGTTGTGTCGGGGCGTACATGCAGAGGAGAGATCAAAGGAAGATCTGCTGTCGGCCTTGGCTACCATTGACATGCGCTTCGGAGGCGTACCCGAAGATTTTCCCGAGGATATACCCGTCTATGATGGTTTG
>SDBV01010133.1_pt1 | contig 12403 bp, 12 predicted proteins | sample 2277081 | NCBI WGS metagenome assembly SDBV01 (sample SAMN10402039, study PRJNA504765) | marine sediment metagenome | isolation source: marine sediment core GS10_PC15, 223 cmbsf | place: Arctic Ocean: Southern Knipovich Ridge | collected 2010 | reverse complement strand
GGAAAACATGAAGATGTTTATTAACATTAAGTGAAATTCTCAATTGCAAATTGCTTACACTCATATTTTGATATCCTGGCCATACCCGGAAAAGAAATTTGCAGCCAATAAATAAAGTCCCTTCAAAGAAGTAATGAGAAATGCCAAACTAATGAGAGAGCACGGCCTTGAAAAGCCGCACTCTTTAATTCCTCATAATCATTAAAATTATTTAAAATAAGTAATTATACAAAAATATTATTTACAATAAAATATTAGATAATAATATTTCCTATTGTTTTGGTTCTATATAATTTAATTTTATATAACCTTCTGCATTTGCCCTTGTCTGTTCATCAGATAATGATGCTCCATTATTAGCAGGAGGTGCATAATCGTAATAATACAGATCAGGATCAGAATAAGCCCATAAGTTCAATTCATAATATCTGTCTGCACCAGCAGCTTCGGAAAGAGTAAACCAAGCTGTTCTTGTAGTTAATGACTGAGAATGATAATATTGAAAATAATAATAACCAGCTGAAGTTAAATAATATGTATTTGTATATATAGTTCCAGATATGCCTGGGACATTTGTATCATACCAGACTGGAGCAAAAGTCCAGTCAACTGAAAAATATACATTTCCCGAATCTTCCTCACAACCTATAAAAAGCAGTACAGGTAATATTACAATTAACGCAATAATTAAAATTTTTTTTATCATTTCTTTCTCCTTTGTTTTTTGATTCTAATAAATTTATATCATAAAAATACACATAATGCAACTGGAAAATTCCCAAATATAAACAAAACGTTCATATTTGTTCATACGTTATTAATAGCTTACACATAAATCCTTTGTTATTTTAAATACAGTTATATTACTGGAAAATACGGAGGATTAAACATGGCAATTGTAGACTTAAAGGATGTAAAAAAAACCTATCCCCTTGGAAAAATTAGTAAGCACTAGCAAACCAATTAAAGTGTGCAGACAATAAAAACCGCACTCTTTAATTCCGCATTCACATGAGTAGTAATTGTCTTTAGCAGTTAAAAAACAGAGACAGTTATCTTATTTAAATAACTAAATATTATTTAAGTATTTTTCCTGATTCTACATCTGCTGAAATATCAGAAGTTCTTTCAGCGCTGCCTGAAAGATTACTGTATTTTGTATAATATCCAAACTCAGAAAATGGATATGTTTGAGTCATTGTTATACAGAGATATCCATTGATCATACCATTCAGAATAAGTGCCGTAATAGCCATTTGACATTTGCCATGTACCGCTATTTAAAGCTACAAGTGTACCAACATAATCCTCTACATAGACAGTAGAAAGGTTGGAAACATAAATCTCCCATAAAGCATTACTATAATAAACTACAAAACCCCAATCATTAACACCATCTATTTGCCCTATTGCGTTACATTCAAGCCAGTATCCATATATATCGGTATCTATTCCTCCTGCAGTATCTGCTTCATCAGAAGATGGACAACCTGTAAACAATAAAACAGTCAATATTAGTGTTACAGTAATAATTAACAATTTTTTTATCATTTTTATCTCCTTTGTTTTTTGATTCTAATAAATTTATATCATAAATATACACATAACGCAACAAAATAATTCCCAAATATAAACAAAACGTTCATATTTGTTCATACGTTATTAATAGCTTACACACAAATCCTTTGTTATTTTTAATACAGTTATATTACTGGAAAATACGGAGGATTATAAATGGCAATTGTAGACTTAAAGGATGTAAAAAAAACCTACCCACTTGGAAAAATTAATGTGGAAGCAGTAAAAGGAATAAATATTTCTATAGAAAAGGGGGATTTTATATCTATTGCAGGGCCGTCCGGTTCCGGCAAAACAACAATACTCAACATGATAGGCTGCATAGATACTCCCACAGAAGGTGAAGTTAGAATTGATGATGTGCTTACAAGTAATTTAACAGATAAAAAGATAACGAGTTTGCGCCATAAAGTGCTTGGTTTTATTTTCCAGTCTTTTAACCTTATTCCGGTTTTAAATGTTTATGAAAATATAGAATTTCCTCTTCTTTTTGGTAAAAACAGCTTAACAAAAAAAGAAACAAAAGAATGGATAAGTTACTTAATAGATCAGGTTGGTTTAAAGGAGTGGTCAGTACATAAACCTAACGAGCTTTCCGGCGGGCAGAGGCAGAGGGTCGCAATTGCAAGAGCGCTTGTAACAAAACCAAAAATAGTTCTCGCGGATGAACCTACTGCTAATATTGATTCTGTAACCGGCGAAGCTATCATTAAGCTGATGAGGCGTATTAACAAAGAACAGGGTACAACCTTTATATTCTCCACTCACGATCCTGCAATAGTAGGAATTGCGGATCATATTATCCGTCTGCATGACGGGCTTGTAATTTCCGAGGAGAAAAAGAATGAAAGCAATAATTAAAATTGCAATAAGGAACTTACGTGAGAATAAAACAAAAACATTAATAATCGGAATTATTATTGCGCTTGGAATTACTTTTCTAATTACAGGTAATTCACTGCTGGAAACATCGTCATCAGGCATTAAACGGTCTTTTATTAATAATTTCACAGGAAATATTATTTTAAGAGAAAAAACAGAAGGAATCGTAACCTTAATGGGCGCTTCCATACAGCAGACTATAGAAGGCGGGATACCTTCTATTTCCGATTACACAAAAGTTATTGAGTATATAGAAAGCCTTCCGGAAATAGAAAATGTAACTGCTCAGATTACAGGAAGGACAGCTATAAATTTTGAAGGGAAAACTGATATACCTGTGACTCTGTTTGGGATAGAACCGTGGTCTTATTCGGAAATGTTCAATAATAATATGACAATAATCAGTGGTTCTGCTCTTGTTGCAGGGGGTGTGGAGGCTGTATTGCTCTCTGAATTTATAATAAACAAAATTAATGAGGAAAACAGTATAGATATAAAGGTTAATGATTTAATAATTATAACTTCGTTCAGCCCGTTTGGATTAAAGATACGTGAGCTTGAGGTTAAAGGAATATTCAGATTTGATAATTCTAATGAACTGTTAAACAGTATAGGTTTTATTGACGCGGAGAGTTTAAGAGGACTGCTTGGTATGAATTTAACTGTATCAAAAGATATTAACCTGGAGGATTATGAAACAGCGTATATTAACTTTGATTTAAGTGATGAAAACATAGACAGCCTTTTTAGCGGAGATATAATCAGTGAATCAAGCGGCATTGTGTATAACGATATTTCATTAAACACGGAGGTGCCGGACACTAATGCCGCGAATCAGGCAGAAGCAGAACAGGATGAAACTTTTATCAGCTCAATAAAAAAAGGTTCCTGGCATTTTATACTTATAAAATTAAAAAATGAAGAAACTTTTGGATTTGTTATAAATAAAATAAACAGTTTTATTGATGAAAATAATCTTAGCCTTTTAACAGACGACTGGCTTGGGGGGGCTGGAGCAATAGGGAGGTTTGCTTTTGTAATCCAGTACTTCTTTAATATTATAATCATAATAATTTCTGTTGTTGCTGTAATTATTATAATGAATACCCTCGTAATCTCCATAATAGAAAGGATTAATGAAATAGGGACAATGCGTGCGATGGGAGCGGGTAAAGGTTTTATAATGAAATTGATAATAGTTGAGAACCTGATAATTTCTGTTATTTTTGGTGTTCTGGGAATACTCACAGGTTGCTTAATAATACTAATGCTTAATTTAACAGGAATAGCTGCACCGAATATTTTCTTTGAAATACTGTTCGGAGGAAAAATACTCTATCCTCAGATTTCATTAAATATTATCACACAGGCCATGGGAATAATTTTAGGCATAAGTATACTTTCGAGTATTTATCCTGTAATTATTGCGCTTAGAATAGAGCCGGTTAAGGCTATGTCGGATTATTAGTCAGATTAGAGGTTGGATTAAAGGTGGATAAATATGAAATATATTAAAATAGCATTTAAAAATCTTAACAGGCAGAAAAAAAGAAGTATCCTGCTTGGAAGCGCGATTGCTTTCGGGATAATAGCAATAACTTTATTGAATGGTTTTACAGAAGGGTTAATAGAAAACGTTGAAAATAATATATCAATGTTTTTTGCAGGGCATATCTATTTAAGCGGAAAAGAGAAAACAGAGTCCGGTAAAACTATTTCTATTATTAGAGATGATCATATATTAACAGAACAACTTATCTATGCAGGAATAAATCAGGAAAATATTTCCAGGCGGACAAGTTTTACAGGAACACTTATATTCGGCAAAAATACAGTTTTACAGAGAGTGGAAGGAGTTAACTGGAATGATGAAACAAGATTTAAAGAAAATCTTTATGTAGTAGACGGAGATATTGCAAATTTAGGCAATCCTTCAGGTATAGTTATTACCGCGCCAATAGCGGAAAAATTAGGTGTGCAGGTCGGGGAATCCGTTTTAGTAAAAATGGAAACAATAACAGAGCAATATAATGTAGGAGAATTTATTGTTGCGGCAGTAACAGTAGATCCAGGGATACTCGGTTCTATAAATGCTTATGCAAATATTTCATATGTTAACGAGCTTGTTAATATAGCTCCGGATGAATACCAGACGCTAAGCATTTATCTGCCTGATACAGAAGATACCGGTGTTATCGCGGATAAAGTTTATGAATCTATTTTAATGCGGCTTCAAATGTTTGAAAGAAACAGCGGCAGTTTAATGGAAAATCAGAGTGGAATTGGCGGTATGCACAATGCTATGTCAAATTTGTTTTCCGGGAAAGAAGAAGAAGCAGTCTGGGAGGGAACTAAATATCAGCTTATAACAATAAGCGAAATGATGCAGCCTTTAATGGATATTGTTGAGATTCTTAATGCAGTCGGATTTGTTGTTCTTGTTATTTTAATTCTTATTACTGTAGTGGGTATAATTAATACTTTCAGGATGGTAATGCTGGAGCGCATAAAGGAAATTGGCACAATCAGGGCTCTTGGAATGCAGAAAAGCGGTGTATTAAAACTGTTTATGTTTGAAGCAATTATATTATGCGTACTCGGCATAATCATAGGATTTATAGTATCTGGAATTGTGATGTTTATTATATCACTTATAGAGATAGATGTTTCATCGCCTTTTTATTTATTTATGAGAAACGGGCATCCATATTTTAAAATAATTTTTACAAAGCTTTTATTTAATTCGTTTATTGTAGTTTCATTAAGCCTGCTTGCAGCTGTTATTCCTGCAAGAAAAGCATCTAATCTAAAACCTGTTGATGCTTTAAGAAAAAAATATACTTAAGGAGGGAGTTATGAAAAAGGTAATAATAATTCTTCTAGTTGCAATTAATATTAGTTTATTTGCAATAGATTATGATATACACGATGTACTTATCAATATAGATGAAATGAGGAATTTTGAAGGCACTGATTTTTCCTGTGTCTATACAATAGTATCAGAAAAGGAAGGTGAAGATATTGAGGTCACACAGGCAAAAGCATTTAGAAGGGATAGAGAAGAAAAAATGACAATAATAGTGCTTCAGCCGGAAATAGAAAGAGGACAGGGATATATCCTGATAGATGATAATTTATGGTTTTACGATCCTGAAAGCAGGCAGTTTGCGCATACAACTCCTAAAGATGATTTTCAGGATTCTCATGCAAAAAACAGTGATTTCCAGAAATCGTCTTTTGCTTATGATTATGATGTGGAATCATATGAAGAGGGAATGTTAGGGCAGTATCCTGTTTATATAATAGATCTTGCAGCAAATAATAATGAGGTTACTTATCCCTTTTTAAAAATATGGGTAAGAAAAGATAATAATCTGCTGCTTAAAAATGAAAATTACAGCCTAACAAGAAGGATTATGAGAACATTGTACTATCCCGCTTATACAAAGATAGGTGATAGAATTATACCTTCTACAATACTTATTATAGATGAATTAACAGAAGGGGACAGAACACAGATTACATTAAAAGATGTTTCGTTTTCTGATTTACCGGATTATGTCTTTACAAAGGCATATATAGAACAGGCCAGCAGGTAGGGTGATAATATGAAAAAGCTTGTATTAATACTTGTAATATTCTCCTTAACCTTAACAGTTTCATTTTCAGATGATAATCTTGATTCATTATTTGATCAGGGCGAAATGATACAGGAGAAAGAGGAAACTGTTCAGGAGATGTCTCCGGAAAAAGAAGTTCTTGTTAATCAGGGCGCTGATATTGGCGGCAGGTTTTATTCTACTTTTAAATCAAGCTGGAAGTGGTATGAAGACTCAGCCGATTCAGAACTGAGTGTAGATGTCGGGGCCAGTATATTTCTTGACGCAAGGCCTGTGGATGACTTCAGGTTCTTTTTAAAGGTTAATGCCTTTTACCCGTTTACTAAAGACAGCTCTAACCTATTATCTGACAGCAGAACCGGAGGTGTGGAAATAATTGAGTTGTTTTCAGATTTTAATATAAGCAATAAACTATTTTTCAGGACTGGTAAACAGACAATAAATTGGGGTGTGGGATATTTCTTCAGTCCCGCTGATGTGATTAACTTAACAACTATAAATCCGGAGGATCCGGAAGAAGATAGGGAAGGGCCTGTAGCAGTCAGGCTCCATATGCCGATTGGCATTAATAATTTATACTTTTATGTTATTGCGGATGAGATTGATAAACCGGAGGATCTTAGTTTTGCGCCGAAATTCGAATTTGTTATAGGGCAGACAGAGATTGGTATTGGAGGAATATATAAAAATAATTATTCTCATAAAGGAATGATTACTATAAATACATTTATATCCGATATACAGTTGTTCGGTGAGACTGTGTTAAGCTATGGTTCTGATAAAACATTTATAGAAACATCGGATGATTTTATAAATTATCCGTTGGGTGTAAAAACTTATACTGATGAAGAAAGCCTGTTTTTTTCAGGAACCATAGGATTTAATTACACTATATCGGAGATAAATCTATCCTTTATCGGACAATACTTTTATAATGGAGAAGGGTATGATGGTGAAAATCTATGGCATGATTATTTTCCGTCTATCCTGGCTTTAAAAGAATCCGGAGAAATAAATACGAATGATTTACTTTACAGAGGAAGGCATTACGGAGCAGGAACAATTTATTACAGGGACATGTTCGGGTCTGATTTTAGTTTATCATTATTCTGGATTAGTAATTTATCAGACTTTTCAGGCCGGATTAAACCTTCTATAATCTGGACACCTGTAAAGTATACTAAAATATCAATTGCTGTGCCTGTATATTACGGTGATGAATATGATGAATATTCTATACTGGGGAACAGCACTCAATTAGAAATTAGTGTATCAATTGGAGGAGGCAAATTCTGAAGGCCAGTATACTTATAATAGAAGATGAAATAGAAATTGCAGAATTAATTTACCTTTATTTATCCAGGGACGGAATGAAATCCGTAATCTGCGAAAGCGGTGAAAAAGGATTATCTGAGTTTAAAGAAAATAAGTATGATCTTGTTGTTCTTGATATTAATCTTCCGGGAATAGACGGTTTTGAGTTCTTAGAGCATTTAAGAAAAATAAGTGATGTTCCTGTAATTATTGTCTCTTCGAGAATAGTGGATGAAGATCTTGTTTTAGGGCTTGGAATAGGAGCAGATGAATTTGTTGTCAAACCTTTTTCACCAAAAGTACTTGTTGCAAGAGTCAGAGCCCATTTACGGCGTTATACGGATTTTGCAAATAAGAATGAAAATATTGTTTTTTTCGGGCCGTATTTATTTGATACGGAAGCTTATATACTAAAATTACATAGAGACAATAGAAAAATAAGAGTTCCACTTTCACCAAAAGAAGCGGAAATATTATGCTTTTTAATTAAAAACAAAGAAAGAGCTCAGTCTGTTGAGGATATATATAAAGCTGTATGGGGAGAAAATATGTATGGCGATAGAACAACAGTCGCCATACATATCCAGAGAATTAGAAAAAAAATAGAAGAGGATCCTGTAAATCCTGTTTATATATTAAATGTTTACGGCCATGGGTATAGATTTAACGAAGCGGATAAATCAATATGAAATTAAAATTAAAGTTTATAATATTAATAGCCGGAATAGTTATAATTCCTTTAATTGTCACATCCATTTTAATTTTTATTAATAATATATATGAATTAAAAAATGAACCTGCTCCAAGCTACTTCCGAATAATGTCGTGGCTGATTCATTCTTTCCCCGGTATTTTAGACAATGAAGTAGACAGTGAAAATGTTTTGTCGGATTCTCCTCCGCCCGAAGGCCTTTTCTTTTTAATGATAGACCCGGATGATACTATTGTTCATTCAAATTTAAAAGATTATGAAATTGGAAAACGAATAGATTATGTGGATGCTGTACAATCAATCCTTAAGGATAATGAGGATTACAGGCTTATTGTAGAATACATGGACTTCGAAGATGAAAATGGTATATTAATTTTAGGAATTAGAAAAATTACGCATAGAATTGATGAAAGTTTCCAGAAAATACAGAGGTCTATATATATTTTTCTTGCACTTTTAATAGTTATTTCTATTCTTGGAATAATTCTGGTTAATTCTGTAAGCAAAGCTATTACAGGATTGGAAAAAGCTACAAAAAAAATTGCATCCGGAGATCTTGATTTTGAGCTAAAATCCAGAGGAACTGATGAAATTTCTTCTTTAGAAAAATCATTTAATATAATGAGAGAAAAATTAAAAGATGAGATGGAAAAACGCTCACGTTTCCTGATGGCTGTATCTCACGATCTTTCAACTCCTTTAACTTCAATTAAAGGTTATGTTGAGGCAATACAGGACGGATTTGCAGAAAATAAGGTAGAATTAGATAAATATATCTCTATTATTAAAGATAAAACTGAACTTTTAAACTACAGAATTTCTGAATTAATAGACTTTGTAAAAATGGAGACAGGTGAATGGAAAATGAAGCTTAAAGAAGAAAATCTTAAAAAGCTTTTATTATCTGTAGCTAAAATATACAAAGATGATTCTTTTATTTTTAAAAGAAACTTTGATTATAATATAGATGTTCCGGAAGATATAAAAATATCTATTGATAAAAACCTGCTGGTTCGGGCATTAGAAAATCTTTTTAATAATGCAGTTAGATATACAGAAGAAAATGCCAAAATAGTATTTAATGCCTCTGTTTTTACTCAGGATAATAAGCAGGATATCAGGCTTGAAATAATTGATACGGGAGTTGGTATTCCGGAAGAGGAGATAAAAAAGATTTTTGATCCTTTTTATAGAGGTACTAATTTCAATAATCAAAAAGGATTCGGAATTGGCTTATCTTCTGTAAAGTCTATTGTAGAGGCACATGGGTGGAGTATTGATGTCCAATCTGAAGCAGGAAAAGGAACAACTTTTTATATAAATATTCCTCTACTATAAAAAGGTACTAATTATCAGGTTTTAATGCTTTAAGTTGTGGTTCTGTAATTCTTTTAAAATTGAGTGAAGTTCATTTCTTGTTAATATTTTATTTTCTAAAAAATATTTACCGATTGGTACATTATAGGATTCCTGAATTCTAAATATATGCTTAACATGATAGTTATTTATATAATTTAGTCTTACGGCTGCTTCTAAGAACTTTTCACCGATATTTCTTGTTTTTATTATTTTCAGTATTTTATCAAATGTAATAAATTTATTCTTTAAAGCAATCTCTCCAACTTTAGGCCGGTTCTGAAGCTGCCAGACTAAAGCATCGATTATTGTCTTATAATTAATAATACCTTTGTAGTATAAAAACCTGCATAACCTTAATTTTAATTTAGGTATTGTTCTTTTTCTTTTTCTATTTATATCGTGATAAGTTTTATAATTTTTCCTGCTATATTGTTTGGAATGTTGTTTGAAGTATGGCTTTATATATGGTATGGAAATATATTTCCTCGATTTAAAAAACGGTGAAACAAGATGATATGCATTATTTAGAGTTATAAATTTTTCAGATATTGAGTCTATATTTTTTCCTGTGATTTTAACTCTGTCCGGATGCAGCAGCATTGCCTTTTTTCTATACTCTGATTTTATTCTTTTCCAATCGAGGTATTTATATTCATTAAAATATGTACTGCTCAAAATGGTTTTTAAGGCATAATGAATATTATAGTTATCTGAATTCATAAAAGTTTTTCCACAAAAATAAAATTAATTTAATCAAGTTTAATAAGATAATATGTGCTTGTCAATATTGTCTTGCTTTTATGTGGTAAACTTAGCAACAATATTCTTTAAAGCAGCTATATTCTTAAAAAGAGAAAAAGTAATTTCTTCTGCAGAAAAAGATAATCTAATAGATATTGCATAGAAAACACTTATTGCAGCAAAGATAAATATATTTTTTGAAAGAAAGTGATTAGATATTCAAATCTAATACATGAGTATTGCCGTCTTCTGTATTAAACCAAAAATAGATTTTATTGTTATATATACTGTAGCATTCAGAAAAGTTTTTTATACTGGCACATGGGTAAACTTTTCTGTACCGTTTAAAAGCCCTTGTTAATAATTTTCGTTTTAAGCGCTCATAATAAATCATAATTTAAATCCTTCATATAATTCATTAATCGGAATAATTTAAAAAAATAAAACCAAATTTTTTAAAAATACAAAAAAAACCGCTGAAAAATTATTTTTAATCTAATTTAACAGCGGATGATTAATTTGTTTCGTATATTAAGTAATTGCCAGTTCTGTTTCTGTGTCAAAGAAAGTAATTTTTTCTAATCTTGGTTCAAAATATGCCTTGTTTCCAACAACATAGCTATCTAGTGGTGCACATTTTGCTATTAATTGGTTTGATTTTGTCATAACGTCTAAGTGAGTTTCTGCTCCAAGAGGCTCAATTACTTCTATAGTAGTAGGAATACAGTTCTTTTCTATTGGTTTGTCCGAATATATCAAGTCTTCAGGTCTTATACCAAAGATTATTGGTTTGCCTATATAAGGTCTTAATTTTTCAGTGTAACTTTCATTTAATTCGATTTGGAAGTCGCCTTCATCCGCAATAATTTTGCCATTTACTTCTTTAATTGTTCCGGAAAGCATATTCATTGGCGGAGAGCCGATAAAACCCGCAACAAATTTATTTAAAGGTTTATTGTACAGTGTTAATGGATCTCCAACCTGTTGAATAATGCCGTCTTTCATGACAACAATTTTATCAGCCATAGTCATAGCTTCTACCTGGTCGTGTGTAACATAAATAATAGTAGCCTGCAATCTGCTATGAAGACCTGATATTTCCGCCCTCATCTGTACACGCAGCTTAGCGTCGAGGTTCGAAAGCGGTTCATCAAATAAGAATACTTTTGGTTTCCTAACAATTGCACGGCCAACAGCAACACGCTGTCTCTGTCCACCGGAAAGCTCTTTAGGTTTTCTGTTTAGAAGGTTTACTATATCCAATATCTGTGCAGCTTCTTTTACAAGATCATCGATTTTCTTTTTTGAGTACTTACGGATTTTTAATCCAAATGCCATATTGTCATAAACAGACATATGAGGATAAAGAGCATAGTTCTGAAAAACCATTGCGATATCTCTATCTTTTGGTGCAACGTCATTTACAACTGTATTATCAATATAAATCTCGCCGTCAGTTATCTCTTCAAGTCCGGCGATCATTCTAAGTGTAGTTGTTTTACCGCATCCGGAGGGGCCTACAAGCACAACAAATTCTTTGTCTTTGACAGTAATGTTTGCATTATCTACAGCAATAATATTTCCGCCATATACTTTTTTAATATTTTTAAGTTCTACAGTTGCCATTTTATACTCCTCCAATATTAAATACCATGGTTATTTATATTATTTTTACTTAAGATTGTCAATATATGTATTTTTTAATCAATTTGCGATATTAATGTTTTGCATCTATCAGGCTGCAAAACACATACCTTATGCCGGCGGTATGTGTTTTTCCGCCTGATAGCATAATAACTATTTTAACATCCCAAAAAGCTTTTTTTTTGGTAGGGGGGAGTAACCGAACACAAAAACGGTTTGGGAGATTTAAACTAAACGAAAATATGTAAAGAGCCGTTTTAGTGGTCGGGCAACCTTATAGAAATGAAGAACTTCGGAACTCTGCTCCGGGGTTCTTCATTTCATGCGGATTCTAAAGGACAGCGCATTATTTGTCTGGGTCAATATTTTAAAATATTATAGAATTATGTTATGGAAATCGAAAGGAGAATTCATGAAAAAAATATTGCAAAACCGCCTAACACATAATTTTCTTAACTGCCAGCAGGTAATTTACAAATAATAGGCAATTGACAATAAAAAATCGTTATTTTAGAATTAAAAATGTTATGAAAAGTTAAAAATATGGCGAAAA
>SDBV01010132.1_pt1 | contig 12403 bp, 10 predicted proteins | sample 2277081 | NCBI WGS metagenome assembly SDBV01 (sample SAMN10402039, study PRJNA504765) | marine sediment metagenome | isolation source: marine sediment core GS10_PC15, 223 cmbsf | place: Arctic Ocean: Southern Knipovich Ridge | collected 2010 | reverse complement strand
GCCATACAGCGCTGGCCGGCGCAACCGGTCATGGAGGCCGCCACATCGGAGGCGGTCATCTCCAGGTGGGCGTCGGGCAGCACGATCAGGTGATTCTTAGCGCCCCCCAGGGCCAGCACCCGCTTGAAGTTGGCGGTCGCCCGGACATAGACCAGTTTAGCCACCTTGGTCGAACCTACAAAAGAGACGGCCTTTATTCCGGGGTGATCGCAAATCGCCTCCACGGCCTCGCGCCCGCCATGCACCACATTGAACACACCATCGGGCAAGCCCGCCTCGTGCAACAGATCGGCCAGCCGCATGGCGCTCAGCGGGACCAGTTCGGACGGCTTCAGAATCAGGGCATTGCCCAGGGCAACAGCGTTGGGGATGGTCCAGTTGGGAACCATATTGGGGAAATTGAAGGGACTGATAGAGGCCACCACTCCCAGCGGCCGGCGCTCGGAGCGGCACTCCACCCCCCGGCTGACTTCCTGGACCTCACCGCTGGTCCATTGCGGCAGGGAACAGGCGAACTCGGTCAGCTCGATCGATTTGAGCACCTCGGCCATGGACTCACCGGCGGTCTTACCGTTCTCCTCGGACACCAAGGCCGCCAACTCATCGGCATGGCGCTCAAGCAGGTTGCGATAGCCGTAAAATACCTGCACCCGCTCCTTGATTGGCATTTCCGACCAGCCGGTGTAAGCCGCCCGGGCTGCCTGCACCGCCTCGTCAACCGCCGAAGCACCCGAAAGAGGGACCTTGGAGATCAGTTCGCCGCTGGCCGGGTTGTGAACGTCGAGAAAGTCGTCACCGCCGGAGACGTTCCGGCCGTTGATGTAATTAGTTACCGCCGGGTATTTCATAGTTATTTACCTGGTTCGTCGAATAAGGTTGATTGAATAGATTTCAGTTTGCGAAACAAGAAGCGAAGGTACGGAGAAGAACGAGTTGGAAAAAAGGCTTTATTTCAGCAGGACCATCTTGATTGACTTGGTATAGTCAGGTGTCACCAATCGTGCAATGTAGATGCCGGAGGGGACGCTACGGCCGTTCTTATCTCTACCGACCCACTGAGCCTTATGGTGGCCCGGTTCGCGGTGACCGTCCACTAGCCTGGCAACTTCCCGCCCCAAGATGTCATAGACGACCAGCGAGACAGCACTGGCTTGTGGCAGGTCATACCTTATGGTTGACGCCGGATTAAACGGATTTGGATAATTCTGGATGAGAGAATAATCAGTAAGCAATACATTCTCATTATCTACAATACCAACCTGCTCGTTCATGATAACATCCAATAGCGCTGCTAATATATCGTGACCATTCCTCATGAGACTATTGAAAGAACCACCATACCTCTCATTAATTAATACTGCTATGCTGATACTATCTTCAGGTAGATAGGCAACCAGGTCGATGGTTCCATACCCAATACCAACGCCACCCCACAACTCCCTTTCCAGTATATTAAATTTATATGCTCCCAGTCCATACCCGGTCCATTCGCTTGGTAAGGATGGACCGGCAACCGGGCCAAATGTGACCATTTGGTCGAGATATTCCTGGTTGAGCACATTTCCTCCAAAGAGGGCCTGCCCCCATTTTGCTACATCCTCTGCCGTAGAATACATTGCACCTGCTGTCCACCACGTACTAAATGTGGCGGTGTCATAGTAAAAAGACCAATCTTGGAGAGTTCCTCCGTTACTCTCAAACCAAGGATGAGCCGTCTCACCTATCAGTGTTTCTTCGCCTGCTAGATAAGTTCTATTTAAGTCCAGAGGGTCGAGAAAACGATTTCTGAATTCTACTGATATCATAGAGCCAGTGACCTCGTTGATTATCATTCCAAGCAGGATATAGTTGGTAGAACTATACCGAAATGCGGTACCGGGTGGAAAGTTTGGTGCGCCAACCAATAACGTTAATATTTCTTCCGGAGTCCATAGCCTTGTTAGGTCCGAACGAATTATGTAATTAAATGAAGAGTTGTCATTAATGTAATCATAGATACCGCTGGTCATATTGAGAAGTTGCCGGATTGTAATTGTGCTGTCGATATTCTCATAGGAAGGAAGCCATTCGTGCAGTGAGTCCTCTAAAGTGAGACGGCCCTCTTCGGCCAGCTATAAGAATAAGGGGAGCTGTGTAGTTCTTCGTAATGCTGGCAATACCGAATAACATGTCTGATGTTATTTCAACCGTATCGTGGGATACCCCGCTAACTCCTGTCCAAGTCCCCTGACTAGGCATGATGACCGCGGCCGACACACCCTTAATGTTTCTTGAACTACGTTCGTTATCAAGCACAGCCTGTAATTATTGAGCGAGTGTCGAGTCAAATACTGAAGTGATTTCTATCTCAGATTGTGGGTTATCATTCGAGTTGAATCCCGAGAGAGCACTTAAAGGTGAGAAACCAAGGCTCATCACAACAATTAAGTAGGCAATGGTTCGCTTCTTCATATGAGTCTCCTTTTATTCACTTTCGCACAAATACAGATTAAAACCCCTATCTGTCCCAGATGAAAGGCCAATCCTCTATTTCTACAGCAGCATCCTTCGCCGAACTCAGGACAAGCCTTGACGGAGCCGGTGTAGGTGGCGTCAAAAGTTAATCACGCGCCCGCGCTGGCGCTTTTCGCTGCTTCAGCCGCCAGCCGAACTTAGTCCCCAGGGCTTGCAGATCCTCCGACACCAGTTCATAGCTCAGCCTGAAGGCGCTAAGATCAGCTTGCTCCTCCGCCGTGAGTTCGGCCCATACTCGCGGCGGGAACACCATCAGTTCCTCCTCGTCCCGGGAGCGCAGGGCGATGCCGGCCAGGTTTACTACCCGGGTTTCTATGGTAAAGTGGGTCGATTCCAAAATTGATTGCAGGTCAGCGGCCGCATTGGAGGCCGCCGATTGGTCGAATTCACATAGTACCACCCGGCTGCCACCGCTAAAGTGGGCCAGCGCCTCGATCTGTTTCCTAAGCCCGGGATCGGGCTTGGCTGTCACAAAGTGGATCTCATTAAACCGCTGCGGCCAACGCCTGCGAATCTCGTTGTAATGGAAGTAGGTGGCGATAGCCGGGCCTTCCGGAAGCCCCCCCTCCTGGCTCAAACTCCAGGGTAGCGCCTCCACCTGCCACAGGGCCTCGATCTGGCGGGCATTGTCCCGGCTCTGCGACTCACTGCCTTCGAGGATGTACACAAAATCCTGAGTTGCTGTCACCAAAGGAGCCCAATACCCCAGTCGCTGAACCAGTTCATGTTGGGTAAGCTTAAACTTCTCCCGGGCCTCCTGGATTACGCGGCCTAAAAAGTGATCCAGTTTATCTTCTTGTCCCGGTTGGCTGCTACCACTCCCGCTGCCGGCCACGATGGTGCCCAGTGCACCCTTGGATATCACCAGGCCTCGCCCGGATAAATCGGTATATGCCCGACGCACTGTATGCATGTTAATCCCCAGTATTCGCGCCAATCGCCTGACCGAGGGCAATGATTGACCCGGTGATAGCTGTTCCTTGGCGATCTGGTAGCTGACCGCCTCGGCGATCTGGTGATAGAGGGGAATGGGGCTTGCGGGATTAACGATGATGTTCATGTTCTAATGTTATATATCATTATAGCATTAAGTCAAGTTTAAATCCGCCATCGATGAGAAACACTCAGGGTAAATCTAATTAGCGACCCAAACCGGTCCCAGCAGGCCGCGATGGGCAGCGGGTGCCCCCGGACGCTAATCTCGTCCAAGCCCCGTCAGCGGACCGCCCGCGCAACTACTGACCGTGTGGGGCTATTAAATCAGTAGCTCCTGAGTCTGTGAACTACGCCAATGGGAACATGCACTATTGATAATCCAATTTGAAATCCCTCCACTTTGCCGATACCAATATACAGCCCCGGTGATACATTCCTCACTTTGAGCAGCCCCGGATAGACATTCAGCTGCGCTGAAAACAATTTGGGACCCGCAATGAGCAGGGACGTTAGCAGGGAATTGTTCCGGTCGTAAAATATACCCATTGATCCGTCGATTTTCGGTATGAAATAGATTACATCGGATTCTATTCTGCCCAAGATATTATTTACAACTCCCCCTAAGCCAATTGATAGTGTATTAGTTTCATTTGTTTTATAACTGATACCAGCCAATGCATGCACACCCCAATATAAGAATAATGCCGTACGATCATTTTTTCCTATCGGGATCTTGGCGCAATAATTCTGCCCCGTATTTTCCAGATATTTATTGGAAGGATTCAACATTGGCTGTAATGACCATTCATAAACAGGAACAGTTTTCGTAAAATATATCTTGGTGCCCTCAAATGAAAATACTACCAGTCCCAAAACATTAAACATCAACAGGTCCGAGATCGGATCGACATTCACCTTCCTGGATTTTTCAGTCTCCACCGCCTCATTTACTATCTGATATATGGTGGTACTGATGCCTGATAGTAAGTATGGATATCTAAATGAATGAAAATCGTACCACTCGGCAGCCTTCACATATAATAATCCATTACCGATAACATGATTGAGAATATTCGGCAGGAATTGGGCTTCATTAACATCGAAACTGATATTGAAAAACTCCCGCCTTATGAAATTATCCCAACCGTAGCGATCAATCGCGTCGATAGGTGATCCAACGGTTTTTTTTAGGGAATTAAATCCATTCTGAAAATCAATTGCCCAAATATTCTTCGTATGGCTGCCAGTGCGAACGATATCGAAGGCACCATTTATCATCATGTTGGCTGGATTGAAATAATAGTCGGTACCATAATTTATTTCCGGATGAAAATAATAGTATTTAACTGCCTGCGCACCAAGGCACAACGGCAAAAGAATACAGAATAGTAATCTGGTGGAACGGACTAGTCCAGGTCCCATAATAAGTTCACAATACTATGCCTTCTCAAGTTTTAAATGGATAGATGGAAGCGCACTTCGTAGAGTAGTATCAACGTTGCACAGACTAGTTCTGTCGTTTACTTTCGATTTGATATTTGCACTCAGATTGTGAAACTTAAAGTATAGTGATCTATTAATGCTATCAGCAACTGTCTACACTTTTATTGGTGGAATAAAGGTACAAATATTATTGAGGGTGGTCAAGAAATTTAACCGCCCACGAGCGGTATGTCCATCCGCCTGTCCTACGCTCGGAGTGGGCGGGCCAACGACCAATGGTAGTCTGCAACCTCGGCCCTCCGTTTGCAATTTTGAATAACAGCACACTTGGCACAGCTATGTGGATGCGTTTAGTTTTGGCTCAGTTTTTCCGGACCACAACAGAGAAATACCTATGAACGGCAAAACACTTCCTACCACCGCCTATGAACTGAAACCGGGGGAGCAGTTCGTTCCCCTTTACTCTGGGCAGGACCTGCCGGAGCTCACTGTCAAGGCCGTCCTGGCGGGCATCATCCTGGGCATCATTTTCGGCGCCGCCAATACGTACCTGGGGCTCAAGGTGGGCCTGACCATCAGCACCTCCATACCGGTAGCCGTGCTGACGGTGGTGGCCTTCCGGGTGTTCACCGCTTTCGGGTTACGCCATTCAATCCTGGAGGCCAACATGTCGCAGACCATCGGCTCGGCCAGTAGTTCGGTGGCCTCCGGCGTGTTGTTTACTATCCCGGCCCTGTTCATCTGGGGCATGGACCCGGCCTGGGTGCAGATTACCCTGCTGGCCATCTGTGGCGGCCTATTGGGCGTGCTGGCCATGATCCCGTTGCGGCGCTACCTGATCAAGCGGGAGCACGGCCGGCTGCCATACCCTGAAGGAATGGCCTGCGCCGAGGTACTGGTGGCTTCCGAGCAGGGCGGCCGCCAGGCTGTAGGTGTATTCTGGGGCCTGGGAGCCGGCATGCTGTTCAAGCTGATCACTGACGGGTTAAGATTAGTCCAGGGCACTTTCCGGCTGGCCCTGGGCTTCAAGGCCAACATCGCTATTGGCGTGTCACCGCCCCTGATCGGCGTCGGTTACATTCTAGGCATTCGGATAGCCACGGTGATGGTGGCCGGCGGAGTCCTCTCGGCGCTGGTCATCATCCCCCTGATCAACCTATGGGGCGCAGACCTCACCTCCCCCCTGTTTCCCGAAACCGAGAAGCTCATCCGGGACATGACCGCCGGCGAGATATGGAACCGCTACGTGCGATATATCGGCGCCGGGGCGGTGGCCACCGGGGGAATTCTCACCCTGATCAATTCGATCCCCACCATGGTCGAATCGTTCCGATTGGGTATTCAGCAAATCGCCGCACGCAGGCAGGAAGCCGCCGTGGAGCGCACCGACCTGGACCTCTCCTACCGGACAGTATTGGTCTTCGCTGGCGCCATCCTGTTGGTGCTCACCCTGGTGCCCGGTATCCTGGGTTACCTGGACTCAATCCCCGGCCGGGCACTGGCAGCGCTGCTGATTGCGGTGTTCGCCTTTTTCTTCGTGACGGTCAGTTCCCGGATCGTAGGGCTGGTGGGGGTCACCTCCAACCCCACCTCGGGCATGACCATCGCCACCCTGCTGGGCACCAGCCTGATCTTCTACCTGATGGGCTGGACCGACATGTCAGGTAAGGCCACCGCCCTGATGGTGGGCACTGTCGTGTGCATCGCGGCCTCGATCGCCGGCGACACCTCGCAGGACTTAAAGACCGGGTTCGTCCTAGGGGCCACCCCCCGCCGGCAGCAGATCGGCGAGCTGGTGGGTGTGATCACCTCCGCCGGCGTGGTCTGCCTGGTGGTGATGCTGCTGCATCGCAATGTGGAAGGCGGGCTGGGTGGTCCCGTGCTGCCGGCCCCCCAGGCCGTTCTGATGAAACTTGTGATCGACGGGGTGCTTGATCAGAACCTGCCTTGGGTGTTGATCTTCATCGGGATCGGCATCGGGCTGACGGCGTCCTTGTTCCGCATCCCGGTGCTGGCGTTCGCCGTGGGAGTATACCTGCCACTGTCCACCATGGCGGCCCTGTTCCTGGGCGGCCTGTTGCGCCATTTACTTACCAGGAATCAGCCCACAGATAAGGCCGAACGGCGTCGTGAAAGGGGGATCCTGTTCGGTTCGGGCCTGGTGGGCGGCGGTGGACTGACCGGGGTACTGCTGGCCCTGTGGGTCGGGATACGGGGCGGCCGGAGGATCGTGGGTTTCCCACCGGACCTGCCCCCCTGGGCGGCCGAGGCGTTGGCCCTGGCGACCATCCTGACGATAGTGGGTATCATGGCCTGGTTTATTGTCAGGGATCGACGGGAAGCCTGAGCCGCTACCGGTTCCTGGGAACGACCTATGAGCATCCTGATAACCGGCGTTCTGGTCAATGACACCCGGCAGGATATTTTGATCACCGGGAACCGAATAGAGAAAATCGGTCCCGCCGCCCCTGGGGCCGCTGATACGGTGATCGACGGCCGCCGCCTGGCCGCTATACCCGCCTTCGCTAATGCCCACACCCACGCCGCCATGGTACTGATGCGGGGCTACGCGGACGATCTGGGGCTGGACCAATGGCTAAACGAAAAGATCTGGCCCCTGGAAGCTAAACTGACCGAGGAGGACGTCTATTGGGGCACCCGCCTGGCCTGCCTGGAGATGATCAAGTCGGGCACGACTTTTTTCAACGATATGTACTGGCATTACCACGGTGTGGCCCGGGCCGTTGAGGACGCCGGCATCCGGGCGGCGGTCTCGGCGGTGTTCATTGACCTGTTCGATGAGCAGCAGGCCCGGGAGCAAAGGGAGTTGAACCAGAGATTGTTTGATCAAACAGGCCGGTACAGCGAGCGGGTGAAGTTCGCACTGGGTCCCCACGCCATCTACACCGTCTCGCCGGAGAGCCTCCGATGGGCCCGGGATTTCGCGGCTGAACATGACCTACTGATTCACATCCACCTGTCTGAGACCGCTAAGGAGATCGAGGACTGCCGGCAGCAACATGGCCGGCGGCCGGTGGAGTATCTGCACGACCTCGGCTTTCTCGGTCCCAATGTGGTGGCAGCTCACTGTGTATGGGTGGATGACCGGGAGATCGAATTGCTAAAGGAAAACGAGGTAACCGTCGTTTATAACCCCACCTCCAATATGAAGCTCGGTGCGGGGATATTCCCATACGAAAGAATGAAGGCCGCCGGCCTGAAGATCACACTAGGCACGGACGGCTGCGCTTCCAACAACAACCTGGATATGCTCGAGGAGATGAAATTCGCCGCCCTGCTGCAGAAAGTCCACAGCGGCGACCCGGCTGTGCTCCCGGCCAGGGAAGCCTTCGCCCTGGCGACCAAATCATTCCCGGTCTTCCACATTCCGGCCGGTGAGCTGCTGGAAGGCCGCCTGGCCGACCTGCTTTTGGTTGACCTGGAGCACCTCCTGCTGACACCGCGCCATGATACCCTGAACAACCTGGTCTATGCGGCCCATGGCCGCTGCATCGATACCACTATCTGTGACGGGAAGATCCTGATGCGGGGCGGAGTGGTTGAGGACGAGGAAGAGGTCAAGGCGCGGGCCAATGAAACCGTGGCGCGGCTGATGGGGGATTGAGCGGTCCAGCGGCCTGAACATTTTTGTTGTGACCTATTAACTTAATGTCTTATATTCTACCAAATTTAGCGGGGCTAGGATGGCTTTATGCATACGCTTTGCTTCAACGGTTTTGGCATATATTGTTAAGTATCTATAAAACCGAGAAGGTATTGCTATGTCCAATGAACTTCTTATAATTATTGCAGCGCTATTCGATTTGAGCATTGTTCTCCTTGCCTTTCGGCTTGGTAAATCATATGTCATCGGTGTTATCGTAGTAAACCTGATCATGGTCAGTCTCGCGGCGCCGAAGATCGGGCTGATCTTCGGGGTGGTGGGCAGTCCCCAAACTATATTCTACGCCTCAATCTTCCTAGGCACCGACTTGCTGGCCGAGTTCCACGGCAAGAAAAGTGGCTATCAGGCGATTTGGGTAGGCTTCCTGGCCCTCGTTTTGGTCGCCATCTTTGGGCAGGTAGTCATGCGCTTTCAGCCGGTCCAGGGGGCCGAAGGCTATGGAGCAGCCTTCTCCACACTGTTCGGTTCCACCTGGAGAGTTGCTTTGGGCTCGTTCGTGGCCTACTTTGTGGCTCAGCAATTTGATATTTGGTTTTTTCACAACATTAAAGAAAGAACCGAGGGTAAGCACTTATGGCTGCGCAATATGCTCTCAACCTCCACCAGCCAATTAATTGATACACTGATATTCTTCCCAATCGCCTTTCTAGGGGTCATTCCTGAGCTGTTCTCCGTAATGGTAGTAGCATATGTTCTGAAATTCCTGGTTGCACTGGCGGACACTCCCTTTATCTATCTGGCCAGGCGCATTAATGTTGCAGTCACGGCTGATCAATAGGGGCAGAGTGGCAAGTGTCGGAACTTAGAAGAGCATTGGATGCCATGATTGCTTGGTTTCCACTATTGATAATTACTCCATTTTTCTACGCCCGCAGCCTTGATGAGGTGTTGGTAAATGCTTATGGCTCCGGTTCGCTACTGGCGCCATTTTCTTTGCTCTGTTTTAGTGTGGTCTTCAAGCAATATGCTAGCGTTCTGAAAATATTCCTATTATTCAGCGCAGGCGTCCTGGCACTCGTTTTTCAAGGCTTCTTTATCAGTCACACATTGAACGATAACACAATATCGGTAACCGCAATTACTGTTATTGTGGTGCTATACATGGCCCTGGCTATATGGCGAACAATCGGATTGCTCGGTAGGGCCGATATAGAGATATCGTTGGAGGACTGAGGGCTATGCTATCAATCATTTTGCCAGTGGTTCTCGTCTGCGCCTTTGGTACAATCGTGGCTTCATTTCTATTTTCCTACAATAGAACCGGTAGGACCCTCGATAACGGCAAAGCAGTAAAATGGCATGTAGGCGGAAATGTCAAAACCGAGATAATCAGCAATAAGCGTTTGGCAGCCCTCCAGCGCATGGAGGATGAAGGCGGAAAACTACACCCCAACGATTTAATCATCGTTTGGGCTGAGGAATTCTTGGACGATGACATCCTTTTTAAACCGGTGTGCAATAATGTGGCTAATGGAGTCCATTATCTCTATCTACTTGATGAAGAGCATGTTAATCGTTTTAAAGTCCTCCTTGAAAAGCTCTATAAGGAAATGAAACCTGAAATAGTCAATATGGGTGTGAATGTAATATTTTTAAAATCGGAGTTGACGCTAAACAATTATGTCATGATGGGTGCAGGCTCACGCGATCAAAAATTATATTCTTCCTTGATCCACAACAGACAAGCTTTCGCCTGGATGGAGCAGGGCAATCATAGAGCAACCCTGTTTCTAATGAAAGTTCGAAAAATGGTTGCTCGCATGGCAGTATCCCAGTATTTCCGGACAGCAGAAACACCGGAGCGACTAGCGGAGACCCATCAAAAGCGCATTGCTATGTACCCAATTGATAATGAGCACCAGGTAATGAACTTCGCTGGATTGGGAGAAAGAATCGTAAAATCCGAAGCTGGCGTGAATGCTGTCGATGATTTCCCTTTTGATCTGGATCGGATCGTTGCATCATCGCAGATGCCCGATGATTCTTACGAGCAAATGCATAGAATGGCAGCCAGAGCCGCTGAGGCCTAGCCAGATCGAAAAGGGATTATCTACTCTCGGTGTTACATTGCTCCGGTAGACCCCAACAAAAAGCCCCACCTCCCGGCGGGGCTTTTTCAATTAGCTAGTCTAATGAGCGGATAGAGGTCCCTTTTAAAAAGATCAGCAAGCGGTTCGACGCCATCCCGACCCTTACGGCGCCACCGCCTGCATGAGCAGGCCGCAGAACCAAGCGCAGTAGGTGCCCAGAGCGTAACCCAGCACCGCCAGCAGCACCCCCACCGGGGCCAGGGCCGGATGGAAGGCCGCAGCCACTATGGGGGCCGAAGCCGCCCCGCCCACATTGGCCTGGCTGCCCACCGCCACGAAGAAGAAGGGGGCCTTGATCAGCTTGGCCACCGATAGCAGCAAGCCGCCGGTGGTGGCGAGGTGCCCACCGGTATGTATATCGCCCGCCTGCATGCCACGCCAACGGCGGGGGTTACGCCGGAGTATACCAAGTCGATTAAGGCTTGTCCTGAGTTCGGCGAAGGATGCTGCTGTTAAGGTAAGCGTTAATGTAGTCTCGTCATGATCCCGTCACTGGCGGGGGCGTAAAGGGGGTAAGTGCTCTCTAAAAGACGGGCAAGGGCAAGGTAGCCGCCTAGGACAGATTCATAACGCCCCCGCTTTCCACCCCTCAGATTTCTGACACAACCTTCAGAAATCTGAGGGGCAGCCGGGCTAGATTGCAAGCTTGAGCTATAGCGCGCCGTTCGCCCTTTCCGGTTACTTCACGCCGGGTAACTCGATAGCACACCACCACCGATCCCACCATTGATGCCTACCCGGCATGCCATTTGCATGCCTCGGAGTGAGCACATAAACAGTTAGGTATAGCTATGCTATTCAGGTCACTCGCGTCCATCACTGCCCTGGTGATTCTACCGGGAATGATCCCGATACAGACCATCGGGTTAGAACCATTCTGCCGGTTGAGCAGCATACATCAGTTCACATTTCGCCTTCTCTACCTGCAGGGTACCTGTGGGGTATAAATCCGAAATTCCTTGTGAAACGGGTAAACGGCCTTTAGATTATTTTCGTTCCCGTGGAAAATGCCCATACTTCCGAAGGGGCTTTTTGATGACCCGCTCCGCACCTGAATCAACCCACTGAGCCATCTTACCTAGGAGGCGCACCATGAATCGGCAAGATTTAAAACCAACCGGCGTGATACTGTTGATCGCCCTAACACTCAGTTGCCAGAAGACCATCTACCAGGGATCGGACATCGACCTGACGAACGATCTGTTTCACGGCGATATCGTCGGTACCGTAAAGCAAAAGGATGCCGGGGCTCAGATAATTGTCAGCCAGGTCGAACCGGTGGACTCCACCCAGATCGATCCGCTGACCGGGAATTTCGGGCTGTACGATCTGCGGCTGGGCAACTACGACCTGACCATACTTGCTGATGGCTACCGCACCTACCGGCATAGAAATGTGATGGTCTATGGAGGAGGGTCCAGTTACTTGGGCGAGGTGGACCTCTCCACCGTCCCTGACCTGGTGTCGCAACACTACCCGGAAGATATGGACGAAATCGTGTATTCCCGCCGAGGGCAGCGGTTGAGCATCTCCATCCTGTTCACCCAGGACATGGACCGCGAGAGCGTGGAGGCGGCCTTTTCCACCGATCCTCCCACCGAGGGTACCTTCCATTGGGGCCAATATACACCCGAACCCACCCCCCGCTATTTCTACGATGAGATGGCCTATGCGGCCTACGGAGGCGGCGCCACCATTACCACCTACAGCAAGATCTCCAGCGTCACCTACCGGA
>SDBV01010131.1_pt1 | contig 12404 bp, 10 predicted proteins | sample 2277081 | NCBI WGS metagenome assembly SDBV01 (sample SAMN10402039, study PRJNA504765) | marine sediment metagenome | isolation source: marine sediment core GS10_PC15, 223 cmbsf | place: Arctic Ocean: Southern Knipovich Ridge | collected 2010 | reverse complement strand
AATCGCGCGATGGCCGAAGCGGTCGATCTCGAAGCATTGCTGAAATAGCCACCGGTCCACGTGGCTTAATCATCAAATTCGATCGGCGGTTTGCGAAAAGCGCTCGATCACTCCGGCGTCGCCCGGCAGTCGCAATCGGCCTTCACTACCGTCCTGCTTCTTCCGAAGCTCGCCAACGCGGCCAGACCGAGCAGCGCAAGCGCACCGCCAAGCAGGAAATCAGGAGGGATGCCGAGCGAATCCACAATCGTCCCTCCGACCAGTGATCCTACCGCAATAGCGACCTGAATGATGCTCACGAACAACGCCGAACCGGCTTCCGGCAGATCGGGGGTTGCGCGCTGAATCCACACGCTGAGACAGAGCGGCAGCGCACCGAACGATACACCCCACAGCAGCACATCAACCGTAACCGCAAGCTGCGAATGCCCCAGCAGCGACATCGACAGGAGCGCGAACATCATCAGCGACACCATCGCCGCCAGCGATGCCTTGAGGTTCCGGTTGACCGTGCTAGAAACGGCGAAATTGGAGAAGAAACCAATCACGCCGAACCCTAGCAACAACCAGGTAATGGTCTGCGTTCCGAAGCTTGCGTTATGCAGCAGAAACGGCGTGACGTAGGTATAGGAACAGAAGTGGGCGCCGAATACGAGTCCCACCATCAGCATGCTCCGGCGCGCATAAGGACGCCGTAGCAGCTCGATCAGGTCTGCAAAACGTAGCGCTGCGCTAGAGGGTAGTGACGGGATTAGCAGTAGTTGCGCGACAAGCGCGATGGCGACCAGCGCACCGGTGGCCATGAACGAGAAGCGCCACGAAGAAAAGCCGGCGATGAACGTGCCCAGGGGCACGCCGATCACGGTGGCGCACGTCACCCCCGTCAGGATTGTCGCGGTCGCCCTTGCTGCGTCTTTAGGCTGCACGAGCCGGCCCGCTGCGGCGGTTGCGAGGGTCCAGAATCCACCCAATGCCGCCCCTAGCAGAGCGCGGCCCACCAGCATGACGGCGAAATTGGGCGCGAATGCGGATAACAGATTGGACGCCAGCAATAGAGCCGTCAGCAACAGGAAGACGTGCCGGCGATCCATGCGCCCGGCGCCCAGCATGAGCCCAGGTGCAGAAAAGGCCGCAATGATGCCTGGCGTGGTAACCATCAGGCCCGCCGTGCCTGGCAGAACATTCAGTTCCCTGGCGACATGCGGCAGTAAACCAACTGGCAGGAATTCCGTGGTCACAAAGGCAAATGCGCCAATCGCCACCGCGCCGACGGAAAGCCATTGGCGTACAGACGACGAACTACTCTTCTCCGGCGCGGGCGTACCCGCCGGCAGATTGCTTTCTACCAACATGGTTTTGTTTGTCCTTGACGGACAATGATTGAATTGGTGCGGACTTGCGTACTAATTCAACCGCACCATCGGGTTAGTGATGAAAACGCTTTGCCTCAGGCGTATGCAGTGCTGTCCTGAGAACGATGCGCCACCATACCATTGCATGATTTCCCTTGCTGACGCGCTGCCAAAGACAACTCTCGGCGTAGGGATGCTAGTTCACTGATCTCGACGGATAGTCGCTACACGCCTTCGAAGGTCACGCCGATTACCTCTCGCACGGCGTCAAGGGAAGCGCCCGGCTTCAGCGCAGTCTCGAATATGCTGAAATGCGTCCCGGCGGTTTCTCTTAGTCTGCGAAAACTCTGTTTGGGGCCCAGGTACCAGTTGCGACGAACGGCAAAGTAGTCCTCGAGCAAAACGAATAAGAGCCAGTGAAGACGGAAGTTCCCCTCGACGTCCCCTTTCGCTGCTCTCTCAAGCATCTTTTCTGCCCAGATTTTTCTTACCTGTAACTCCGTGTTTGGCACATCCTCAGGTCCTGCGTCGAAAAGCGTCTTCACATCATCAAGTACCTTGTCGCCGAAGCCGTCTTTTTGAAAGAGTATTCGCCCGCCGTTGATCCTGATCCAGCCTGGATCAGCTTCGTCATGTGTTGAATGTACGAACAGATCGAGAAACACACCATTCCAACGCGAGGCAACGCGCTGGTGGTCACCGGTATCCCGAAAGGCAATTACGTCAATATCGCTCGTAGCCTCCCAGTCGTCACGTGCGCGGGAACCATAGAGAATCGCCGTGTGGCACCCGTATGTCACACGCAAGTCTTCGGCGAGAGATTCGATCAATTCGTTGTTAGTCATTTTTTTCTACCGGCACGTGGTGGTGATGCCACGATTGTCGAGGATTTGTCCGCAGCGGTCGAACGGACGAAACTGCCCGAACCCGGAAGTTCGGCCAGAGCCTGTCAGTCGGTTACGCGATCTCGACGCGAACTTCTCTTGTGGACCCTAAGCAGCCGTTCAATGTAGTGGATTGTCACTGTCTCATGGTGATGCAGAAGCGGACATTGGTAGCGTATCCGATGCTCGACTTGGGCCGCTGGTCACCTGCTGCCCAAGTCGCTATCTAGAAGAGCATCCGGTAGTTCAGGGACGTGCTACATCGGACCTGATGAGGGGCTACGCCGTAGCCCGCGCCGCGAGCTTCAGCCATTGCGCCGGGTGATCAACGCCAGCGAGGAAACAGTCCAGTCCATCTCTGGAAAGCAATACGCTTGCATTGTTTTCCAGAGGGTGAAAGAGGAAGTCTGATTCGCCTGCCAGGTCAGTATCCAAGACCAGACGAACTTGATTCGCCTCGTCGTTGATCAGCGCGAATGGACTCAGCGAGCCTGTCCGGATGCCCATCAAATCGAAAAGCCTGTCCGCGGACGCGAACGAAAGTCGCTTGCTGCCAAGCGTTTCGGACAGCATGCCGAGATCCAGTGACTTTTCAGCCGTCGTCACGACCAGGAAATGGTGGCCCTTCTTGTCCTGCAGAAGCAGATTCTTGCAACGGGCCCCGGACATATTGAGTTCCAGCGTACCGGACTCAGCCATGTTGAGAACCGGCTCGTGTTCTTCGCATGAGAACGGAATCTTCCATTCTTCGAGGCGCTTCAGTAGATCATTTTTGCCGAGCATGCTGTCGTTTCTCTTTGAATTCCATCGACCCTGAAAGCAAACCAGGGCCGATTACCTTTAGCCGGTCTGGCGAAACACTTAGTCGCCAAACACAGGATGTGAAGCCTTGCGAATTGCCGCGATCGTGTCATCGGGCGAAAGCAAACCCGTCTCGTCCAGAATCGTGACCAGCGAACGACCTTCGGCCACCGATTGGCGAGCCAACTTGCTGACGCGAGCATAGCCAATCGTAGGAACAAGTGCCGTCGCCACGGCCATCGACTCCATCAGATGCTTCTCATTGCGCTCGACGTCGGCCTTGATGCCCTTGATGCATTTTTCACCGAAGCGCTGGATTCCGTTAGTCAGCAGGGAAATGCTGTCGAATACGCGCGATGCCACCACCGGCTCAAAATGGTTGATTTCCAGTTCGCCGTATTGAACCGCCTGTGCAATGGCAACGTCGTTGCCGACCACGGCAAAGCTCAACTGGATCACCGCCATCGGCAACACCGGATTGACCTTGCCAGGCATGATGGACGAGCCGGCTTGCGCCTCCGGCAGCGTGAGTTCGCCTAGGCCACCAACCGGTCCCGATGAAAGAACCGTCAAATCGGAGGCGACCTTCGCGAGCGACACCGCGCAGGTGCGAAGCTCAGCCGACACGCGCGAGAACACGTCCATGTTCTGCATGGCGTCGAATGGATTGGCGGGCGCCTGATAATCCACGCCGGTGACGCTATTCAGGCTCCTGTAGACCGATGTGCGGTAGCCCGCGGGCGCGCCGAAGCCCGTTCCGATCGCCGTGCCGCCCAGGGGAAGCGTGCGAAGCTTGTCCCGTACCGCGACAAGTTCCTCGGCCAGGCGTTCGGTCAGGGAGGCATAGCCGCCGAAGAGCTGGCCGAGCCGCATCGGTTGCGCGTCCTGCAGGCAGGTGCGGCCGAGATGGAGGATGTCGGCGAACTCGACAGCTTTGCCCTTAAAAAGTGCCGCGAGTTGCGTGACTTCCCGGATGAGCGGCCCAAGCATCGCGTACATCGCGATTTTCAGGGCAGCGGGGTAGGCATCGTTGGTCGATTGCGAGCGATTGACGTGGTCATTGGGATGAATGACCGCGTAGCTGCCCGCAGGATGCCCGAGGATCTGCTGCGCGCGATTCGCGATGACTTCATTGAAGTTCATGTTCGTCGACGTGCCGCCCGAGCCTTCCATCAGGTCGACGATCAACGACGAGTCAAATTTTCCTTCGATGACTTCCTTGCATGCAGCGACGATGGCTTCGCATTGCTCGCCGTTGATGACGTCGTTATCGCGATTGGCCAGCGCTGCCGCCCATTTGACCTGAGCGAACGCGTTTCTGAACTCCGGGTAATGCGCGATATTCAGCGGCGACACCGTGAGATTGTCGAAACCCCGGACGCTGTTTACGCCATACAGTTTGTCGCCCGGAATCGAGACTTCGCCGACATAATCGCGTTCGATCCGGTGTTCGCCTTGAGCAAGCTTATTCATTTGCATTCCTTCCGCCAACGGTAATGAGTTGTTCAATGTTCGCGCCGAGCGCTTTCAGTCTCGGCATGAACGATGTCTCGATGACTTCGCGGGCTGTCTCGCACGCGTCGTCGAAAAATGCGTTGTATTCGTCCCGGCGCGCCACCAGATAGAGCGATCGCTCCAGGCCCAGCTTCTCGACCAGATGCGGCGCGACGCGGGCGGCATGCGTGACTCCCTGAAGCAGACACATGGGCGAGGTAATGGCCCAGCCGATGCCTTCCGCCACCATCGACGTCAGCGCGTCCGCGTTATCGAGTTCGAGCCGGTTCGGCGCGCGAACGTCGATGCGCCGCAGGTATCGCTCGATCTGCATCCCTACCTGGGACGTACGGTTAAACCGGACGATGGGAAGGCGGTGAGTCAACATCTTCAGATCGTCGATGGTCTTCACGGGGGAGTCGAGGTTCCTCGGCGTAATCACCAGATAGCGCTCGGAAAACAGTCGATATCGAACGACATCGTTAGCGTCCATCAGCGGATCGCTCGTGACGATCAGATCCAGATCGCGGCGCAGCAGCGCCTCACCTTGCTGCGGGCTCAAACCGGTCCGGATCGACAGTTGCGATACCTTACCCAACAGATTTTTCGTAAATACCGACCCGCATGTCGAGGCGAAGGAATCGACCAGGCCGATACGCAAATCTGGCTTGATGCCTTGTCCCGCTTCGACGACCTGTGCCTTGAGATTGGCGATTTCCTCGCTCAGCACGGCGCCGCGATTTCTGAGCGCAATGCCGAAGGGCGTGAGTGCCATCGGACGGGTCGTGCGATTGACGAGCACGACGCCCAGGTCGTCTTCAAGCTGTCGAATGATCTGCGATACGCCCGACTGGGAGATGCCCATGCGCGCGGCGGCGGCCGACATGCTGCCTTCTTCCGCCACAGCGACGAACACCTGCACCGCGTGCATATCGAGAGGTTTGTTCGACGGCATATCGTGTCCTGATGAGAGAGTTCGTGCCTATGTTCCCGCATTCGCTCCGCCCTCGCACCGCGTATCGTCAGATACGCTTCCTGCCGCCTGGCGTCGATGTTGCGAAAGAGGCGTCATGCTGGCCGGAAGTTTCGATTGCATCGTCTTCGGTGTGATCGGACTTCAGGTCGGAAAGATTCGCGCTACCGGTTTCGGGTGCCATAAACTGGCAGAACACGCCGCCAAAGAGTAGAACTCCTACGCAAACGCCCAGCGCCGTATGGATGCCAACATGTTGCACGGCGAGCGGCAGCAGGAATGTGCTGATGGCCGAACCGAAGCGGCTGGAAGCCACCGCGAGGCCCACGCCGGAAGCGCGCAGATGCGTCGGAAACAACTCCGGGGGATAGACGAACTCAAGGTTCGCCGCTGCCGAGAGCACGCAGGCAAACAGGCCGAAAACGAGCATGGTGCCGGTGGCGCCAAAATTCGCGTAGGTCAGCACGGCAAGTCCGAGCGCCGCAAGATAGAAGGTGCCGAGAAGGAACGCGCGCCGCGAGATGCGGTCGACGAGCATCAGGCCAATGATGGCGCCGGCGAAGAGCAGGACGTTGTAGACGAGGCCGCCCTCAAATTTGTCCTTGACGTGCAGTGCTTCGAGGACCTTCGGCGCAAACGTGCCCAGCGCGAAATAGGGAATCACCTGGCATGTGTAGAACACGCAACCGACCAGGGTATTTTTGCGCCAGCGCGGAGAAAAGAGTTGCGACCATGCGCCTTTGTGCTGCAGGGTTGCCGGCGACGTCGAGGCGAGCGTGACGTCCGTACCAAACCGGCGATGCACAATCGCGAGCGCTTCATCGCGGCGGCCGCGCTTCATCAGCCACATCGGCGACTCGGGCACGATAAGGCGGAACGGAAGAATGAGGAGTGCCGGAACGCCGCTTGCCGCTAGCATGAATCGCCAGGCGTCGGGGCCGATGTCGCGCATGGCGAAGCCTGCGATATAAGCGCCGACATAACCTGCGGCCCATGCCGCAGCCAGCACGCTCAACAGGCGGCCTCGATAACGGCGGGGCGAAAACTCGGTCACGAGTGATTTACTGACTACGTAGTCGGCGCCGAGGATCAGCCCGAGCACGAGACGCAGGGCCAGCAATTGCGAAGGCGACGTCACAAAGTATTGCGCGGCGGAGACGACGGCAAACAGCAACATGTCGTAGGCAAAGATCGTGCGCCGGCCGTACCGGTCGGCAATCGGACCAGCCAGCACGCTGCCGAGAAACAGACCGGCCAGCGATGCCGCGCCGAGCAGCCCCATCCACAGGGCGTCGAGATGCAGCGGGCCGACGGCCATGCTGACCGCGATGCCGATGATGCCAAGAACGAAGCCGTCGCTGAATTGCCCGCCGGTCCCGCTGAACGCGACTCCAACGTGAAATGGGCGAAGCGGCACGTCTTCGAGTAATACCTGTCTGTTCACAATCGTCTCCTGTCTCCGGGCGGTGCTTCATGCACCTTGGATCGGAGTGTAGGACGGTGATTTCAGAAAAACAGCATGCGATCAGACAGTATCACTAAATCTAATACTGCGCCGCAGTAGCGCTGAATCCGGCTCGATTTCTCGCTATTCGGTGCCGGTCAAGCTGCAGGTACGCCGAGGTAGTGCAGGGCTCCAAATGTCCCTTCGAACTGGACTATCGCTGAGCTTTTTCTGGCAAAGGGAGTACGAAAACCAGATTCCGCTTTCGCCAATGGCCGCCGAGCGGAGCACAGCGGTTGTTCAACCGGCAGACTTGTGCGCTGGCTGAATGACGGTTCGTGGCCGACTGCCACCTCGCCCGGTCGGCCGTAATCGACCCGGAACAGCCCTACGGTCTGCCTCTGGGGAGCGTCTCGACCGCGTTCAAGAACGGCCATTCCGGTTCGCTCACGCGCCGCCGTAACCGGAGGTGGCAAGCCGACTCTACCCGGTTCCGCGGCACGCAAAGACTGGAAACGTTCTTGGCCGACACCTTCTACCGGCGTGCCGGATCAGTTGATTTCATTGCAGAACACGCCTGATTCCGTTATGCTAAAATACTACGACACATTAAGTCCTAGTTTAAAGATGTCTCATATTAGTACAGGCGTAGAATACGCATTGCACTGCCTCCTTTACCTTGCCGAATCGCCAGCCGGGGTAAAGGAAGCGAGTGTGCGCGACCTCGCGGAACTCCAGGGCGTTCCCACGGATTATCTGGCGAAACTGTTCACCAAACTGGCGAAAACCGGACTGGTAGTCGCCACCGAGGGAGTCCGCGGGGGCTTCGCGCTTGCACGGCCAGCCGAAGATATTACTGTCGCACAGGTCGTCGAAGCGATTGACGGTGACAAACCGCTGTTCGATTGCCGCGAAATACGTTCGCGATGCGCCGTGTTCAACGATCAGGCGCCCGATTGGGCGACGCGAGGTGTCTGCTCGATCAACGCGGTGATGCAAGCCGCCCAGAACTCCTTACGAGAAGAACTGCAAAAGCATACGCTGGCCGATCTCGCGCACCGGACGATCGCCAAGGCGCCGGCCAGCTACGGACGTCACGTTGTGAAGTGGTTCGCTGATCGATCGGCTAGTCGTCGCAGCGAGGATCGCGAATAGCCGGGCCGATATATGTCCGGCTCGTCGTAAGCCGAGCGGCCGTGCCACATCGACGGTTGGCAATCTCGCCGCCTGTCTATGCCACGCGCTGACCATGGGTCATGGTTACCCGGCGCGGCGTGCCCCCCGCCGCCACCGACGCGGTAAAGCCTACAGCACCCACAACAGCCCCCACATCCGGACAGGCTCGAGTCCAAAAGGACGCGAGCCTGTTTTCATTCCAGTCTCCCCGCTACACGTTCCCGCGCACATTTGCGTGGTCTCCTGTTTTGCCCCAGTTAGTACCCCATGGGCGAAAAATCGCCCCCCTGCCAGCACTCAAGCACTTTTGCAGCATCAACGCAGCTTTTCGCATGTTGAGCATCGGTCGAAAATTTCTTGCGTTCCTTAACTACGACTCATAGAATCGTAGTTAAGGAACGATGCAGCGGAAGACACTCCTACTGGCACCATGAAGGGCACGACCATTTCGTCAATTCAGGCAGCACCGAGCCGCTCTATCAACCTTATGTGGCGAACGGATCATGACTTCGTCATGAGCAGACACAGTTTTTAATGAATAGGACTACTAAGATGAAGCGAATTCTAGTTATCGGCGCCGGTTTCGCCGGCATGTGGAGCGCATTGAGCGCCGCACGGTTGATCGACGAGCAACGCAAAACGGACGTGGAAATCTGGTTGGTGGCACCTGAACCGAATTTGCATATTCGCCCCCGTCTTTACGAAGTAAACGCCGCCTCAATGAAGGCGCCACTCACCGAAATTTTTCGCGAAGCAGGTGTGAACTTCATCCAGGGTACCGTCGATCGGATTCACCCGGACCGCGATACTGTAGACGTCGTCACAGCTGATCAAAACAGATCGACGATTCAGTACGACCGCCTGGTTCTCGCCACCGGCAGCCGGCTGTTCCGTCCACCAGTACAGGGGTTGGCAGAACATGCATTCAGCGTCGACCAGATTGACGAAGCGGCCGAACTGGAAGCGCACATCAAGGGTCTGGCAGATCAACCGGATACGCCGGCGCGCAACACCGTGGTAGTCGCGGGTGGAGGTTTCACTGGCATTGAGACCGCCGCCGAGATGCCTGCTCGTCTGCGCGCGGCGCTCGGGGAAGAAGCCAATGTGAACGTCATCGTCGTCGAGCGCAATCCTGCGATCGGCCCAGATCTCGGCGCGGGTCCGCGTCCAGTGATTGAAGAGGCGCTCCACGAACTGGGTGTGACCTTGAAACTCGGCTCGGCAGTGTCGTCCGTTGACCCCAACGGCCTGACCACGTCTGACGGTCAGCGCATCGAGGCCAAGACCGTTATCTGGACTGCTGGTGTACGGGCAAGCGCGCTGACGGAGCAGGTGCCCGCCGAGCGCGATCCCGCAGGCCGGCTTTATGTGGACTGTTATCTGCGCGTGAAGGGCTTGAACAACATCTTCGCAACAGGCGATGTCGCGTATGCAGCAACGGATGACGAGGGCAACTACGCGATGATGTCCTGCCAGCACGCAATGAATCTGGGCCGTTCCGCTGGACACAACGTCGCCGCCGATCTGGTCGGCGCCGAGATGATTCCATACGCCCAGCCGAAGTACGTGACGTGTCTTGACTTGGGTCAATGGGGCGCAGTCTACACAGAAGGATGGGATCGCGCAGTAAAGTTGGTCGGCCAGGAAGCGAAACAGCTCAAGACCAAGATCAATACCGAATGGATCTATCCGCCGGCCGCGGGTGCGGCGCGAACTGAAGTATTCGCTGCCGCTGATCCTCGCCGTATCGTCGTTGCCTGATCAACTATCAGCAGACATTCGCCAACCGACTGCGATGGACCGCAATTGGCCGACTTCCGCCTCACCCGGTCGGCCGTAATCGACCCGAAGCAGTCTTTCAGCTCGATCTGCGTGACCGTCTGCTATTTCGTAACCGAAGCGAACGTACTGGCAACGCCGCTCTCGCATCGATAGCCGCGGTAGCTGGATGAACGCTATCTGGCATTGTCATTTTGGTGAGCACGGACTCGGACTATTACGCGGGGAACATCTCGACCCCACCGCCCTACAGATCTTGCGCCGCAATCCTCTCCGCAAGGAAGTCGATAAGTGCTCTCACCCGGCGAGGCAGGGATCGACCCGCAACCCATACCAGGTGCACCGGAACGGGTTTCGGCTCGAACTCGGCGAGCACAACGTCCACCGCTCCTGAATCCACAAGACTGCGCACCTGCCACAAGGGCGCACGGGCGATTCCGTGGCCGGCCACAGCGGCCATATTGCAGGCATCGGCATCGTTCGCCCGTAACCTGCCATGTACCTGCACGGCCCGTTCATCCGTACCGAACTCCCAGATGTCCCGAAGCGGGTCTTGGCGAAGAATGCACTCATGACTTGCGAGATCCGATGGGTCGATGGGATAGCCGTGTGCGATGAGGTACTCCCGGGAAGCGAACAGCACACGTCGAAATTCAGTGACCCGTCGCGCCCGGAGGTTTGAGTCCGGAAGCTTGCCTAGACGAACTGCGAGATCGATTCCTTCACTGGCAAGATCGACATGCCGCTCGGAAAATAGCAGTTCAACGCTGACGCCAGCATGTCTCTCCATGAAGGCAGTGATCTGAGGAACAACGTATTGCACACCAAAGGAAGATGGTGCAGCAACGCGAATGGAACCGCGCAACTGGACGTTCTGTTCGATCAATTCGTCTCTGGCCGAGTGGATTTCGTTTAACGCTGGCCGAATGCGGCTGACAAACGCAAGACATGCCCGTGTCGGAAGTACACGGCGTGTGGTTCTCGTGAACAGCGAGACGTTGAGTTGTTGTTCGATACTCGCAAGCGAGCGGCTAATTGCCTGTAACGAACGTCCAAGCGATTTTGCGGCCGCGGTCAGACTACCATGGTCGATCACCGCCAGTAGCACTTCATAATCATCACCTGCTGCCATCGTGATTCTCTCGCTGATCGGAAGAATGCCTATTGGCCCGGAACACTATCGGTATGTAACCGGAAATCATACAGTCAAGGCACGGCATAACGCCGTCCCACAACCATCCGGAAGACTGACATGAGCACAGAAAAAGCGGTACACATCACACCTTTGTACGGCGCGCCTATAACGTTGCACCTGGCGAGGCAAGCGGCCCAAGCCGCTGAAGACGAAGCCACTCGTCACGGATGGCCAATGGTGATCGCGGTTGTCGATAGCGGTGGCAATCTCGTGTTGCAGCATCGTCTTGATCAGGCTCAGTACGGTAGCATTGACGTAGCAAGGCAAAAAGCCGAAACGGCGGTCAGATTTCGGCGCTCGACGAAGCTATTTGAGGATGCGCTCGCTCAAGGTGGCATGCATCTGCGCCTCCTTGGGATGACCAATCTAACTCCCCTTGACGGAGGCATTCCCCTCATTCTCGAGGGCAAGATTATCGGAGCGATCGGCGTTTCGGGGATGCAGTCCGATCAAGACGCAAAGGTTGCGCAGGCTGGTGCTGACGCCCTACGGGGTATTCACGGGCAGTCGCCAGGGTTTGCCACGCGATAACGCCGGAAAGCGGACTCTCAAAAAAGACGTCGGTGACCGTCTCCTCATGGCCGAACCCAGCCTGACAGCGATCAGCTCATATCGCCCCATTGCCACCAGCCGCAAACACTGAACGCAATCATTCAAATTCCGACACTAGCACTGACGCTCAAGCCAAGACCGCAGCCCATCAGAAACGCCGGCCTTCAGCGAGCAGCTAGGCTGCCCACGTGCCCCTGGCGCCGTAAAACAACATGCGTAACCTTCCCCGAAGCCACAGATTCAACGCATTCATATCCCAGAGCCCGCAAATCAACCCCTTCGAACAGCGCTTCTCCCCGCCCTAGCAAAACCGGCGCGATAGCAATATGCAGCTCATCAATAAGACCCTCACGAAGATACTGCCGGATCGTCTCTGGCCCACCGCCGATCCGCACATCCATCCCCGCAGCGGCTTCGCGTGCACGATCGAGCGCCTCGCGAATGCCTCCTGTCACAAAATGGAACGTCGTGCCGCCCTCCATCTCAATGGGAGGCCGAGCATGATGGGTCAAGATAAAGACCGGCACGTGATACGGCGGGTTATCTCCCCACCAGCCTTTCCAGCTTGTATCCGGCCAGTCACCCCGAATGGGCCCAAACATGTTCCGCCCAAGAATCCACGCCCCGACATTCTGAAAACCACGGGCCGCGAAATCATCGTCAACCCCGCTCGTGCCGCCCTCCTTACCGAACAAGCTGCGCTGGAACGTGCGTGTTGGGACTAGCCACTGGTGCAGTTCCATGCCACCAACGC
>SDBV01010130.1_pt1 | contig 12404 bp, 12 predicted proteins | sample 2277081 | NCBI WGS metagenome assembly SDBV01 (sample SAMN10402039, study PRJNA504765) | marine sediment metagenome | isolation source: marine sediment core GS10_PC15, 223 cmbsf | place: Arctic Ocean: Southern Knipovich Ridge | collected 2010 | reverse complement strand
GATCAAAATCTAAGTTTGCCCGGCGTAACTCAGTCTGGTCAGAGTGGGCGGCTGTAGACCGCTTTGTCGCTGGTTCAAATCCGGCCGCCGGGATTTTATTCTCTAAATCATTTTTTCTGATAATTAGTAGCGGGCGCACCCGAAGATGGATGCCTCTCCAGAGAGCAAGGTTATCCATGACAAAGGCTCCACCCCGCAGCCCCATAAGCATCGGCTGTTCAACTTACCGCTGCTCCCTTCCGGTCCTGACGGGTTCAGCAGACAAATATGTTTGACACCTTTCCTCCGAAAGAGATCACATAACCATCAATCCTATGGGACGAGGCTTCTATGCCCTGTCATGGGCCTGCTCAAAGTCGAGAACACCTCTCTTCAGGCTTCAGCTCCTGCATGGCGGCGATTTCAGGTTACAAGGAACGCCGAACTCCCCAGCCTAGCCCACCATTTAATAAAAAGGGGTTTGTTCTATTTTAAGCTTTGGTCTAACTCGGATAGGAGGGAGCAGGCCTTGCAGATCTTGTTGGGGGAAGGCTCTCCACATATAATACAGGTCTTCAAAGGGGTGCTTCCAATATCCAGACAGGAGTTCATCCTCTCATATCCTCGTAGAACCGAGAATTTCAGCCCTGGATGGTCAAGCTCAAGATCGTTGAGGAAGTCCCTGATCCTTGTCCTGAAGCCCTCCTGGGCATATGGGCATTCGTCAAAACTGACTTTGAAATCCTTGAGAATTGCGTATAGTGCTATTTCTTTTTCAGGTATCTCGTGCAGTGGTTTGATCCTCTTACCAAGGCCTTTGTCGTTGACTCATCTGCCTAGCCTCGCTAATCTTTCGATATCTCCTTGGAGGTAGTTCATCAGGATCGACTGGGCCTCGTCGTCCAGGTTATGGCCTGTCGCAACTAAGTCAAGCCCGAGCTCCTTGGCTTTTTTGTTTAAAAGCCTTCTTCTAAATACTCCGCAATATGTGCAAGGGCCTTTGTCCCCCTTCTTTGTCATCTCATCCAAAGTCTTTCCAAACTCTTCTTTAAACGAAACCAGGTGCAAAGGTATGTCTAGTGTGTCACAAACCTTTTCTGCGGTCTCTACGCCGTTCTCTCTGTATTCTTCAATGCCCTCGTCAACTGTGATAGCCTGGAGGTTAAAATCAAGCTTATCTTCCAAAGATTTAAGGATATATAGGGTTGTTATGCTGTCTTTTCCCCCTGATAGGCCAACACCTATTCTGCTCCCTCTTTTGGTTGCGTTATCTGACTTTACGGTGTCCTCAACCTTTCTCTCGATGTACTCGATAAAATGGTCCTTGCAGAATCTCTGACCACTATACCTCCTCAAGTAAACAGCTTTTTCACCGCACCTGTCACATCCCATTTTACCCCCCCGATATGACCGATATTATATCAACGACATCCCCTTCCTTGAGAACATCTTCTTCAAGAGATATTTCGCCGTTCTTAGCTACTAAGACAGTCTCTCTATTTATCTCCAGATCCTTCAACAGACACCCTATCGAAAGGCCGTCTTCTACTTTGATCTTCTTCTCTTTTTTCTGTCTGACAATTATCTCCATATTAGACCCATGATAATTAGCAATTACAATAATAAAAATTGGCGTGCTAGGAGCAAACCCAAAAATACGGCAGAAAAACACCACATTTTTGTTTTTAATAATAAGTTTGCCTATATTTCCATTATAACTCCTGATATAAATATCTTTCGCAAATTATGGAGATTATACGTATAATTTCGAGAAAATAGGTGAAAAATACATATTTCTAGAATCTCATGAACCATCTCACTTTAATAGACGTTTTTATCGGATATTACAAAACAATATGTAGATATCAAGAACTTGCAATACCCTTTTCATCTATCTCAGCTATGTACTCTTTTTTAGTCTCTCTTACAAGTTGCTCGTAAACTTCTTCTCGTGCACCAATAAGGGAGCCAAAAAAAGCTATGGTCTTAAGATATTCTTCAGCCTCTCTTTCAGAACAGCCAAACTTTTTATGGATCAAGTTTGTAGGAAGATCACCCTTTCTACTCACCAAAACCCGGTCTAAAGCGACAACACAAAGATTCCTCAAAGTCTCATTTTCCAAAGTCGGCATATCTCTTAAAAGAGAGGTCTCAGCCTCTTCCATCTTCTCATACAAAATTTCAGACAACATAAAACAAGATACAGATGTTCTACCAAATAAAACCTTTCATCATGTGAGAAAAATAATGGTGAGTTGATTAAAATTAATGAAAATTTGATATGTCATTGTACGGAGTTGAAATAAAAGTACGAAGCGGAGGAGGGGCTGATAAGTAAAAGTCCACTTCCCCACCTTAAAAATCTATATAATCACTAAAAACTGTTTATTTTAATAGTTCTGGTCTTATTTAAACCCTATCCAAAAAGGCTCTGTTAAATATGCGGTGCTTTTGATTTGGGTGTTAAACAAGCGGTGCTTAGTTGATTTCACTTACGGTTATGTCTTTCAAAAAACCATCTAGTTATCAAAATTAATATCACCATAGCGATAATTGGAGTTAATATATTATGAAACAACTTCTCAAACTATCCTTTTATAAATTCACCTTTTTCACATCTGGCACATGGTGGTAGAGGATCGGTATCGTTTTCTAGATGTATATCCGCACCATCACCTCTCCCTTAATATATTAGCCTTTAATATTATTTATAATTTATTAGAAATGGCTCTGTTAAATCTGGTGTGCATAAAGATTAGATTATATCACGATGAATAAGTGGTTTCTTTTGTTTATCTATGTAACAAAATTTATCACAACATTTAGCGCAATATATTTTTCCATCAGCGCACGTCTTACCTACTCCAACTTCTTTTCCACAATTTACACATCTCATTTAAACTATCTCTACACTAATTATTAGCCTATGATGTTATTTAAAACTATAGAAATAATATTCAATAGTTTTAACTTTTATTGAAGAAAAATTCAATAGATTTAAATAGTAAAGAATACAATAAACAGAGATCAAGGAAGGGATTCAAGGGCGAGGCTCTCATTTCACTCTTTTTTTCCCTTCCCCCTCTTCTATTATATAATCAACACAACCTGAATTTAGTTTTTGTTTAAAAAGTCACGATTCTGTTTAAAAATTATTTCAGTCCCTCTTTTTCCAATCATCTTCTTCACTCTTGTAACACACAATAATGCTATGATCGGAGTTGGGTTTCAACTTCTTTCTGCTCTTGTGATATTTTGTAAAAATAATATCCTGCTCTCACTGCAATAATTACAATAGCAACTATTAAAATAATTATTACTGGAGTGACATCTAATTGTTTTACGGCTGGCAAGGACATTTAGTTGGTTGAGTTTTTAACTGGGTAACTCCTTTTTCAGAAGCTACCTTAAACTTAAAACCACTTCCTTCAAGCTCTGCCCAAAGGCAAAAATGTTGATCGTCACAACCAGTAAGAGCACCGGGAGTATTATCTAACCAGTTATAAGGATCTCTAGTTAAAGGGTCTTTTAGTGCTGGTACAAGATAATACTTAATACCAGTAGGCATTGTTTTGGATTGGAAATATTTTCTTTCATCTCTATAATACCTTTGCAATGTTTCACTAATTAGCATGATATCGTTAACTCTCCGGCTATCTCGAGCTGAAATTTCTTTTTCCTCTTCCTGTATCTCTTTTGCTTCTTTAATCTTTCTTTCCGCTTCTTCTATCAACTTCTCTTTTTCTATTAGGGTGGTCCCCTCTCGAATTTTTATTCGAATTTTCCCCGAAATAGGAGGATAATAAGCATCTATTTCGCCTTCAATAATATTATTTTCTTTAAAATAAAAGGTTGCTTTTCCGAAACTTATACTAAGAGGTTCTCCGCCCGTTACTTGTCCAATTATTGATATGTGACATAAGGGGTCATCTCTCTGAAGATATGTCTCCTCTTCTAAATCACAAACCACCTTTTGGGGAATAACTTCTGGCTTTTTAACTACTATTACTATGAAAAAATCCTTAGCTTCTCTCGTTTTCTCTTCTTTCTTTTTAATATTATCTATTATTCCACTTAGAGAAACAGTGCTTAGGAATTCTTCCAATTGGCCTGTTTGAACATAGGGAGCGATGTATGGGGATTCTCCAAATAAACCAATCTGGATGTAAGAAAAGGGAACATTCTCAAAAATTTCTGAAATAAAAATTGTTTTTGCTTGAAAATATATTTTCTCTTCATAAGGAAAGGTTAAAGTAAGTTCGGCATATTCTTCTTTTGGCACCGCAACTTCCTCTGGAGGAACTTCTTCTGGTCTCTCTACTTCTGGCGGTTGGGCGGTTGTCGTTGGTGTAAAAGTAGTTGGTGCTGGTGTGGTTGTCGAAGGTGTTGTTGTAGCCGTTGTCACCTCAGGACACATACTTGGATCTGAAACTTTCTCACCTGTAGAACATATTATCTTATAACTTGGTTCTAGTATTGATGTGCATCCAGAACTAATCAACACTAACACTAGGATAACTAGGATCGCCCCTTTCTTCCACGCCTTCAACTTCTTATCTCCATGTCAATATATTTTGAAACTTAGAACTGCGTATATTATTAAGCCTATGATGGCGAGAAAACCTACAACTATTGAAGCAATAAAATTCTTAGAAAACTTCTCTTTCAGTGAAAATTTGCATATTAGTAAATAAAAAAGAGCCCCTAAAACTCCTACTGGTGTCAATGCAAAAACCATGTAAGTGCTTTCTGGAAAATTACTTCTAACTATGCCTCCCAGACGATCCCAAAAAGAATGCTCCGCTGTAGAAGCTGATATTGAAATAGATAAAATTATAGAAATAAGGCCAATTACTATCTTCTGAACTAGAACAGCCCCATTTTCTTCAGATTCAGTCATGTTACTTCTGACTTCCGCATCTATCTCCTCGCGCAATCTCTCATCCACCATCACTACCACCCCCTTTCTTCCACGCCTTCATTCTTTTTATCCCTCTCTTTTTTTCAAGTAATATTTATTCCTCTATATCCTAAGCACGCCGCTTTTCAAGATAAAGGATATTATAGGGGCCATTGTGCTTGCAAGCAGCTTGCTGACCATTGCCATATCCACAGGTATGGTTCTCGTCCTGTTGTGGGTCGATTCTAGGACCTTCAATGCCTCTATATAGCGGGTGATGCTTTCAATCTCCTCCCACTCCGCTTTCTCTAGCTTTTCACTTGAAGAGGAGTCAAAGATCATGCTCTCAAGAGTCTTGATGTTATCGTCCAAGATTAAATGGATCCTACCTATATTCGCAGCCTTCTCCAATTTAAGGACTTCATAGACCTTCTTTAAAGGATAGACAAAAGCTATGATCACACCAGTTACTATGCCAGTCATAAGGAGGAGCCCAAGAAGACGTGACTCAGCCCCTATCAGGATTACAGGTAAAGCGATGGCGCCTCCCACCCCCATAAGCATGCTCCCAAAAAGGGCAAGTGATGCTATGGGTTCAAAACCACTCTGGGTTATATTTCCCCGTCTAACCTTTATCTCTAGACGGGTTAAATCTTCTGTTTCAAAGAACCTTTGAAGAGCGGGTGAAGGAACTGCGCCAAGCATGAGCGGCCGGTTTTTAGGATCCATACCATATATCCAAAGATATTCTATAATGATTATCCATGCAACATAGGTTATGAAGATAGCCGATGGGATCCAGATAAGCATAAGATTTAGAACATATAGGATAAGGCCATATTTTTGTGTGAAATAGACACCATAAAAATAGTAGTGAGGCAGTATCAGGAGAAGTCCGATAATAAGGCCTATCTTAAAAGGTGTTTTTCTGTTTATATTTCTCTCAAGAGATATCTGCCAGAGCTTCAGCTCTTCTTCATTTACGGCTATGTCCTTGATTTTCTGTTGCAGACCCAGTAACCGACCCTTAAAAGAGATTGTTTCCCCAGCTATAAATCCAAGGAATACACTTGAAAGTACTATCACCTGATCAGTCCAGAGGCCTTTCCCTAAAATTAAGCCAATGATATTTAAGAAAAAATATGGCACAACGCCGAATATCAGAGCTAGCTCATATGGCGATCTAGTATCTATCCTCATACTACTCTCCTCTCTCTCACTCAGCCTTCCTAATTTTCTCTTCTTCTCTTATTATTGAGCCGCAATACTCGCATGCATCACCGCTCTTACCGTTGAAAGGAGAACTGCATGAGGGACATTTTGATGGAAGGGCTTTTGAGATGAATACAGGGATCTTTCTTTCTTTGGTAGTTATTGTTTCTCTTTTTGTGATGAATTTATGGCGAGTATTAGTTTTTATATCAGATTTTACAGCGTCAAAGCCAGTTTTCTCCTCATCAAGCCGCCTACCCATCTTCCATAACCCGTCTTTTTCAGGGTCATAAAACCTATAATTTTTGTTATCAATTCTGAAAAGAAATTTTTGTTCTTCTCTATAATCTGAGGAAGATGGACCGTTGACTGAGAGATCTTTTATCGCTGAATTAATCATGTCCTTCTCAAATTGATAGGGATGTCGCTCAAAAATCCAGTTCGTAACATCGTCTACTGATACAGTTCCGCCTATGTCTGCTATAGCCTCTTTTATAAGCTCATGTGAGGATTTGACAACAGGCACTCTTTTTATCAACCTATATGCGAAGAAACTTATTATGGATATAGCCAACAGGATAACTGCCCAAAGCTCTATTGGGGTTGTCATCCTATCCTGATTCCTCCTCCAATATATGTCTATATCTGCTGTAGGCATAGGAGGCGATTAAAAGTATTATTCCCAATACTATAAAGGAGAGGATTCTATAGACTGTTTCAAGACTTGCCACGTCAATAAGGAAGACCTTAAGGGTTGTTATAGCCAACAATGCCATCCCCATCTGCCTTAGTGTGGCCTGTTTGTAATGGAACCCGATTATCAAAAGCATTATTGCTTCGGTAGCCCAGGCCGCTGAGATGTAGCCGCCTTTAAGTTCTAGTGCAAGGAGGTAGGCTAGAAGAGAGGCGATGGCTATTGTGAAGTAATTCTCGTGGTTTTTCTCCCAATCTTCCAGATTTGCTTTGTTCCTCTTGTAAATGACATAGCTAGCATAGAAGACCGTTATGGGGATGATGAATGCTAGAAAACGACTGTTATATGATAGTATATTATCAAGCGCGAATGGTCTAAGTGAAACATCTTGGAACACGACTTTTCCTATTGTAATCGCCGCAACGCCTGTTGTAAACAGTCTTAGATTCTTCATGGCGTAACGGAAACCTAAGATAAAGAGGATGTAGGCTATTATGGCCCAAATGCCTGTAACATGCCAGCCTGCTAGTTCCAAGAATAAGAGTAGTATAAGAAGCGCGCTGCTGCCTATAAGATAGTTCTCTGCTAGGTCCTTTTCAGATATTCCATACTTCTCTTGGTTTCTATGGTAGATAACTGCAGCAGCTAAAAAGGTTATAATCGGTGCCATGTATGCAATGGCTCTTGTACTGGCTAGGATGTTGTTGGCATCAAACATGTGGAGAGACGTGTCAACCATGATTGTTTTTAAAAATGTTACAACTGCTACACCGTTTCCTAGGTATCTTAAATTCTTGATATCAAATTGGATCCCTATAAGCAATAAGAGCAGTGCTTCGATAGCCCAGGCTATTGTGATCAGTTCTCTGTTGACTTGGATAGGGATTGTGATTGTAACAAAGGTAATAGACAAAGTCAAGAAAACAGCTGAAAGGCTGGCTAATCTTTTTCTTGTAGCAATCTGTGTCAGAATCAGGTAAAGTACTGCTATTGATATGGTTAAAAGTCCGGCGTATTCTCCATAGACATTGATGGCTTTAATATATGAGACAGCTGCAAAGAAGAAGGCGTTTAAAAGGAGCATAAGTATGTTATTTTCATTTGTGGGTTTCTTCATATAAAACGACAGGATGTTGAAGAGTATTAGAAACACCCCTAAGAAGAGGATGACAGTGAAGATGTGTTCATGTCCGCTGGGAAACATTAAAGTTGAGCCATATGTAACCACTAATCCTAAAATAGCCAGTTGTCCCTGTGTATCAGGCACTTCTATACTGTGGACAAGATATGCTAAGAGCAGGAATACGGCTATCAGATATAACCCGCTAGTGATGAAATTAGCTGGAGTGACATTGAATCCGAAGTTGATAATATAAGCTGCTGCTAAACCTCCAACTCCAACGATAGTCCATTTTCTTCTAACAGTGACTATGATAAGTCCTAGTGTGAGGACTAGCGTATACATGAGTGTATAGGGGGATATCGGGCTCATCAAGGTGATTATATATCCTAATAGGAATGCTTCAGAGGCTATCTCTTTTGAGTTATATTTTAAAGAGAATATGACACCGAGGACTACTAAAACGCCCAAGACTATGAGGTTGAGATTTTTGGGCATGAGATTATAGAAATGGTGAGTAGCGTAGATTGTGATATATAATACGGCGAAGCTTCCTCCAGTCAAGGATCTTGCAAGGTATAGATATCCTTCTTTTCTGTTGAAGATCTCGCCTGCAACAAGAAGAGCTAGTCCTGCTGTTATGCTGACGATTATTTTGCCTATCGGGCCTATATATCCTTGTTCAACACTGTATTTTACAAAGAACGCGATGCCTAAGACAATTGAGATTACACCGATCTTGTTAAGCCATTTTCTCCCCAGATCCAGTTCAAAGCCCTTCTTTTTAGCTTCTGCCTCTGGTTTTTCTGTTTCTTCTTGCTCCCTGGTTTTGTCTTCATCAACCGCTTCTTCGGCTGCTATTAACTCTAGTTTTGATCCACACTTTCCGCAGAATTTAGCGTCTACGTCGTATTCTATCCCGCATTTTTTACAGATAGCTGATGCAGCTTCGATTTCTTCTATTTTTTCGATAACCTCTTCTTTTTCTATAATAGTAGCAGCTTCTACTGTAGGGGTTTCTTCCTCAAGAACTTCTACTCTATTTTTAATTTCCTTTATTTCGTCTCTTATTAGTTTAAGTTGCTTGAGTATCTCCCTTGGATCGTCTTCCGTAATGTCTAGTGCCTCCACATATCCTTTAAAACTGTTAGAGATGAATTTTTCTATTATTTAAAATTAATTAAAATCTGATTAAGGGTTCATGCTTTTACAACATACGTTTTTGCTATCTTATCTTCAAATGCTTGTTTATCCTTATCCCATATTATCCATAAAAATCCAAGGCCAAATGTTATTCCTGAAACATAATAGCCAATCCATCGTCTAAATCCCTTTGAAAAAGTCATTGGTAAACCGTCAGTAGAAACCACTTTTATCTTCAATATGTTCTTTCCAGGTGTTTGCCCTGTAGTTCCGAAGAAATAAGTAAAATAAGACGCGCCAATAATAATGTTAAGAAGAAATCCAGAAATGCCCCTAGACCCCAAAAAGAAACCTATTATCTGTAATATAAAAACATCTATCATATAGGCCCAAAATCTAATCCAGAAGCCAACTTTTTCACTAACATCAGAACCCTCCGCTGCAAATCCACACTTGGTACAGAATTTGTCTTTCTCTTCCACTTCTGCTCCACAATTTGTACAAAATCTCATTAGATCCTACCCTTACATGTTCCTCCTATGTGTTAGTGTTATTTAAAACCCACTGTAAAAAAAATACTAGAAGGTTGGGCAGATTTAGAGTTTTGATATATAGGATTACACCGTAAATCTTTCTTCGATTTCTTTATTTTTTTCATCAGAATAGATGTGATATAAACTTGTTGCTCCATTTGATTCGATATTCCTCCCATCACCCAACCCTATACTAAATTCAATTTTTTCGCTCCTAGTCCCCCCGCCCCTGAGGTCACCGACGTTTTTTTCAATATAATCTTTACCGTTCAACTTTATCCTTTTACCATCACTTGAAAACAGCTCAACCCTTACACGGACGTTGTGGGCGGTTTTGTCGCCTATGTTTTTAATGGATGCCTGTCCCTTAACACTGACTCCACTGAACAAACTGACAGAATAAGTTGGTTCTGGAATATCTAATTTGAAATCTACAGGTTTCAGCTCCTGTGGCGTCTCCAAACTAGGGAGAGAAATAATCGGTGATGAAATACTCTCTAATTCCCCGGTCTCAATATCAATCTCTGGTGGTGAGAGGTCAATATTTATAAGGGTTTTAGGTATGGTGGACCAAGAAAGAGATACACCATCTACGGTATTGAAAACAATGCTGGGAGGGCCCATACCAAAAAGAGACAAGATCTTGGATAACACACGTTTAATGATGCTTGTCTCAATCTGTGAGTAGAAATTATCTCTCACTTTTTCGGATTCATCAATAGCCAAATCTGCATCTGCAATGGCTTCAGGATATCTCCCGTTACCTAACTCCACGGTAGCTTTAGTATACGATCGTGTAGCAGTGGTTGTGTTTGTTTCCATACCTAGATAAGTTACCCCCTTTAACGCTTCTAGAGCTAATTTTGCATTGGAGATCTTTACTGACGCTTCTAATGCCTGATCCACGTTCTCCCTATACTTAGGTATTAATTCTGTCGCCTCTGAATATTTTCTCTGATTTATATTTGATTCAATATTGTTCTCCAAGGAATCTATGGGGTATGTGTCTAATTGAATGTTGTTATCTTGGTAAAAATCAACCAGATTTATCTTGTTGGATTTATATTTCGCAAAAACATCAGAAATTAGGGCTTTGTTCAAAAGATCGATTGCTTTTTGGAAATTCCCCTGATCTTTCTCAACGGTTGCGTTATCTATTATTCTGTTTCCCGCATCTGTCTTGATAATTTTTTTTACTTCATCTATCGCGATTGAAGTTAGGTGGTACCTCTTAGAGTATAGGGCTTCTTCTTGAATTTTTTTTGTCTTTGCGAAGATATCCCCCACGTACTCATCAATCTTATATAACTCCATATTTGAAAATGAACGTTTCGCATTTTCTAATAGGATTGGCGCGTCTGTCAAATCTTTATCTAAATTCTCTACATCTGCCCCGCTATTTCTAGCATCTTGTATATAAGCGGACGCTATTTTAATCTCTTTTTGACTATCCTGGATTCTCTCTTTATAATGGGCGACTGTGTTATCATAGGCTGATTTTAACAAAGCGGTAGCTTGATTTAAAAGAGAGTCCAATCCATCCAATAAGGTGATTGTTTTCTGGGCAGCATCATCAGCATAAGAATATTGTCTTGCCGAATAATATTGATTCGCCAACTTTATATTTTCATCAGCCATCGAAAAAACGCTATTAATTTGCGCATTGACGCTTGTTAATTCAGAGGTGTCTACGCCACGGGATTTAGCTAGCTCAAACGCACTGCTAAATTCCTCATAATCGTCTTGATAGTAATTGTATCTCTCAACAGCATAGCTTATCGAATCTTTTGCATTTGATTGTTCTGCAGAGGGTCCTGTTGGCGCTTTTACTCCTATACAGCCTGAACTAATCAAAACCAACAGGATAATAGCGAAGATTATCAGACCCTTCATCAATCCCTCTGCCTCCACTCATCCTTTCAATGTGGTGTTATTTAAAATTTATCAATTTGGTTTCTGTGTTGTTATCCCGGAAATGTTTGGGTTAAATATTAAACCTGACTGGATGTTATCCTTTAGCCTTTTCTCTCACTTTTCTCTAACAGATGCAGGTTTTGAGTAACACAATTCTAATGAATTAATTGTGTCATGGAATTCTGTAAGAAACATCACTGAGTATAATCTAAAGAATATGGGGATAGGGAGTTTTATCAATTGTGCGGAATAAAAGAAAAGGATCAATATCCCTACTGCGATCATAATAATAAGAATCAATCCCATTATACCCATACTTGCAATGGTGATGTTTAATACTGATGATATTATCCATACCCCAAGACCTAAAATAACTAATAAAATCAGCCATACTATCATTAGCGGTATTAAGAGAATAATGGACAAAATTCCGCCTGCAATACCCAACACGATCTTCGCTAAGATGTAGATTGTAAACTCCAAGATGTTCTCCCTAAACAGGCGCAATATCTCTTTAAAACTTGACCATATCCCCTCATTTTTCACAACCATTATTGGAATAACAAAATCCACTGCAAACATACCCAATATTGCGGTTACAATCATTGCGATAATGACCGTGATCCCTCCGAAGAGCATGGAAAACAGGAACATAATCGTCCCATAGCCCCTCATCATCGTCACTGCAAATGGGATGATGGATATACCAAAGATAATTAGAAAAGAAACACCCAATAGAATTCTAAAAACAAGGAGTGACAGACCGTTTCTAAGATTTTTTTTCACGCTTTGTATGATTCCAATCTCCCTATCCATTACTCCTTGGAAGAAAACAAACTGAAGCACACTCTTAAGATATATTAGAAGGATTATCAGAACCAGGATTAAGGCCACGATTAACACTATAAG
>SDBV01010129.1_pt1 | contig 12404 bp, 12 predicted proteins | sample 2277081 | NCBI WGS metagenome assembly SDBV01 (sample SAMN10402039, study PRJNA504765) | marine sediment metagenome | isolation source: marine sediment core GS10_PC15, 223 cmbsf | place: Arctic Ocean: Southern Knipovich Ridge | collected 2010 | reverse complement strand
GATGCCGGCCAAGGGCAGAGGCAGCAGCAGCGGTAGCGGCAACAAAGTCAGCTACGACTGCTCCTTCTGCGGCAAGAACCAGGACCAGGTGCGGCGGCTGATCGCCGGGCCCGGCGCCGTCTATATCTGTAACGAGTGCGTCGAACTGTGCCGCGAGATCGTTCAGGAGGACGACTCGACCGGCGCCGTCAAGGCGAAAGAGCCGCTGCAGCGCATCCCGCCGCCCAAGGTGATCTACGAACAGCTGAGCGAGTACGTGATCGGCCAGGAGCAGGCGAAGAAGGTCCTCTCCGTCGCCGTCTACAACCACTACAAGCGAATCGGCTCGAAGACGGACAGTGACGTTGAGCTTGAGAAGAGCAACATCATGCTCCTCGGCCCGACAGGTTCGGGCAAGACGCTGCTCGCCCGCACTCTGGCAAAGTTGCTGGAGGTGCCATTCACGATCGCCGACGCCACGGCGCTGACCGAGGCTGGCTACGTTGGCGAGGACGTCGAAAACATCCTGCTGCGTCTGATCCAGGCCGCGGACTTCGACGTCGCCAAGGCGGAGCGCGGCATCATCTACATCGACGAGATTGACAAGATCAGCCGCAAGACCGGCGACAACCCATCGATTACACGCGACGTCTCCGGTGAGGGAGTGCAGCAGGCGCTGCTCAAGATCATCGAGGGCTGCGTCGCCAACGTGCCACCGCAGGGCGGACGCAAGCACCCGCACCAGGACTTCATCCAGATCAACACCACGAACATCCTCTTCATCTGCGGTGGCGCCTTCCAGGGCCTCGACGAGTTGATCGACAAGCGCATCGGCAAGGGCCGGGTCTTCGGCTTCGCCCCGGCCGTACCCGAAGTGGACCCCGTTAAGACGGTCGACGAGCTGATGGCGAACGTCACGCACGACGACCTCTTGCAGTACGGTCTTATCCCCGAGTTCGTCGGCCGAATCCCGGTCGTCGTCTCGCTGCAGGCGTTGGATCAAGACGCCCTCGTTCGCGTCCTCACGGAGCCGAAGAACGCGCTGGCGCGGCAGTTCCAGGAGTTCTTTGCGCTGGACAAGGTGGAGCTGGTGCTGACGGACGACGCGCTGGAGGCGATCGCCGAGGAGGCGCTCAAGCACAAGACCGGCGCCCGCGGCCTGCGCACCGTCCTCGAGGAGTGCCTGCTGGACGTGATGTACGAGATCCCGTCGCACAACGCGATCAAGAAGTGCGTGGTCGACGCCGACGCCATCCGCGGCCTGCGCCGGCCCCTCTTGCTCAACCGCTCGGGTCAGGCGCTCGAGATCTGGGACGCGAAGAAGAAAAAGGGCCGCGAGACGGCCTAGCGCTCAGACACACAGCTCTGTCACCTGTGTCCACTCAACGCGTGCTATCCTTTTTGCACAATGGCCAAACGCAGACTCGATACGCTCCTCGTCGACCGTGGGCTCGCTGAGAGCCCCGAGAAGGCGCAGGCGCTACTGATGGCGGGTGTCGTGCGCGTAAACGAGCGCCCGGCCCCGAAAGCGGGCGTCATGGTCTCTGACGACGTGTCAGTTGACGTCGCAGAGGGCCCACGCTTCGTCAGTCGCGGCGGCGATAAGCTCGACCACGCGCTCGAGACGTTCGGCATCGACGTGAGCGGCCTTGTGGCGGCGGATGTCGGTTCGTCGACCGGTGGCTTCACGGACTGCCTTCTGGGACGTGGCGCGTCGCGCGTCTACGCGATCGACGTCGGCCGCGGCCAGCTCGACTACAAGCTGCGGCAGGATCCGCGCGTCGTCGTCATGGAGGGCGTAAACGCGCGCGACCTGTCGCTGGCGGAGCGCGTCGACTTCGCCGTCATCGATGTTGCGTTCATCTCGCTGCAGAAGGTTCTGCCCGCGGTGGCCGGTGTGCTGCGGCGGGAGGCCGAGAACCGGGGATCCGGTACGATCGTTGCGCTGTTCAAGCCGCAGTTCGAAGCGGCGAAAGAAGAGGTGCCGCGCGGCGGCGTGATCAAGGCGCCGCTGATGCACGCGACGCTCATCGGCCGCTTCGTCCGCTGGTGCACCGATAACGGCTTCCGGGTGCTCTCGATGACCGCTTCGCCGATACTCGGCGCCGAAGGAAATCGGGAGTTTCTCTTCTGGCTGCGGCAGGCCGGAGGCGGTGTAGAGTGAAGAAGGTCGGGATCTTCGTGCACTCGCAGTCGGCGGCGGCGGCAAAGCTCGCCGAGGACGTGAGCGCGTACCTGGCCTCGCACGGGACGGAGGACGTCTGGGTGTCATCTGACTGGGAGGCCGGCGACCTGCAGACACAGATCCCGGGCACGGAGCTGCTGATCTGCCTGGGTGGCGACGGGACTGTCCTGCACGCGGCGCGGTCCGTGATCCCGCACGAGATCCCGATCCTCGGCGTGAACATGGGCCGGCTCGGCTTCCTGGCGGAGGTGCGGCCCGCTGACCTGATAGATTACTTGCCGCGCCTTCTCAGTGGCGACTACCGGGTCGAGTCGCGCACGATGCTCCAGGCCAGGGTGCCTGACTGGGGTGTGACGTACCAGGCGCTCAACGACGTCGTCGTTGGCCGCAGGACGGTGAGCCGGCCGGTCTACGTGGAGGTGACAGCGAACGGCTCGCGCCTGGCGATCCACCGCTGCGACGCGGTGATCGTTTCGACGGCGACGGGCAGTACGGCCTACTCGCTATCCGCCGGTGGGCCGATATTGCACCCGGAGTCGGCCGACCTGATCATCACGCCGGTCTCGACGCACATGGCGGTCGCGCGGCCGATTGTGATGCCGCCGGACACGACGATCGATCTCACGGTGAGCGCCGACAAGGACGCGATCGTCAGCATCGACGGCCAGATCGATCACGACCTCGACTCCGGGCAGACCGTGACGATCTGCCGGAGCGCCCACTGCGCGCGCTTCGTCCGCTTCTCCGAGCCGAAGGAATACTATGCGCTCCTGTCCGAACGGCTCGATTGGCTGCGCGTCCTGCGGACGACGGACAACCCCGATCTCTTTGACCTCGACGTTGCGGCGATGCCGCGGTGAGCGAAGACCGCGAACCTGCCGCCGAGCGCGTAATCAAGAGCGACCGCATCTTCGAGGGAAGCATCTGCGCCCTGCGGGTCGACACGGTGGAGCTGGACGGCGGTCGCACGGCGACCCGCGAGATCGTTGAGCACGATCCGGTGGTGGCGATGGTGCCGGTGGAGGCGGACGGCACGGTCGTGCTCATCCGGCAGTTCCGGCTGGCCACCGGCGAGGTGATGCTGGAGATACCGGCCGGAATCGTCGATCCCGGCGAAGACGTCGCGACCGCGGCGCAACGCGAGCTGCGCGAAGAGACCGGGCTGCGGGCCGAGAAGCTGACGCTGCTGGGCGAGTTCTTCGCTTCGCCCGGGTTCCTCACCGAGCTGATGACGATCTTTCTGGCCGAGGGGCTCGAACCGGCGCCACTGGACGCTGACGAGGACGAAGACATCGTGGTCCGTCGGGTCAGCCTGGAGGAGGCTGTGCAGCTGGTGGAGAGCGGCGAGGTCAGGGACGCGAAGAGCGTCGCCGGCATACTGCTCGCAGCAAGGCGGTTGTTCAATTGACCAAACACACGCCGGTTTGAAGCTCATAGGCAGCGTTGATAGAATGACGGCGTAATCGCGAGAGTAATCAATAGCTCGGAGCGTAACTAGATGGCGCAACTGGACAGGACGGTCAGCCCCCCTCATAAGCTCGGATTCCTGCGCACTCTGCGTACCGACGCCTGGTGGTTCGAGCCGGTGGTGATCGCCGTTGGTCTCTCGGCCTTCCTTGGTTATCTGACCGTCAGCGCCTTTCTCGATGGCTGGGCTTACGAGATCGGGCCCTATCTGACGCCTGTGTTCGAGCCAAAGCTGGCCGGCGCGTCTGATGCCTGGTACTTCTCTCCGGCGCTGCTCATCCTCTGGGTGCCCGTAGGCTTCCGCGCGACGTGCTATTACTATCGCCGGGCATACTACCGTTCGTACCTGCTGAGCCCGCCGGCTTGCTCCGTTGGCGACGCCGCGCCGAAATACAGCGGCGAGTCCGGCTTCCCGCTCGTGATGCAGAACCTGCACCGCTTCTTCATGTACGCCGCGCTCGTCTTCGTGGTGCTGCTCTGGATCGGAGCCGTCCGTTCCTTCTACAACACGGAAGGCATCATCGACGGCGAGATAGCGGAGACCGGCTGGGGCATCGGCCTCGGCTCCATCGTGCTGACAATCAACGCGACGCTGCTGATGATGTACTCGTTCAGCTGCCACTCCTTCCGTCACCTGGTCGGCGGCGGTCTCAACTGCTTCAGTTGCAGCCGGGTCCATCGGACGCGCAAGCGCATCTGGGACCGCGTGTCCGCCTGGAACGAGTCTCATCGCACGTGGGCCTGGGCGAGCCTGATCTGGATCGTCTTCACTGACGTCTACATTCGCCTTGTCGCCAACGGTCACATCACGGATCCGAACACCTGGGGCGGGTTCTGAGTGGCTAATATCGAAACGCACGAATACGACGTTGTCGTCATCGGTGCGGGCGGCGCTGGATTGCGGGCCGCTATCGAAGCCTCGGCCATGGGCGCGCGCACCGCGCTCGTCTGCAAGTCGCTGCTGGGCAAGGCGCACACCGTGATGGCCGAGGGCGGCATCGCGGCGGCGATGGGCAACGTCTACTCTGAGGACAACTGGCAGATCCACTTCCGCGACACGATGCGCGGCGGCAAGATGCTCGGCAACTACCGCATGGCGCAGATCCACGCACAGGAGTCGCCGGCGCGCGTTCACGAACTCGAAGCGTGGGGAGCGCTGTTCGACCGCACGGACGACGGACGTATCCAGCAGCGCGCGTTTGGCGGCCACCGCTACGACCGCCTGGCGCACGTCGGCGACCGCACCGGCCTGGAGATGATCCGCGCGCTACAGCAGCACGCGGTGCACAAGGGCATCGATGTCTATATGGAGTGCACGATCTCACGCCTGCTGAAGGACGGCGACCGCATCTCGGGCGCCGTCGGCTACTGGCGCGAGAGCGGCGAGGACGTTGTCTTCAAGGCGAAAGCCGTCGTCCTGGCCACTGGCGGCACCGGCAAGGCGTACCGGATTAACTCGAACTCGTGGGAGTACACGGGCGACGGTCACTCCCTGGCCTACTGGGCGGGCGCCGAGCTGATCGACATGGAGTTCCTCCAGTTCCACCCGACGGGCATGGTCTGGCCGCCCAGCGTGCGCGGCATTCTCGTCACCGAGGGTGTGCGCGGCGAAGGCGGAACGCTCACGAACGCCGACGGTAAGCGCTTCATGTTCGACTACATCAGCGACTACTTTCGTGCGGAGACGGCCGAGACCGAAGAAGAGGCCGACCGCTGGTACGACGACAAGCTCAACAACCGGCGCACACCGGACCTGTTGCCGCGAGACGAGGTGGCGCGCGCGATCGTCGCCGAGGTGAAGGCAGGACGCGGTAGTTCGCACGGCGGCGTCTTCCTCGATATCTCCTCGCGGCGGTCGGCGGACTACATCAAGCGCGCGCTGCCAAGCATGTACCATCAGTTCAAGCAGCTTGCCGATGTCGACATAACTGCCGCGTCGATGGAAGTCGGCCCGACGATGCACTACACGATGGGCGGCGTCCGCGTCGAGCCCGATACCGGCGCAGCGACGTTGCCCGGCCTCTTCGCCGCCGGCGAATGCGCCGGCGGCATGCACGGCGCCAACCGCCTCGGCGGGAACTCGCTCTCAGACCTGCTTGTGTTCGGCCGCCGCGCTGGTATAGGCGCTGCCGAGTACGCGCTCGGCCTTGGCTCGCAACCGGCGCTTGCCGATGCCGATATCGCTGCCGTCACCGCTGAGATGGATGCGCACTTTAGCAGCGGCGGCACCGAGGACCCGTACGCCATCCAGTCGGATCTGCAGGACGCGATGCACACGCTCGTCGGCATTATCCGCACGGGCCCCGAGATCGAGGAGGCGCTTGGCAAGATCGCCGAGCTGAAGGAGCGCGCCGCGAAGGCCGGCGTCACCGGGGGCAAGGCGTACAACCCCGGCTGGCACCTGGCGATGGACCTGCGCTCGCTCTTGACCGTTGCGGAAGCGATAGGCCGGTCCGCGGTGGAGCGGACCGAGAGCCGTGGCGGCCATACGCGCAATGACTATCCGGAGACCGACCCCGAGTGGGGCAAGTGGAACCTCTCACTGAGCCAGAACGCGGACGGGTCGATGAAGCTGGAGAAGACATCCCTGCCGGAGATGCCGGCGGAGCTGGCGACGCTGATCGAGGAGGGGAAGTAGATGGCCCAGGTCACGTTGCGGGTCTTCCGCGGCGACGCCAACGGCGGCGAGTTCGTCGACTACATCGTCGAAGTGGACGAGGGGCAGGTCGTTCTCGACGTCGTGCACACGGTGCAGGCGACGCAGGCGGCAGACCTGGCGGTGCGCTGGAACTGCAAGGCTGGCAAGTGCGGCTCCTGCAGCGCCGAAGTCAACGGCAAGCCGTCCCTGATGTGCATGACCCGCATGAACACACTGGATGTAAGCCAGCCGATCAGCGTGGCGCCGATCAAGACGTTCCCGCTGATCAGGGACCTGGTGACGGACGTCTCTTTCAACTATGAGGCGGCGAAGCAGATCCCGGCGTTTGCACCGCGCGCGCCTGACGCCGACGACGGAACCTATCGCATGATGCAGCAGGACGTCGAGCGCGGACAGGAGTTCCGCAAGTGCATCGAGTGCTTCCTCTGCCAGGACGTCTGTCACGTCATCCGTGATCACCCCGAGAATAAGGAACACTTCATGGGCCCGCGCCAGTTCGTGCGTCTGGCGGAGCTGGAGATGCACCCGCTGGACACGGCCGACCGGACGGAGTTCATCCGCAAGGCCGCCGGCATCGCCTACTGCAACATCACGAAGTGCTGCACCGAGGTCTGCCCGGAGAGCATCCACATCACGGACAACGCGATCATCCCGCTCAAGGAGCGCGTTGCGGACAAGTACTACGACCCGTTCCGCTGGATCTTCGGCAAGCTGACCGGCCGCTAGTCGACCTGCTCGTCCTGAGGCCCCGACGGGTCCGTAGGGCTCTCGATGGGACCACTTCCTGAGGCAACGTCGCCCTTGTCGTGCAAACATGGTTCGAGAGCCTCACCATGAGCGGGGCGGTCGTCACCGTGAGCGGACAGGTAGTCGTCGAGCGCTAGTCTGGGGCCGCTGCCGCTTCGGCGCGTGATTCGGCGTCTGAGGCGACCGGTGTTTCCTGATCGGCGCGCTCCTCCGCGGCGAGCATATCCGTGAGCGCGCGCAACGCGACCTCCACCTGATCGTCGTCAGGCGGCTTCGTTGTGATCGACTGCAGCGCCAGGTTCGGCCACATCAGCACCTTCGTGATCGGGTTCGATTCAAACGCGCCGCCCAGGCGGATCACCTCATAGGCGATCGAGGCGATCGCCGGGATTAGCACGATTCGTGAGACGACACGCAGCCAGAGGTCGGGATTGCCGACGGCGGCGAAGACGAAGACGCTGACGATGACGACTGTGAGCAGGAAGCTCGTCCCGCAGCGGACGTGAGCCGTCGGATGTCGTTGCACGTGCTCGGGCTCCAGCGGGTCGCCGGCTTCGAGGGCGTGGATGCTCTTGTGCTCGGCTCCGTGGTACTCGTAGACGCGGCGTATGTCTGGCATGAAGCCGATACCGGCCATGTAACCGACGATGATGCCGAGCCGGATCAGCCCCTCGACGGCGACTACCGCCAGGTCGCTTCCGAGCAATCCGTGCAGCAAGTCCGCGAGGAGCAGCGGTCCGGCGAAGAAGATGCCGCCGACGATGAGGAGCGAGAAGACGACCATGACCCACATCGGCCCGCCACCGACTTCTTCTTCTTCCTCGCCCAGCTGGACGCTGGATGACCACATCAGCGCGCGCATGCCCAGCGCCAGCGTCTCCCACAGCACGATGACGCCTCGGATGAAGGGGATGTGCCGCAGAACGCCCGAATAGACGCTGCCGAGCGTCTCCTGGCGTGTGGCGATGTCGCCGTCGGGACGGCGGCAGGCGACCGCCATCGTCTTCGGCCCGCGGATCATGACGCCTTCGATCACGGCCTGGCCGCCGTAGTATACGCGCTTGCTCGCCATCGTTGTGGTCTAGGATAACCGCTGGCCGAAGTAGCCGCTAAGTTTCGCTGTGGGAGACTGGCGGCTACGGAAAATGAATGAGGCCCCGAGCTTCGGGGCCTCGCAGCATGTCCTGACGGGATGCCTACTTCATGCCGTAGCGGCGCCTGAACCGCTCGACGCGGCCGGCCGTGTCGACGATGCGGTGCTCACCGGTGAAGAACGGGTGGCATTTGCTGCACACCTCGACCTTTACCTCAGGCTGGGTGGCACGCGTTTCCCAGCGGTTGCCGCAGGCGCAGGAGAACACTGCGTCTACGTACTCGGGATGAATATCGGTCTTCATGTCGTACCTGGTTCCTTACTCCGCGCCCTCGCTGACGAGGATGCTTACCTTCTTGCGGCCGCCCTTGGCGTATGGCGAGAATTTTACGTGGCCGTCCTTGAGCGCGAAGAGCGTGTGGTCGCGGCCCATGCCGACGTTGACGCCGGGATGGATCCGCGTTCCGCGCTGGCGAACGATGATCGTTCCGGGCCGGACGGCCTCGCCGTCGAAGCGCTTCACGCCGAGCCGGCGCCCCTTTGAGTCTCTGCCGTTCTTGGCGCTTCCGCCGCTCTTTTTGTGTGCCATCGCTACTCAGTCTCCTCCGGCTGCTCTTTCGCTTCCGGCGCCGGTTGTGGGGTTTCCTCCGCCTTCGGCTCGTCTGCCTTCGGCTCTTCGGCTTTCGTCTTGGGCGCCGTCTTGCGCGGTCGCCGCGCCGTAGCCGGCTTCTTTGCCGTTGCCTTCTTCGCCGTGGTGGCCTTCTTCGCGGTCGTCCGGCGGGCGCGCTTTGGCTTCGCTTCCGTCTCGGCAGGCGCCTCAGCGGTGGGCGCCTTGGCCTCAGCGGCTGCCTCTGGCGCTACGGCCTCGGTCGCTGGCGTCTCCTCAGCGATGGGTTCGGCCTTCGGCTTACGGCGGCGCTTGGGTGCGGCGCGCTTCGGCTTCACGTCGGCCGCTGTGAAGCTGCCGGCCTCGGTCACGATCTCCTTGATCTGGAGGCGGGTGTAGTCCTGGCGGTGGCCGTGGCGACGGCGGTATCGGGTCTTGTTCTTGTACTTGAAGACGAGGATTTTGCGGCCGCGGCCGTGCTCGATGACTTCGGCGACGACCTTGGCCTTGTCGACCTCAGGCGTGCCGATGCTGACGTCGCCGTTGCCGCCGACCAGCAGCACGCCAAGGTCGATAGTCGATCCGACGTCGGCCTTGATGAGATCCACGTCGAGCGTCTGGTCAGGCTCTACGCGGTACTGCTTTCCGCCTGAGCGAACTATGGCGTAAATGGGAGTCCTCCACGTTCTGAGATGGCGCGCAAACGCCGCCCCGTCGTCTGTCTTGAGAGTCGCCTGGGCGCCCAACGGTCGCCTACAGGCCCACGAAGTGAAATTGTATCGTCCGTACGGGCCGTATGTCTAGCTACGAGCGTTCAGGCGACGTCCGGGTCGGTTCGCGAAGGCGATTCCCAGGCGAGGCCGGGCTTTGGCGGCGCGACCGGCTTCTCGGGTTCCGGACCCTCTTCTTCGCTGCCCCCGCTGGCCTTCTCGTCGTCGGGCTGCGCCCTGCCCTTGAGTCCGGTGCCTTCGAGGACGCTATTCAGCTCCTCGCCCTCGATCATCTCTTCCACGAGCAAGACCTTGACGATCGCGTCGATCTTGTCGCGGTTCTCGCCCAGCACCTTCTTGGCGGTCTCGTAAGCCCGGTCGATGATCTGGCGCACCTCTTCGTCGATCTCTTCGGCGACCTTCTCGCTGTAGTTCCGCTGCTCCGAGATCTCACGGCCCAGGAAGATCATCTCTTCCTTGCGGCCGAACGTGCGCGGGCCCAGGCGCTCGCTCATGCCCCACTGGGTGACCATCTGGCGGGCAAGGCTGGTCGCGCGCTGCAGGTCGTCCGAAGGGCCTGTTGTCGACTCGCCGAAGACGATCTCCTCGACGACGAGGCCGGCGAGCATGGCGGCGAGCATGTCCTGGAACTGCGATCGTGAGTACAGGTGGCGCTCTTCTTCCGGCAGGAAGCGGGTGAAGCCGCCGGCCTGGCCGCGGGAGATGATGCTGATCTTGTACGGCGGGTCAGCGTTCGGCAGCGCGTAGCCGACGAAGGCGTGGCCCGCCTCGTGGTAGGCGATAATCTCGCGTTCCTTTTTGCTGATGACGCGGCTGCGGCGCTCGGGGCCGGCGACAACGCGGTCGACGGCCTCGTCCAGCTCGGACATCGTGATCTTCTTTTTGCCCCGGCGGGCGGCGAGGATGGCACCCTCGTTTATGAGGTTCGCCAGGTCGGCGCCGGAGAAGCCCGGCGTCTGCTTGGCGACCAGGTCGAGGCTGACGTCGCTGTCTAGCGGCTTGCCCTTGGAGTGGACGTTGAGAATCGCGGTGCGGCCCTTGATGTCCGGCTTGTCGAGTGTCACCTGGCGGTCGAAGCGACCGGGGCGCATGAGCGCCGGGTCCAGGATGTCCGGCCGGTTGGTGGCGGCGAGGACGATGACGTTGGTGTTGGTGTCGAAGCCGTCCATCTCGACGAGGATCTGGTTCAGCGTCTGTTCGCGCTCGTCGTGGCTGCCGCCGAGGCCGGAGCCGCGATGGCGGCCGACGGCGTCGATCTCGTCGACGAAGATGATGCAGGGCGAGTTGCGCTTGGCCTGCTCGAACAGGTCGCGTACACGAGACGCGCCGACACCGACGAACATTTCGACGAACTCAGAACCTGAGATCGAGAAGAAGGGCACGCCGGCCTCTCCGGCGACGGCCTTGGCGAGGAGCGTCTTGCCGGTGCCGGGCGGGCCGACCAGCAGTACGCCCTTGGGGATACGCGCGCCGAGGGCCGCGAACTTCTCCGGGTACTTGAGGAACTCGACGACTTCCTTCAGCTCCTGCGTCGCCTCTTCGAGGCCGGCCACGTCCAGGAAGCTCACGTTGCTGCGCGTGCCGGTGAACATTTTCGCCTTGCTCTTGCCGAAGCTCATCGCCTGGTTGTTGGAGCCCTGAGCCTGGCGCAGGAAGAAGAAGATGATGGCGATGATGAAGATTATGGGCAGGAACTGGAGGCCGATGTTGAGGACGTTCTTCCAGGCGCTCGCTTCCTTGATGTTGACCTCGGGGTACTCGGGCGAACCGGGGGCGACGCCGTTCGCCTGGAGGATGCCACGGACGGTATCACCCTCTTCGAACTTTGTCGTGTAGGTGAGGTCGTCATTGCTCAGTTCGTAGTTGAGCCTGTCGCCGTCGACATCCACCTTGACGACGTCGCCGGCCTGGGCCTGCGAGATGAACTGGCTTAACTCCTGGTCGATCTTGTCGCTGCCGCCGCCGCTAAGGACGGTGAAGACGATCGCGACGATCGCGACGAGGATGAGCAGGTAGATGAAGCTATTTCGTACCCAGCGTCCGTTCATTCAGACTCTTTCTGCTAAGGGATCACGAGACCCAGTGGCCTGCGTGTCAGTATTTCGATTGTATCACAGGGAACTCGGCCGCTCGGTCGTCTGACAAGTGTGACGGGCCGGGTGCCGAATCGGTTGCAGCTAGTCGTCGGACGACAGCTTTCCCGCCTGGGCCCAGTTATCCTTTTCGATGTCCTCGAACACGATGATGGTCGCTTCGGGCGTCGTGTGAGCGATGTTGACCATCGCGTCGGTAATGACGCGCGCCAGCTCCTTCTTCTGTGCCTCTGTCCTGCCTGTCCACATCTCGACCCGGACGATGGGCATGGCGTACCTCCTCTTATTTGTACGATGGCGCCGTCTTCTGCGGCCTCCCTGACGGATTCGCCGCATTTACGGTAGGGCGGTGCTGTCGTGGTGTCAATTGTTTATTCGGCTATACGCGTTGACAGTACCGACACTCGCAGCTAGCATAGCGCCAGCGATGGCTTCCCTCCGCCCTGACTTCGCCTTCGAACGCCGCCTCTGGCGCCAGGACGTCACCTTTATTGCCGGCGTCGACGAAGTCGGGCGCGGGCCGCTGGCGGGCCCGGTCGCCGCGGGCGCCGTTATCTTCGCTCCCGAACCGAGATTCCGCTGGCTGAAGAGCGTTAACGACAGCAAGAAGCTCACGCCCGAAGTGCGCGCGGAGCTGGCGCCGCTGATCTGGGAGAAGTCCCTCGCAGCGGCCGTTTCCTTCGTCTCGGCCGAGATGATCGACCGCATCGGCATCGCGGAGGCGTCGCGTCAGGCGATGCTCGGCGCGTTGGGAGACCTCTGCGTGCGGCCGCAGTACCTGCTGCTCGACGCCTTCCCGCTGCGCGCCTGCCGTCTCGATCAGACGCCGATCATCGGCGGCGA
>SDBV01010128.1_pt1 | contig 12405 bp, 17 predicted proteins | sample 2277081 | NCBI WGS metagenome assembly SDBV01 (sample SAMN10402039, study PRJNA504765) | marine sediment metagenome | isolation source: marine sediment core GS10_PC15, 223 cmbsf | place: Arctic Ocean: Southern Knipovich Ridge | collected 2010 | reverse complement strand
TGGCAGCGAAGCTCCCGGTCAAGCCGTCTACCAAGACCTGATATGTCCTTGCCTCACTGGGGGTTGCTGAAAAGGAGACTACCCTCGATTCGCCAGGGTTTAGAGTCACGCTTTGCTCAGCCATAATTCTCCTACTTTAAGTTACATTACAGGTAATTTTCTTGGTCCCGGCTGCGGTGCCGTAGTTTGTTGCCGTAACGCTAATAGTGACCGGTTGGCCAACCATCACCTCACTGGGGGAAATCACCAAATTTTCCACCCTGATGTCGGTTACCGGCACTGTGGTTGCCTTGAAGGTGCCAGATAAGCCATCAACCGTGACGGAGTAGGTTTTAGCAACATCAGGCACGACCTCAAAGGAAACTATCTTTGATTCGCCAGGAGCCAAACTTACCGTCTGCTCAGCCATGAAATCACCTCCCAGTGTTACTGTGTAATCGCCTGCCTGGTAGGTCATATTGGTTACCGTGCAGGATATGGTTACCACCTGCCCGGGATTGACTATCGTGGGGGAAATGACCAGGTCACTCACCCTAAACTCAGCAGGCGGCTTATACCACGGCCAGTAGATGTTGAGGAACTCGGGTAGGGGCGGACCCTGCCAGGGTTCTTGAGGCAGCCAGTCTTGTATTTCAATTGGAGCTTCCGGCATCCTTACTCCTTTACGCTGGATAGGTTAGCTCAATAGTGTAGGTTACCTTGCACTGGCCGGTATCGGGAATGGTGACGGTTGCGCCGAGCTTATCCCGGGACATCAATGTATCGTATCTGCCCCCAGCTCCACAGTAGATACCATTTACCAAACCCACCTCATTTACAGACACATTGCCGCCACTGTTGTTATTATAAAAACGAACCTGTGTCTCTATAAGGATAAGTCCATTCTCGCTTATTGCATGGTCTTCTGACCGAATGGCATTAAGCTCTCCGGCTCCTGTTCCCTCAGCAATCTGGGTTTGTAGCTCAAAATCCTCGAAGCTATCGGCGTTTACCCCCGAACCTACTACGATGCCTCTAGAGATTATAGCAGAAGCAACTATTATGCCATCATTGTCACTAGGAGCATCAAGGTTGATAGTGGTATTTGTCGTTATTCCACCGGCACCGCTTTGAACCGCTCCCGCCGTATCCTTTATGTTGAGTTTGCCGGATCCAAAGGCGCCATCGGAGGCATTTTTCGATGCCGTCCCACAGAAGAGATAGTTATAGTAGTTCCGTGTCCAGCTGTGACTTCTGGTGTGGTATTTCTGGAGCAGGTCGCCGTGTTTATCGAAAACCTCAAGTGTCCAGAAGGCTTGGGGAATCGGGACATGTAATCTCTGCCCCAAACCTCTTAACCTATTGAGTGCTCGTTCCTCTTTTAAGTCCAACATAATAAACCTCGCCTTCTCCAAAGTAAAGTATCATTCCATAACATCAACTTGGGTAGGTTAGCTGAATGGTGTAGGTTACCTTTAGCTGGCCGGTATCGGGAATAGTAACTGTGGAACCGAGCTTGTCCCTGGACATCATTGTATCGTATCTGCCCCCAGCTCCACAGTAGATACCATTAACCCAAGCCACCTCGTTTACGAGTACGTTTCCTCCGCTGTTATTATTGAAGTAGCGGACCTGCGTATCTATCAGGATAAGTCCAGCTTCGCTTATATCGTGATTGTCGGAGGCAACGGCATTAAGCTGTCCACCCCCTACGCCCTCAGTAATAGGGGTTTGTAGCTGATAATCCTCGAAGCTATCGGCGTTTTCCCCCGAACCTACTACGATGCCTTTGTCAATGTCAGTAGCCTGGGTTAGAATGCCATCACTCGGTTGAGGAGCATCAAGGTTCCCAGCGGTAAGGTACGCTATCCCACCGTTACCCTCTTGAATCGCTCCCGTCGTATCCTTTATGCTGAGTTTGCCTGTTTCCCAGGTAAGATCGTCAGCATTTTTTGCACAAGTTATCACCATGAGATAGTTATAATAATTCCTAGTCCAGCTATGACTTCTCTGGTGGTGCTTCTTGATTAGTTTGCCATCTTTATCGAAAACCTCCAATGTTATAAGTATTTCGGGGATTGGAAGGTGTAGTTCCTGTCCCAACCTCCTTAACTCAGCGAATGCTCGTTCCTCTTTTAAGTCCAACATGGTTCCCCCCCTATAACTTTAATAGGCTAATATCCAGGCTTGTTCTCCCTTAGGCTGCGCATAACCGCCACCTGTAACAGATGCCTTAAATTTTATCCAGTACTTATTGGCAATTCCGGCAAGGGTATCAACGGCCCAGTCTCCAGGGCGCTCAAAGGTAAACCAGACTTTTCCTGCGTCCTCGTAATTATTAAGTTGGTTTAGAATAGGCACTAGAGTTCCCCAGGCAGCTGCCCCCTTACTATACTCAAATGTGTCAAGGGTAATGTCAGCCCCTACGGTGCTCACCTTGAGAACCACCCCGTCAAACAAATCGGCGTGCCCTAAGGCATACCAGTCTGTTACTGCCCCGTCAGCTTGTAATAGGGTCATATCATCAGCGGTGCCCTCGTTTGCCGCAGCTGTCTGGTCGGTATCCACACCGTCATCATCATGGGCTACAGCACCACCGACGGCAGAGACCGAGGTTGCTGCTGCCGCTTTGCCTACGGTGGCCACAGGCACAGCTAGGGAAGGAATTGCTGTCGGATTAGCTCCGCCAGAGTCGTCTTCGGCAGCAGCAAGACTTAGGTCAGCCACCACAACTGCCAGGATTGGCGGATAGATTACCCGGTTAACCGCACCGGTGATGTAGACTATTTCTGTCTGCATATCTTTCCACGCCGGCACGAACAGACCTGAATTTGTCATGTGGAGGAAGTTCATACCAATTCCATACTCTCCGGCTAGTCTCTCCGCATCCGCAGCTCGATAGAGCACGTCTCCTTGAGTGGTTAAAATAAGCTCGGCAATATCCTTCGCCTTATCTGGGGCAGCATCTATGTCAAGCTCAGACAGTTTGCTTATTCCTGCTTTAGTTAGTAAGCTCATTACATAGCCTCCAACACATAGGTATAGGCAATGGCCACATTCTCATTAGTATCGCTATAAACCTCTACCCTTAATGCATCGTGAATAACCACCGTGCCATTCACGATCCACAGCCCCAGGGTATCCGGGGGCGGAGTCTCACCGGCAGCGGTCGTAGGGACGGTAAACGACTGGTCATATATCTTCCTCTCGTTGGCGTTTATCTTCATAAAGAGCTTGACATCAATTATGGCTCCATCGGTCAGGGCAATAACATCAAGCAGTAAGGAGTGTAGTTTATATCTGGTAGCAGCAGTCCCGATGGTAACTAAGTCCTCACCAGCCTCACCACTGGTTCCTGTTGCTGTATTCCAGTTCGCGGAAACAGTGCCTTCGCCTGGTGCCTGTCCTGCCAGTTTATTGAGTATATTTAGTAGTTTTTGTAGCCAGTTCAGATTAGCCATTACTTCCTAGCCTCCGCATATCTGAAAGTTCCGCTACAGGCCCCCGTAGTACCCACATCAACAATCACAGTGACCCAAATACCGTCAGCGTGGACTTCTTGCAAACCAAATAAGTCCATGAGATTCTGTATCCCCAGGACGTTGACCACAACACTGTCAACTGAGGTAACTACTCCGTTTATCAAGACCCAGAGCTCGAATGTCAATGTCGTGCCTGTGCCAAAATCAGTAACATTCACCCACAGACTTCTCAAGACATAAGTCCTACGAGTCTTCTGGTCTATATCAACTACCGAGTTCTCGGCATCACAGGCAGGTGGGTCGACAGTATGTGCAATATCTATAGCGGCCAGTGAAAAGTCGGTATCCGGTATATCTTCCTGGTAGGTCCGCTTTATGGTGATGTCCTCTGCATGTATGTGAGTCTGGGCTAAGTTACGAGCTAACCTTCTGAGAAACAACTTCCCCAGGTCGGTCAAGTGATCGGCATGGAGGAAGCAGCCGGCAAACACCCTGCCAGCAGGCATGAGGGAGCCGTCACTCAAAGTGTAAGGTTCAGCATCGGCGGATTCGGCCGGCAGCCAGCCAACTACCACCAGAGTATTACCATCACCGGTGGTATCCACCATCAGGACATGTTCGGTGAGGTCCGCGTCAGACATATTAAGCCGGTCTGATACCTGGGCTGAGTCAAACAACACTTTCTCCCCAAGGGATCCAAACACCAGCTGCATAACCCGGTTATCGATGGATTCGCAATATTCGTTGGTATCCGAGGCCCCCTGGGCAGCGGCGACGCCCATGAGAAGATGTGCGGCGACTGCGGTGTTACAGACCATAATTGGCCCGTGGTATAAAATGAGGTCATCGATATTGCCAAGTACGAAGGCGGCGGCAATATTAGAGCCCACCACAACCAGGTCGTATAGGTCCCAATCCTCCTGTCCGCCATCAATCCCGGTCTGGTCTAACACGCTAACGGTGCCTATCTTATCCAACTCCGCCAAGATAGCGGTATTTTGGTCATCTGCACCAATGCCAGCCAGGTTAGGGACTACCAGGCATATTCTCGTCTGGACATGCCCCCTGGTCTGCGCCTTCCAGTTCTTTAAAAGGGCTGCCACCGATCCATCGTCACCCTGAGTGACGGCGCTCATATCGCCAGTGGGATTGCCCAGGGCGGTTATGATTCTTACTAATCTAGCAATTAGTTCCATGCTCTACCTCAAAATATCCTCAGACCAGATTCTAATTACGCCAATGTGAAGGTCAGGATTCCCGGCTCCAGCTTGGACTAAGTGAAACACTGGATACATAGCGGTTTCAGGTAGATTGGTGGTAATAGCACCTCCTGAAACTTCATCTATAAAGCACTCTACTTCCCCAGGGCTAACTACTATCTCGTACTTGTGCCAGTCAGCAAGATCAGCAAGCAAAACCACATCTTCCGCACGAGTTGCCGCCGCTGCATTCTGAGATAAGAAATCAAGGTTATCGCTGGCATCGAGAGCAAAACCAACTATATTATTGGTGGTCTCAATAGCAGCCTGAATAGAACCTAGTCCCATAAAGAACTTAGTATTGTCAAGGATAACCGCATCATCGAATCTAAGAACAAACTCCATGTGGAAAACCCGGAGAATAGATTTCTCCAGATAATTTGCCATAGCAGTGTCTGGGTTACAGAACCACCTGTGGACACCATAAAGGCAAGCCTCATCGGTATTTGCTATACCAGAGAGCCAAACCTTCAGGTAAGGAGGTTCACCGGCACTGAAAACCGCACCACCTGTTCCTACAAGATTAGTACCCCAGATAGCGCCATCTATTGCCTCGGTCTGCCAGGTTTCTATTAGGTGCGGGGTAGGTCTGAAGCTCTGTCCGGCAAGAGCAGATAGACCCCAAACATCATTGTCAAGTTTCGCCTCAATAGCAGCTACCTCAGCAGGGACAGTCCTGATGGCGGTGATGGAAAACCTAGTGCCTTCGGTAATCGTCCCGCCAAAGGATGTATGGGGCGTTACTGTGCCACCGGTAGTTACCCCATCAATATCTCTGACCTGACCAGCATAGGGGCCCGACTTAATGACGGCCTGGTTGCCGTCAAAGTCAGGCTTGGTGGTTAAGTCAGAACATACCAGGGTTCCACCGCCAATTGCTCCATCGGCTGTGGTCGTGCCCCGGTAGCTCACCAGGGCATCCAGTAGCTCTGATATCTGGCCAGCGGCCGCATTGAGTATTCTGAAAATAGTGCCCGCTTTTATCTGAGCACTGAATGGTGACTCAACGGTGATGCTACCAGTGGTATCGTCGAATGATGCTGCCCCCTGGTCCTCATAGAGAGCGTCACCACTGCCGATAAGAACGGTCTTTCCACTGATAAAGTCATTTTTGCCAATAAGGGTGACGTCTATCAGGGTGTTAAATACCGGCGTGGCTCCGTCGGCAGTCGTTACCCCGGTATACGCTGTTAGGGCAGCTAGTATCTCCTCTCGTGCTAAAGCGTAATGTCTATCTTGAACCAATCTATCTACTCCTGTATCACGGCAGAAATAGTTAGGGTGCCTGTTGTTGGGGCTGCAGCGGTTGTTATGTCGCAGCCAATATACGGATGCCAGTCGTCCCAGGCTAAGCCTATGGAAATACTGCCACCGGCGGCGCAAGGCCAGGCGGGGACTATGTTGACGGCACCATCAAAGGCGGCCCTGATATTACCCCTAGGCTGTATCTGGACAATCTGGTTTAGTGAGGAATCCACTTTCAGAAGAAACCTCTTACCTTCAGTCCAATTAACCATCTTGTCGCTGTGAAAGGTGCCTATAGTTCTGATAGTCTGCCTAAATATTTCCTCAGGCTCTTTGGCTACCCACGGGGCGGTTACCTTGATTTCTAATTCCTTCAGCTGATTCAGTATCTCACCCAGTTTGCTGATGACCGGTTCCCACCCCGGCCATTCCGGAGGAGGAGCTGGAGGAGCAGGTGGGGCACCACCCTCCAGTAGTGCTATCAAGCGGTCAAGCCTGTTGCAGAGCTCCTGAACTGCGTCCCACGGTGCCAGCCTCGGTGTTGTTGGTGGTGGTGGTGGATATATTCCTGGTTGTTGTACCATATTTATCCTCCAAGCTACTTCCTTTCCTCCTCAAACATCCTCTCTATCTCTTTGGTTTCTCGGAGAAACTGGTCGTAGGTTATCTCCTTTCTAAGGTATTTCTTGAACACCTGGCCAACCAGTGCTCCATAGTAGCCTTCTCCAATCTCTAGCTTCTTGAGAAGCCCTCTGGGTAGTGGCAGCAGGGGTGGTTCGGCGGGTAGGAAATCCTTAAAGTCAGGCATCATCTTCATCCCCTCTTCAGAATGTAAAACTCCCTCCCTAATTCAATCTTCAGGTTATACATTGTAAAAAACATTCCCAAAGTCTCCTATCAAAAAGGGGAGCCGAGGACTTTACCCCCTTCTCCCCTTATTTCCGCAACTAAGGGGTTACCTCTCGCTGCTAGACTATAACGAAATGCTATCCCCTCTTCCTGGTTTTCCTGACAACCGCCTCGGCTGGGGGCTCGGGAACCGGCTCGGCTGGGGGCTCGGGAACCGGCTCGGCTGGGGGCTCGGGAACCTCCTTCTGAGTCTCTGCCACTTCTTCGGGAACCCCTTCTCCCGCCTCGGCTATCTCTTCCTCTGGAGTCTCTTCCTCGGGGATATAACCCTCTGGCAGGTATTTCTGGGGGTTCGCCTCCACCTGGGCGATCTGCCCGGGAGTAAGGTCCTCAACATTCTTAGCCAGATGGTATGCCCAATGCTTAAGGGCATCCTCAAGTATCGTGCCCATATTACCCTTTACCCTCCTTTATCTGAGCTGGACGCACATGATGTAATCAACCTGGATGGTATCAGCTGCAGCAGATCCGTTCTTAGCCGCAATGGCCGGCATCAGGCCGAGTCCATCCGGAAGATTGGCGGGAGCGATGATCGCGCCGGTCGCGACCCTATTGATGTAGCACTGGACACTGGTGATTCCGTTGACATAGAAGCCGAGCGTGATCCAGGCGGCGGTCACCGCCTCACCGAGGCCGACCGAGGACTCGACGCCGCTGTCGTCCCCTATAGAGTACCAGTCCGTTTCGCCATCGTAGGACCAGATGCCTATGCAGTTATTGTTGGGCATGGCCCCGCCGCCGCCGCCATCGGCCAGGAGAGCGGCATTGACCGGGTCAACCAGGCCCACAAAGTAATTGAACTCGGCGGCAGCGACCACGCCGGCATATATCCTCGCCTCAAACCAGATGTGCTTATCGGCCGCGGGGAAGAAGATGCCGCCACCGGCAAGAGAGCCCAGGACTATCTGGCCGCTGTCCTCATCAGCGCCGCCGCAGGTGATAAGAGCGTGCCCTCCGGCAGCATCAGCCTGGGTTAAGACAGCCGCATTCTGAATCCAGAAGTCCCATCCCATCGAGCTGCCGCCGACAGCCAGCTGCTCTAAACTAGCGAAGTCTTCGAAGATGCCGTAGGCTTCCAGGGTGCCCGGAATCAGGACGCCGGGAACGTCACCCCAGTTCGGGATATTGCCAACCCGGATCCTCCGGCCATCGATATAACCAGGTTGTCTATTTGCCATAACTTCCTCCTTATCTCAGCTGGACGCACATGAGGTAGTCGATAGTCAGGATTTCAGCAGCGGCAGCTCCGGCCTTGATAGCAATAGCCGGCATGAGGCTGACTGTATCCGGGATTTCGGCAGTGGTTATGGCTCCAGCGGCAACAACTGCCCGGTCATAGTAAACCACGACGTTGGTGACCCCATTGACGTAAAAGCCGAAGTAGTGGTAGTCGGTATCGAGTGCATAGGTTGCGCCGAGGGGGTTCAGGTCCTCCACGCTGGCATTATCGCCAACGAATGACCAGTTTATCTCGCTATCACGGACAACCCAGCCCAGCATGTCATCATTGGGGAGAGCGACTAGGCCATCGCCCAGGATGGCGGCATTGACCGGGTTAATCAAGCCGGCAAAGAGACCTATCTCTGCCGGGCTAGTGACCAGTGTGTGCTTGAACCTTGCCTCGAACCACAGGTGCTTACCGGCAGCCAGCCTGAAAGCTCCACCACTCGCCAGGCCTCCCAGTATTATCTGCCCGCTATCGTTATTGGCGCCGCCGCAGGTGATAAGAGCAACACCACCAGCCTCGTCACCCTGGGAAAAGACGGCAGCGTTCTGAATCCAGTACTCCCAGTCATGCGAGTTGCCGCCGATATTCAGCTGCTCTATCCCGATAAACTCCTCGAAGATGCCGTAGGCTTCCATAGAGCCGGGAATAAGGACATCGGGAACAGGCCCCCAGGTCGGCACTCCGCCGACTCTGATTCTCCTTCCATCAATGTAACCAATATTCTTTTTTGTCATGACTATTCCTCCTTATCTCAGCTGCACGCACATGACGTAGTCAATAGTCAGGGAATCCAGCCCGGCACCGTTACCAGACTTGACCGCGAATGCCGGCATCAAGCCGGTTACTGGGACCTGAGCGGTGGCGATGGTGTTGGCAATGAGCACACGGTCCAGGTAGCACTGAACATCGGTGACGCCGTTGACATAGAAGCCGAAGTAGTGGTATGAGGCGTCTACTGCCACCAAGAGGTCATCGTAAACCTCAGCGCTGGCCTTGTCGCCGACGAATGACCAGTTGGACGCGCCGTCCCGGACCACAAAGCCCAGCATGTCATTATTGGGCAGGGCAGCGCCGTTATCGGCCAGGATATCGGCATCGACCGGGTTAATCAGGCCGATAAAGTGGTTGAACTCGCCGGCAGTCTCTATGTAAACCTTGGCCCTGGCTTCAAACCAGATGTGTTTAGTGGCTAACGGGAAGAAGATGCCGCCACCCGCCAGCGAGCCCATGATTATCTGCCCGCCCCGATTATCAGCAGCAGGGGCGGCCATAATAACGGCTCCGCCAACTTCATCAGCCTGATCTATAGTACCAGCGGTGGCAAACTTGAACTCCCAGGTAGCTCTTCCGGTGGGAGTGGCTCCACCCGCCGCCAGGTCCTCACAGGACAGGAACTCCTCGAAGATGCCGTGGGCTTCCTCAGTGCCGGGAATAAGGACATTGGGAACAAGTTCCCAGTTCGGCACATTGCCGACCCTGAGCCTTCGCCCATCGATATAACCAGGTGTTCTAGTTACCATAACTTCCTCCTTATCTCAGCTGCACGCACATGATGTAGTCGACGGTTAGAGTCTCAGCATTGGCCGACCCATTCTTTATGGCCAATATCGGCACCAGACCCACCACGGGAATGCTGGCGGTGAGGACTTCACCGGCAGCAATCAAGGTGCGGTCCAGGTAGACCGCGACAGAGGTGACGCCGTTGACGTAAAAGCCGAACCGGTGGTAGCTGGTATCAAGACTTATAGAAAGGTCATTTTCGTCCGGAACTGCGGCCTTGCCGCCGTTAAATCGGTAGGTTGTCTGCGTACCCCTTATCGAAAAGCCCAGGTGGTCCTGGATGGCGATCGCCCCAGCACCATTGGCCAGGATATCGGTGTCCTCCGGCTCTACCAGACCGGCAAAGATGCCAATATTATTGCCGCCGACATTGGTAGATTTAAGCCTGGCCTCGAACCAGAGGTGCTTACCGGCTGCCAGGAAGAAGGCGCCCCTACTAACGTGTACTGAGGGGTCCATACCCATCATTATCTGGCCGCCGTCGTTATTGGCACCGCCGTTGACGAATGTCATGACACCACCGGCCTCGTCACCCTGAGCAATAGTGCAATCGTTTTCCTCCTTGAATTGCCAGACGCCCTCCCCGGTCACAGTGGTTCCAGGCCCAGCCAGGGTTTCACAGGATAAGAAGTCTTCAAAAATGCCGTAGGCTTCCATGGTGCCGGGAATAAGGACATCGGGAACAGGTCCCCAGGTCGGCACATTGCCAACCCTGAACCTCCGCCCATCGATATAACCAGGTGTTCTAGTTACCATAACTTCCTCCTTATCTCAACTGCACGCACATGATGTAGTCTACAGTCATTGATTCGATGTTGCCGTCACCGGCCTTCACGGCAAAGGCCGGCATGATGCCGACAATCGGGATATTGGCAGGGGCTAGCACGCCGGCGGTAACCTCGGCCCGATCGTAGTAGCAGGTGACACTGGTGACGCCGTTGACGTAGAAGCCGAAATAGTGGTAGGAAGTGTCTACTACACGGCCTGCGCCGAGACCCCTTATATCCTGGGTATCAGACTTGGAGCCCATGAACGACCAGTTGGACTCGGTGTCCAGGACGATGAAGCCTATTATTTCGTCGTTGGTGGGAATAGCCCCCGCGTTTGTCAGGATGTCGGTAGCCTCCGGCTTTACCAGGCCGATAAAGTAGTTGAATTTAGCGGCAGATCCTATGACAACCTTGGCCCTGGCTTCAAACCACAAATGCTTGCCGGCTGCCGGTTTGAAAGCACTTCCTCCAGCGTTACTACCCAGGATTATCTGGCCACCCTGATTAATGGTAGCCGGGGAGGCAATAATAATGGCGCCGCCAACTTCATTAGCCTGATCTATAGTACCAATAGTCGCCTCGAGGAACTCCCAGGTAGCCTGTCCCGTGGGGAAGGGTCCATTGGCGGCCAGGTCTTCACAGGACAGGAAGTCGTCAAAGATGCCGTAGGCTTCCATGGTGCCGGGGGTCAAGACACTGGGGACGGGTCCCCAGGTTGGTACCCCGCCGACCCTGGCCCTTCGGCCATCGATATAACCAGGTTGTCTATTGGCCATAATAGCTACTCCTTCGAGCTACTTCCCCTTATTTCGGGGGCATATTCGTTTCAGCGTAGCTCTAACTTACTACAGGTAGCATATACTACCCGAACTTGCTCAACTCTTAGTTGGCCTCCTTATTCCGCATCCTCGTAGAGGAAATAGCATTCGATATCCCCGGCATCGGTTTCAAGGTAGATCTGGCTTCCCGCCGGTATGAAATAGAGGGGGGCAGAATCCTCTTTTAATTCATCGGGGTCATTCCACATTTCGTACTGGACCGCGTGTTCAATGTAGTCAAGGTCGGTATGGGTAGCGCCAGCATCATCACTGTGACCGAGGTTAAGCTGATTTGGTCCGGCAAACTGGTTGGCAGTCTTTATCTTGTAGATGTAGCGCCTCATGTTAGTGGGTACCGTAGTGCCGAAAACGCCACCCGCGAGGGGGGCAGTTGCCTGCAGTGGTTGTAACCCTCTTTTATCTACCATCAGCCACCCTCCTCGATGACAGTCTTGGAGTAGACAAGAAGGTCTTTCCCAACCAGGTCGCTAAGCCAGTCGGGGATACGTGCTGGCTGTGGATCAATGCCGGCCACGGTGTGCAGCCTTCCCGGGCGCTTGAGGGTGAGGATATCCCGGATGAGGTTTCTATCCTTTATCAACATGTACGAATACCTCATGACATCAAAATTGAGCATGACATTATCCATGGCATCAGGTAAGGGGTTGTAGCACTGGAAGGCGGGGTAAAGCTCGTGGACGGTAAATATCTGACTCATGGGAGTAAATGGCCCGTCATAGGGGCTCCTCTCGCCATCGATGTAACCGACGTCGCCGGTTATGGTGCGCTGGACGGCGACCAGGTTCCACCTGTCCTGCCTGGTGGGGTACTGGAAGAAGATACGTGCCTTGGGCTTGTTGACTCCCCAGAAGCTGTGGTAAATCCACTGTTCTTCTGGTGGCATCAAATAGCGCCGGCCGCCGGCGTCAATTATCTCATCCCAGGAGGCCAGGTTACTGGTGGCAGCCACCGCGCCCAGAGAATAAGGCTTAACATTGGACGGCTCCCAGCCGAGGAGGCGAAATACCGCCCACCCCTGCTGGAACTGTAGTGCCAGGAGATAACCCTCTCTTAAGAAAAGGTTCTCGTGGCTCTCCTTCAATAAGGATACATACATAAACACCTCCTCCTTTTCTCTGTGTATGACAGAGAAGG
>SDBV01010127.1_pt1 | contig 12406 bp, 9 predicted proteins | sample 2277081 | NCBI WGS metagenome assembly SDBV01 (sample SAMN10402039, study PRJNA504765) | marine sediment metagenome | isolation source: marine sediment core GS10_PC15, 223 cmbsf | place: Arctic Ocean: Southern Knipovich Ridge | collected 2010 | reverse complement strand
TAGGTGTGCGTCACCAACAGAATATAATGGATCCGAATTCTTTTCTTTTGCGTATAAAAGGCGTTCCATGTCAATATCCAACCCATGAATATTTTTTAGAACAGGAATTTCATTTAGTAAAGCGCCTGTGCCACATCCAACTTCTAAGCAAGAAGTTTTTTCCTTAAATTGAATTTGTTCAAACAGGTAGCGCCTGATACTGGACGTCCAGTTTGCTTGTTGAACGAATCGCTTATGCCAGATTTCTACAGATATCATCGAATACAAAAACCCGTACACACAAAATTGAAATTAAACCGATATAATATTACCATCTCTTATTGGTAGTGAAGTATTTTAAATAGATGAAGAACTTTTATTAATGCATTCTAAAATAAATACCCCCTTTTTTTCTAAACTAAAGAATTCCATTTCTCAGGACTTTCGAGATTTTAAAGCCCAGTTTTCAACTCAATTGCTATTAGAGCATGGATTGCATACGTATAGAATACAAAGATCTGATGGTAGTGTAATGCGGGTTCATCTTAGAGTAGAAAATGGGGGATCTGGGGTTTTATTTATAGACGTGACGGATGTAATTCATTTAAATCCAACCGGTGTGGAAATTAGCAAATTATTATTAGATGGGGTTAGCGTTACTGGTGTTAAGACGTTGCTTAGAAAAAAATATTCCCTGGATTTTAAAGAACAGATTGAAGTTGACATAGAGAAGATATATCAAGTTGTAGACCACTTTCATAATCATAATGGGGATTGCTTCACATGTGCTTTCACAGGTCTGTTAGAAATGGCCCCTTTGTTCAGTTTGCCTATAAGTGCTCCGTACAAAGTCGATATTGCCTTGACATATGGGTGTAATAACGAATGCCCGCATTGCTATAATGAAATAGGCAGATTACCAATGCCCTCTTTGGTATTGGAGAATTGGTACAAGGTTTTAGATAAAGTTTCAGACTTGGGCATTCCCCATGTTATTCTTACAGGTGGTGAAGCGACTTTGCATCCAAATCTCCCGGAAATTATTCAGTATGCGGACGAATTGGGGATGATCGTAGGCTTGAATACAAATGGCAGACATATTTCTCATAAACTATACATGCAGAAACTTGCAGCTGTAGGATTGAACCATATTCAAATTACCCTCGGATCAAATTACAGCGAAGTGCATAACGCTTTTATGGGGGGGAATTCGTTTTCCCAAACAGTAAAGGGAATTGAGAACGCCATGGATAGTGGTGTTCATGTGATTACCAACACCACGCTCATGCGGTCAAATATGGACCATGCTGAAGAGATTATTGATTTTATTCATGATTTCGGAATCAACACTTTCGCAATGAATGGGATGATTTATTCTGGTGGTGGTTTTGCTCACCCCAATGCAATTTCTGAAGAAGAGTTTCCTACACTGTTGGTTCGAGTCCGTGACCATGCTGAAAGCCTGGGAATGAAATTTCTTTGGTACACACCCACCGAATACTGTCGCCTTTCCCCTGTAGAATTGGAAATTGGGACAAAACGGTGCAATGCAGGTGAATATTCAATTTGTATAGAGCCAAATGGAGATATTTTGCCCTGTCAATCTTATTATGTTTCAGCTGGAAACATTTTGCGTGATCCGTGGGAGGAAATTTGGGATTCGGAATTACTAGAAAGTTTTCGAAACCGGGAAGAAGAGTACCTGAAAGATTTACCTAAAAAGTGTTGGGATTGTATTGATTTACCTGTTTGCGGAGGAGGCTGTAGGATTGAACGAGAAGCGAGAGACGGAGTAAGGGTTGCCGATATTGCTGGGGGTGGGTGTGTTGGGTGTAGTGGTTTTGCGGGAACGGTTTCTAAATCAGCAATCACAGACCACCATATAGTCCCTAAAAAAGACTTGGAATATGGTGGATTTGTTCCAACCGCCTCTCAGGTTAAAACCACTCGCCGTTCCTCTGGAAAAATGCCATTAATCAACATAAAAGTTAACAAGAAGTAATTGTTGATGATGGCTTCGCTCGAATATAACTATGCTCTCAGGCTTTTATGGATCATTTTCTCCTTAATCCTTTTTGGATTTGTTTTCTTTCGGTTTACACAAGGAACTGGGAAATCCATTTTTAGTGCAGTTTCCATTGGGATAAGTATTTTTGTTTTTTTATATCCTACGTTATTTCTTTATCCAATTCTTTTTTCTTTGCTTCTTTTCCTTGCTGGAGGACTTTATGGCCGGAGAAAGCAAGAAAAATACCAAATGGCTGAAGCAAAATTTGAAGGTGGAGGGATAAAACGTGGCTTGTCATCTGTTGAAGCTGCAGTAATATTGGCATATCCATTAGATAAAATTATCTTGTTAGTGATTTTGGGAATGTTGAGGAAAAAATTTATTTATTTTGAAAGAGAAGAAAGTATTAAGATCTATGCCAATAAAAAAATGAAAGGGGGAAATCAGTCTCGCAAGGCACAAAAAGGAGGTAAAGATCGAGGATACATTACACAGAATTTGGATGAGGTTTTATTACGATATGAGGAGCCATTTCTTAAATTGGTTGAACAAGATGATGGAAATGAACTAAAAAATATCAATTTCGGAATAGCGTTTATTCCTCTTGTTCAAATAGTAGCCAAACGGTTGGCTGGCTATGATCTTTTTAAAACGATGGATTATTATCGGCTAGTAATCCAAAAGATTTCTAAAGAGATCAATTTCCCAGAAAATCACGAAACTAATTCGAGATGGGATTTTGAAAAAAACTTAACGTGGGTTTTATTAGGAGAAAATAATCTTGTAATTCTTGACACTCTAAAAATTCAATATTTTCCCCAATGGTTCTCTACTATCAAGAAAACCCTTTCTTACTCGATACAAGAATTTAATGATTCAATAAAAATAGCCTTAACCAAAGAAGATTTTGATTTAAATACTAGAAGGTATGAAGATAAAATGTCAACGGTTTTAATGGGGAATATTACTCAATCAAATTCCAACTACTAAATACTACACCAGGTTATTTAGAATTTATTAATTTTAAGAAAATGTCAACGATTTTTGGGTCAAAGTGTTTCCCCGATTGTTCTTTTATGTATGTAGCAACTTCACTCTTGGGGACCGCTTGTCTATAGGGGCGATTGGATGTCATTGCGTCCCAAACATCTGCAATGCAGAAAATGCGTGCAGTTAGAGGAATATCTTCGCCCGCAAGTTTTTTGGGATATCCAGACCCATCCCATTTCTCGTGGTGGCATAATGGGATATCGAGAGCTGGTTTGAGGAATTCAATTTCAGAAAGCATTTCATAAGCATAATGAGGGTGTTGGTGCATTATTCCCCATTCTTTATTTGACAATTTTCCTGGTTTATTTAAAATGCTGTCTGGTATCCCCATTTTTCCAATATCGTGTAAGATCGCACCCCACTGAATATGAGTTAGTTCTTCTTCGGCTACATTCATTTTTTTCGCTAAACGCAACGTTAGTTTAGTGACTCTAAGTGTATGGCCTTGGGTTAATTTATCTTTTAACTCCAAAGCTTTAGCCCATCCTTCCAGTGTATTTGTATAGGCATCTGATAGTTCTTGATGGGATTCTTGTAATCCTTCAAACAAGCTTGCGTTTTGAAGCGCAATAGCTGCTTGGTTAGCGAAAGCCTCCAAAAGAGTTAACATATCTGGATTGAATTGTTTAGGAATTGAACGATTGTCGATATAAATAGTGCCGATTATTTCCCCTTTTGCTACTAAGGGAACACATAATACTGATCTGAGTTTAAAATCGATTATACTGGCTTGATTTTCAAATCGGGGGTCTTCTTGTGCGTTTGTTGTTAATATTCCCTTCCCGCTTTCAACAACTCGATTTAGGATTGTGCTGCTGAATGCTTTATCTTCGGGGGTTAGTGTCTCTTGTTTCCAATTTCTTCCGATTTTAATTTGGAGTTCATTCTCCTCATCTCTCAACATCAAAAAGCATCGTTCGGCGCCAGTAAGTTGTATTATTGTATCAATAACGACTTCAAGAATTTCATTCGAATCCAAAGAGGAGTTTATCGTTCCCCCTATATCAGCAAGTGTTAAAAGATTATTCCTCTCCGAAAGAGTTTGTTTTGTTGTATTTTCGAAGTTATGTAATATTGTTGATAATTTTGCTAATTGGTCAAGGTTTTTTTTGCGCGTGGGATTTTCAGAAGCTACGAGAGATTCTCGGATATTTTCTATCGCTGTTTTGATCTGATTTATTTGGGTGTTGAAATCGGGCAATTCTGTATCTTCCATTAGAGGCAATCTCGTCTCAAGTTAGGCCGTGTGTCGGGGAATTTTCCATTTAATCCAAATAGGAGTTTATCACAAGTTTCTCGCAGCGTCCCAAATCTTTTCCCATTTATCTGATAATAAGTTTCCCAATCCTTTATTTTCTCCCTGGCCAGGAAGAATATCTCCGTCTGGCTCCACATAAAGCCATGCTCTGCCGGCTCCCTCAGGTTTTTCGAAATTATCTTCCATTTCTAATTCCATCGCAACTGGGTTGAGGTTTGAATATGGAACTGGAATGTCCCATATTAGATCGAGGTCTAAATTGTTGGTGTGTTCCCTCGCTACCTGAAGTTCTTCTGAGAGAGACTTGTCATTCTCGCTTAGAGAGATTGCAGATACGCCCGCCTCAGTTAGCTTGTCAATTAGCTCTATCGCTTGATGTGCATTTTCTTTCGTCAAAGTTAAATGAGCCGCAACAAAAATATCCTCGTCGAGAGTTTCTGACCAGTAGGCGAAGTTCGTTAATGATTCCCAACTACTTTTATCATCTGGCTGGATGATTATCATTGTGTGGTCTAACCCAGCTTGGAGTAATAAGTTTAGGTATTTTGTGTCGCCTAGTTTTTTCCCATCGGTCAATAAGCCAGTTACTTGTCCATTGTTTTCAGCATGTTCGATTAAATCAATAAGGTCATCTCGAAGGGTTGGCTCACCACCAGTGAAAAGGATGTGTGGGATGCCTGCTTCCCAAGCTTTATCAATGATCGATTTCCACTCTACCGTAGTCAATTCTCGGTCTACGCGTTTAGTAGGGGCTGATTCTATTGGCGCTCCCTCTGGTAATCGGTATGTGAGAGCACAGTCAAGCCGATAGGGCGCAGAGATATTATCCGAGAATGGGATGTGACGTTCAATATCTAAGAAGGATACAGGATCTAGGTCAGGCGTGTAAATTAGTGTTTCAATTTGCTCATTAAACTTAATATAATCCTCTTTAACCTTTTTTCGGCTTATGTTATACCTACTTGTAATTTCGGAAATTATTTCTTCTTCTGGTGTTTCATGAACCAAATAATATGCGTATTCTGCCGCTGTTTCATTAAGGTGAAGAATAGTAGAGGCATTTATCACTAATAGGCCATTTCCCTCGGTTTCTAATCGGAGGTGCAACCTGTAATTTAATGGATTTTCAGGTGGGGATTTGTAATGGTGTATGCCAGTGGGTAATGGTTTGATTGGTATAGGTTTTTTCAAGAATCGTTGAATGAAATTGGTCATTGCTACCTCCCGCCGCCTGCGCAAGCGCATGCACATCCCGCACAAGCGCATGCACACGCGCATGAACTTCCCCCGCCGCTGCGATAACTTCCTGAAGATGATTTTGGGATTGGATTGGTCTTCTGTGTGACTCCACTCGTAAATTCATTTAAATTCCCGACAACCCCAGCAGAAAAGTCTTGAACGCCACCTACTACAGATGCAGCAAAATCGGCCCCTGGCAGCTGGGGCATCTTAGTGCCACCTGGGGTTGGTTTGAATGTTGGCGCTGAGACTTTTCCTGAACTTCTAGGGGCGGGGGAATAACTGTGCCACCAGTGAGGCATGTAAACTGGGTAATGTTGAAAAACTCGCCGGGTTTTGTCATCATAATCTTTGTCCAGCATAGTCCATTCCATTACTTTATCATATTTCTCGCTTCGGACTTCTGGTGTATCAGCAGCCTCAACCTGAGCCCAGGCGCGATTGATAATATCTTTGTAATAATTTCTGGTTTCTCGCCTGCTAAAACCTTTCATTGACTTAGAGACGCTTTTAACTAATTTAATCATCGTCTGCTGTAAGGCTTTTCTCCGTTTTGCTTTTCCTTGATTGCCCATTGCTTCAAGAAAATTCTTTTCATAAGCCTTTAGCTCTGGTGGTAAGGGGTCTCTAATATCCAGGGTTAGTGGTTTGCGTTTTGTTACTTTTGCCGCTCCCTTTTTGATAACAGCAAACAACATCATAGTCATAATTTTGTCCATGGGCTGTTCAAGTAAAATGGCTGCCTCAATCGCGGTCAACCCACGTTTAATTCCATGACCCGCAATTGCTATTCGCGGAGGAAGATATTTCATTTTTCGTTTTCTTTGACCAACTACTGCGAGAATTGGAATGAGCAAAATGAAACCGAAAACCCCACAAAAAATTACGAAAACTAGGACAGCTTCTGGATCAAGCCCAATATTTTCCCAGAATGATGGTTCAGAGATTGAACCAGCGGGGACATATTTTCCTGGGAAAGATGCACCAAATTGATATTGCTCGGATGCATCCGCTTTTTGGTTGTACCATGTATACGTAACTAACCCTTCCCCATCAATTAGTGAGTAAGGTTCTTCTTGCCAGCCTGGGGGGGATTGGTGCCAGCGTGGCTCCTCTGAAGTGACACCCGGCGGTAAATGGAAAATTACTGTCAGTGTAGTATAGCCACTGATGTATTGTGAGCCGAACCAGGTCGGTTTAAAGTTTGCACTGGCGTAGGAATCATCTTTTGAATCAAAACGCAAAACATTTTTGATCCCATCAATCCGAAATGTAACTACCCCGGTTTTTCCGGGTTGGATCGCGTTTACTCCTAAACCAAGTTCAATTGCTCCATCAACTTCAGTTGAATGAGCGATATGGGAAACCGAATACCCATTAATTTCTGCACTTGCTTTCGAAAGGGAAAAGTCAGGGAAAGGAATACCTACGTCAACATAGTCGATTGGTGATGCACCTGGATGATTGGTAAATATAAATTCATATTCTAATGACATCGTCCCATCTTTTCGCCACCATACGTGAACTGTTTCCTCGTCTACACTGAAGCTGTAATCTAAAGCTAGCGCCGGAATAGTTATTATGAATATTAAGAGTAAAACTATTCCAACTGGGATGATTTTTTTCATAAGTCTAAACTCCAGTGAATTTCCAAATAAATCTTCAAAAAACTCTAAACGATCACCACTTCGGTTCTTCGGTAAGCTGGTATGCGGCGTCACAATATGGACAGTCTATCATAGGGGCTCCTGCAACCATTTTTATATTTTCCATCGAGAGTTGAGCGCCGCAGTCCTGACATTGAAAGCGTTCGATATTTACATCGGCTGGAAATTCTATTTTTACGGTGGTTTCTATTTTAGTGGTTTTTGCCGGACCGGGCCAAATTCGAGCTGCGATGAGGATGATCCCAAACCCAAATAAAATTGAAATAGCCCCAACGATCAAATAGCTTGGTTGTCCTTCGGGGCTAAAAGCTGCCCACATAAAAAGGAAACCGAAGATAATGACTATCCCAGAAAAAATATTTGCTATCGTCCTTCCAGTTGACATGTTTACCTCCACATATAGTTTAGTGGATATTTGAGATAATTACAATAATATTATTTGTGATATTTTTGTAAACGGAAGATGGGTATTAGCAATATATTTCGTTTTGGCTAAATAAATAGGGAAAATTAATGAATTTGATAGGCTATAATTCATATGCACAAAGGAGGTCCGGAAATGGAATACATTAAAAAATGGTTGGGTATGCAGGATGGGGAGTGTTGGGTGGTTTTTTTGCCGATTTTATAATTGTGACAGTTTTGGGGGGCGGGTTCCGCCTTCGTATCGTATCTATATGTAATTGCATCCCCGGTAATATTAATCCCAATTTTTGGAGGAATAATTGGAGGTGTTATCATCAAGAAAAGATGGGGGGCTATAATTGGAAGTTGCCTTATTTCCTTGATATCATTTTTTGGGTTCTCTTATTTAATGAGGGGTCTTGCCGGTTAGTTTAATGTCACGAATAGCTTAAAAGTGAGAAAAATTGAGCGGGTGACGGGATTCGAACCCGTGGATGGTAGCTTGGGAAGCTACTGCCTTACCACTTGGCTACACCCGCGATTGAATCCATATTCGTAGAGTAGAAATCTGCGTGTATCCGAATAAATGCTGTTTTCAGATACCTTAGAACCACCTAGGCTACTGCCTTAATTTGGATAAAAGTTAACGTACAAACGAAAAGCCCGGATTATCTCCGGGCATTGGGTTTGGTAAAATTGTGTCAGCCATTCAACCGTTAGCCCGGTTGGGTGGTTAGGCTCTGGTTGGTGTTTTAGCACTTTCCAGAGCTGTTTTATATATTATACCTCATCATATGAAAATATAGTCTACTGAGAACTGCTCTTAGGGCATCCCACATCAAAAGATAAACTCACAGAGTAATCGCTAGCTGCAGGGGGATTAGCAAATTCAAATACCATATCCGATGTTGTTCCTCCAGGAATTGTGCGCCATGAGACATTAGAACTTAACACGGCAGTAGCTGGAGAAGTTGAGTAATTGTCACTCACGATATTTTTCCCATTCAACTTAACTTGATTCTAAGCTCCATTTACGTCATCCGGCCAGGTGAGGGAAATTCGAGTGAGAATAATAGGGCTTGAATTATTATTAGTAACCCTGTATGACCTCCCATCCGAGCCTGGACTCAAAGAGATACTTGCACAGGAGATGGGAATTAGTAATGATGGGTTGGGGTTTTGTCTGATTCTGAATGTCGAATAATTTTCACAAACAGAAAATACATGAAAATTTATCACAACCAATGACCCAAAATTATTTGGAACGGTATTGGTACTAGTAATCAGTTGTAAATATTTTGTGTCCCCGCTCTGGATTGTACGTTCCCCTATATCAGAAACTAAATTATTACAGCCCCATAAATACGAATCTAGTTGAGTATCGAGGATTTCAGGAGAACATTCAATTTGCTCATCTTCTAAGAAAATGGCTTCTAACTTGGGGAGACTTCTCAAAACTATATCACACCCGCTTGAAACTAGAGGAGGGTCTTCACACCAATATAACCCAACTTTCGACAAAGTGATATCAAAATCGGAATTGTTGGAAATATTAAACTGCAAGTCATCAGACCCTGGAGAAATTATTATTACATCCTTGGTGTTGTGAAGGGTTTTATAGCAGGTACATTCTGATTCAGACATAGGTCCATATAAGGTTTTACACGGCCCACCGGGGAGTATTTTTTCAAGGGTATTTATTGGTATATATGTTCGAGTGGATTTAGTTAAATATGAGATTGGGGAATGAGATGGTATTGGAATTTGTGTATGATTAGTGTTTTGGAGTGAAGCGATTGGTTGCCCAACTCCCTGTAATTGTTCAAAAGTCGCGCACCCAAGAATTAGAATAAGCATCAGAACAAAAATAAGTTTTTCTTTTTTCATCTTATGTTTTCCCAACAGACAAAAAATATTCTTGATATCAAATAATACCGAACGAGGAGTAATCTTCATACGGTCTTTTTTAAATTGCTTTGAGTTTTTGTAGAATATTTTTGGTTTACTGCCCTCGTTGCAGGCTGTAAAATAATGGGAGTATAAAACCATTATACATTATCATAACTGACCTTACCTTAACACTTCCTCACATAGGGGGTAATGAGGAAGTGTTAACCTATTACCACATATTTGGGGCGATTTTTTGTTCTATTGACGTACTATCCCGAGTGGAATAGAATGTGATTAGCGTCACAATCCACCAAAGATACAGCGATTCATCCCACTGAGAAGTGCCATCCCTTTGACCCCGTAACGAAAAACACAAACAACGCCATGAGAGTTGTTTATGCCTACAAATACGTTGGGCCCTTAGAAAACCTTCTGGTAGAAGAAGGCAAAGCTTATGGCTTCGAAGCATGGACATTCGAAAAGATACTCAGCCCAAGTGAAGCGGAGAGAAAAAGGGTAATTCCCATCCTTCTTGAGAATAAAAACCTAAAAATATTTAAGGAAATACAGAAATTGGGCTAAACTCTTCCACGAAAAAGTTGCAAACATAGTCCAGTATGGTCGACCAGGGTTTCTGGCTGTTATAATCAATTCATCCGTACTTATGAAAATAATAAAAGTTGATTTTAGAAAAGACGAAAACAACAAACTGATTTTAAAAGACCAGAAAAATATAGATAAACTTTTAAAGTATGTTTTTCCAATCATTGAAAAAAACGAGGGTTGGGACTCAAGTGATTTAACCAAAGAAAGCTTTCTCAATGACCCTGATAAATATCAAGACACAATAGACGCAACTGTATGGAAAAATGTACACATTTTATTAGAAAATGAAAAACCAGTAGGTCTTTTGGAATTTGGTAAAACAACAATCACTCAAGACACAAAGGAACACAAGATACTGCACAGCCTATTGAATGGAGAAGGCTTAAAAGAATTTAATGTTTTTATAAATAAAGAACTAGATGTAGGTAAATTGTCCTTAATTAAAAGTTTTCTAGGCAATAAACCAATTTATACAGGAGTAGGTGTTGTTTTAAAACCAAACCTACAAAACAAAAAATCGGGTTACGCTGAAAAGCTTTACGAAATCATCTCTGACGGACTTGTTTTTGGATGGACAAGTAACCCAATAATTGTAAGAAAAAGAAGAACCTTGTACCAAAATACTTTATTTTTCCCTAGTTTTGATGAATTTCCAAACTCTGTGGAGGAATGGGCTGTTTGTTTATATGTATATGCTTACGTAATTCCACAAAAAAAGGATGCTTACGGGAACTTGCTGTCTGGAACAATGTATTCTCCCTACTTCGCAGCTGAAAGAGGAAATAAATATCTTGAAATATCAAAAACAATGAAAAAAGATAATAAAATAACCCAAAATGACGAAAAACGAATTAAATATGTCTTAAGCAAAAAGGCTTGTGCTGGTGCCATTGTTTCCTGGAACTGATATAAGAAAGTTGCAAACATAGCCCAGTGTCAACCAGAAGCAGGACTAGAGCCTTATCCCTCGTTTTTGAGCATTCCCCTAATACTTTCTTGACTTCTGCGGCTGTAAGAACTGGGAGACGTTTCTTTGCAATCGAAGGCATTTGGAATGAAATTTCATCCAGAAGGTATTTCTCTTTGTACCAAAACCTAACCAATGTCCGGATTGCTCTGGCGTGCCCATGAATGTAAGAATCGCTCAACCCCTTGTCAACAAGAGAAGATAAATAAGCACGGATGAATCGAGCTGATGTGTTTTCAGGGTTGGTAACTCCATTGTCTTCTAGGTATTTGACAAACCTTCCCGCTGTGAAGTTGTAGAAACGGATTGTCGATGGGGAGCACAGGATAGCCTGTCGGGACAGAATAAAGTCCGTATAGGCATCCTGGAGGGCATAAGAAGCTACTGCCCATTTTTGATTTACTTCAGTTTTCGAGGACATAAAAACCACCTTTCTGTGGGGGTAAAGGTGGTTCTGAGCTTATTCTACCCATATATGGGGGTATTTGAGCGGGTGACGAGATTCGAACTCGTGAATGGTAGCTTGGGAAGCTACTGCCTTACCACTTGGCTACACCCGCGATTGAATAGGGAGATTATAGTCAGCCCCGAAAAAGATGTCAAGCGAGATAATAATAGTTGGGCTATCCCCGGTTGAATAATTTGCATTTCTATATCCCCAACCAATTTTGTGCTGTCTTCGGCAAGTCCTCAAGCCGACCAACTTTTACTTCACAGTGTGGCAGCGAATCGATGAACATCTTTCCGTATTGTTTTGTCAAAACTCGTTTATCTAATATAGCAACAACCCCGCGGTCCTCATGACTGCGGATCAACCGCCCAAATCCTTGCCTGAAAGTTAATATGGCTTCTGGGATTGAATAGTCATAAAATGGTTGTTCGAAAGTTTCTGATCGAGCAGCCACGATCGGGTCTGATGGCACAGAGAATGGTAATTTGATGATCGCCAGTACAGACAATGCATCCCCAGGCACATCTACTCCTTCCCAAAATGCTCTGGTTCCTAATAAAACAGCCTGCTCAGAATTTTTGAACGAGTCAAGTAAAGCATGTGGAGAAGCCCCTTGACCTTGTTCATAGACAACAATTCCATTATCTCCCAAGATGGGCGAAATCGCTTTTGACGTGTTTTGCAATTGGACGTAGCTAGTGAAAAGGGCGAGGGTTCGACCGCCTGTAGCTAGGCATAAGTTAATTAACCCCTTCTGGATCGCTTTTTGGTGTCCAGTTCTTTCAGCAGGTTCAGGGATATTGTCTGGAATGTAAATTAGAGTCGAGCTTTTGTAATCAAATGGAGAGCCAAGAGAGATTTCATCAGCATCATATGCATTCAATCG
>SDBV01010126.1_pt1 | contig 12407 bp, 30 predicted proteins | sample 2277081 | NCBI WGS metagenome assembly SDBV01 (sample SAMN10402039, study PRJNA504765) | marine sediment metagenome | isolation source: marine sediment core GS10_PC15, 223 cmbsf | place: Arctic Ocean: Southern Knipovich Ridge | collected 2010 | reverse complement strand
GTCCAAAAGGGCTACACGTTTGAGATAGGACCACACGGTGATAGGTGTCGTGGTTACTGGGCGAGCTTCTTCGTAGAGGAAACACTTCCCATTCGCTGTTGGAAAAATGTCGGGCACGCCATGGCAATCGAAACACCAAACTGAATGAGGCTCCGGCGCTTTGAAGAAGTCTGCCGATGGATGCAACGGATCGAGAAAACTGACATTATACTAATAAGGAGCCACAATGAGCATCAACGAGACGCAGTATAAAATTAACATGGAAGCCTTGCAATATGCACTGACAATGATCCATAGTGACCCGGCCGCTCGCTTAGAGATCGAGCCTCATCGGGCCACGCTAATTATCTCAGGTAAGTATGCATGGGTGGCGCACGGTGTTAAGGAAATTGCTACAGTTCTAGATCAAACTATAGGCCGCTTCGACGAAAACTACGACAATAATGAGCCAGTTGAACCCGTACTTGATAAGTCAGTCAATCCCTCACAACAAACACAGCGGTTTGTGGTCATTGTCAAATCAGACGGCGTGTGCGATTACATTCACGATGCTGCCAACGGCCATCAAGTGAATCCAAGCACCGTGGAAGCGGTTCTTGCCGACTACAGGCGAGATGATTGTTTCACTCTTGTGTTCAGCTTAGACGGACAGTCCCCATTCATACTTTCTAACTCGGCTAAAGGCGATCGGTCCTACGCTAAGTAAAGACATCCACTTATCAAGCAATAAAAGCCGCATGTTCACCCCGTCCAAATACTGGGACTACAAAAACGCCAAGCGAGTCGCTGAACAGTACACTTCTAACATCCGAACCAAAGATAACACCGGTCCACTTCCTGATTTCCAATAGAAAACTTCCAATAGGAGACTTCAAATGAGATACGCCGTCGCCCACATGAATTTCTACGACAACAATCTTCAAATGATCTTAGTCAATGCCGATGATCCGATCACTGCAATGATCGAAGGGTCCCGCCAATTGATGGACATCGACGACCCGGCAAATGATGAATGGCTCAGTGCCTTCCTGCAAAACATTCCAGAATCAAACAACTATGCAGCCCGCATCGAAGAGATTCAAGAAGCGTTCTTCAATACCGATCAACTCATCGCAGTGGTAGACATAAATTCGTGGCCCGGGTCAAGATCAGTGTTTGCGCTCCAAGAAATCGCTAACATCGTTGATAAGAACCGAGCCTTGATCCGATCACTGCAATGATCGAAGGGGCCCGCCAATTGATGGACAACGACGACCCAGCGAACAATGAATGGCTCAATGCCTTCCTGCAAAACATTCCAGAATCAATCGTCGTCGTAACAGCCCGCATCGAAGAGATTCAAGGAGCGTTCTTCGATACCGATCAACTCATCGCAGTGATGCTTCCGCTTACCAGAGAAACATTCAGACCATAGGAAAAACCGCCATGAAATTTGCTGTTGCCTACATGAGCTACTTTAACAGTGATCTCAAATTGACCACAATTGAAGCCGACGATCCAATCACTGCCATGGTCGAAGGGGCCCGTAAATTGATAGGCGATCCAGAAAGCAACGAGTGGCTCAATTCCATGTTGGAGAACATTCCATCACCGCTCATAGATGAAATGATGCGAATCGAAGAGATTCGACAAGAATTCTTCGACGTCGATCAAGTCATCGCAGTGATGAATATTTAGAATTTAAGATGATAAGATTCAGCACAAGTGACAATCCGCTCGGACTTCACATCGGTGAGGTCGTCAAAGTAAAGCGAGTCTGCACCGTTGCCTACGACGAAAACAAGAAGCGCCTATTCTTTGATGACTTCAAACGCGAAGCGATTATCATCGGGAGCGTCAAGCGGGCGCTTGGGGCCTACGTCCCCGGCCATCTCTACCACTTGATCGACGCTGCGGATGTCGAATCAGCGCGCTTGAAGGTCACAAAGTATGTGCGACTCTATGAGTGCCGTACAGCAATTAGTGGCAAACCACTTCTCGTTCACCCAGATGACATCACGTTGCCATGATACCACACTATGAATCAGATAGAGGGAAAGAATGTCTGAATACCATCAACAAGCACAGCAACTAGTGCAAAGGGTAATCGAAAACTTGCAGAGGTTGTTGCCCCATGATGGAGAAGACATCTCTTGCTACAACCCATGTGCAGTAGACGATTCCATTTTGGCCCTTGCAAAAGTACGGACCTTACTTGGCCGTGCAGACGAAGCCGCAAAGAGGGATCAAATAGGGACCAATTAGGGAGGGTCAAATAGGGAGGGGTCAAATAGGGAGGGTCAGCATGGATCAAACCGCACTTTACTTGAACAATAACCGCGCTTAGCGAGCCGCGCTTAAGCGCTTAACAAGTTGTGGTCAAAGATGGGATAGCACCGCAACACCAACAATCACTCCGCCGATCTGTCCGCTATCGTGGTCAGCCCACCGGCTTGAGTCAAGGAGGCCCACAGAACGGCAAGACAATCGAAGACTAACTTCGGGCGTGTGGCTCCGTCTGGGAGGCCGCTGGTTTGCTCCAACCGGTCGCTTCAAAGCCCGCCAGGCGTGAGCCCGCCCGATTCTACCGCCCCGCTGTCAGGGTTCATTCATTTGACCTGACAGCGGGGCTTCAATTTGCGCCAAGAACCCGCGCCGCTCCAGAATCATGTTAAAAGAGAATCGTATTGTGTCTGGCGCAATTTTGAGCCAAACCTCACGAGTCAAAACTTATGAAGGTGGTACAGCGCGCCGCGCAGGTGTCTCATTTCTATTCACTCAAATGTCTCATAACACTACGTAGTGATACATTGATTCTGAGTGAATGTTGCACTCCAACAGATGGTCCAACAGATGGTCCAACAGATGGTCCAAATCCGCCAAAGACCGGCAAAGATAAGCAGCCGAGCAAACTTGCAGCGATCGACATCACTGAAACGGTCAAATGCGCGGGCGGCGCATCCAGTCGCTTTACGTATTTTTTCCCACTCGAATTTCTCCCCGGGATTTTCGCCTCGCGGTTAGAGCCTCGCGGTTAGGACCCACAGTTGAGAATTCCGGCCACCCGGTTGAAAAGAATGAAAATGAGAATGATGCCAGAGATAATGATTGTCGGGGTCGAACCGGCGAATCCTCACGACCGCTACCTTCGATTCAGTCCTCTTCACCGGTCCAATCAATCAAACCCATCGCGGTGCCGTCAGCCAAATCATCGGTCCAACCGTCATCGTCCGAAGCATCTTTGCGGAGCCGGCTTTCCGCTTGCTTAGAATTACCAGGTCTCCAGGAGCCACCGGACCTAATCTTCACAAACACACAGATCAACTCAAACACGCCAAGCGCCGTGAGTATTGCCATCGCTATGACCAGTATACTGACTGCCCACAGCGCAGTTTTTGGAACGACTAGTGCAATCAATAGACAGACAATAATCGTCCAGAATAGAGTAGTTATTGCAACTTTGTTCATTAACAAAATCCTCCCTTTTAATACGAACCGCGAGACAGTTAAATTATGCCCATAAATTATGCTCAAATGCGCGCCAAGCGTGTCAAACGTAATTCATACAAATCCACCGAGCGACAGCATAAGCCGCGAGACCGACGCAAATAGCCAAAAACGGATGACCGGTGTGAAACAAAATACCGGTGCCGGCGACAGCGACGGCAGTAACAAGAGCAAGCGCATTACCCATACAATCCTCTTTATTGGAGTCTGAGGAATTAGCGTAACCGAAATCATCAAACTTCGATTTCTTCAATAGTTTCTTCAATAGTTTCTTCAATCTATCCAAGCATAGCACGCAAAATTGGAGGGTCAAGGCGCAGTCGTCAAAACCGGCCGCGCGAATCGAGGATAAATAGCCCTACGGGCGCAACGACTTACGTCAATCTTAAAAATCTGATTTGACTCCCGCGAAACGTGTGCTATGGTTGTATTGTCAGGGCAAAAATGCGGGGGTAATCCGATGCTCAGCACACTCGACGATTCTAATCTAACCAAAGTGAGGTTAAGATGATCCGAACACGTTACGCCGAACTAGCGTATGAGCAGCAAGACGCAGGCTTATGGCGCATTATCGACATAGTCGGCACCGCCATTGGACCGCAATACAAAAGCCGCGCGGAATTGCTTGCAGACTTGGACCGCTTCGCCCAAGAATTTGGGGCCACTGACACCGGGCCAAAGCTTCCCCATCCGTTAGAAGATTACCGCAACGCCCCAAGTGGAATAGGTCCACTAGCCGCTGGGTGGAAGAATAAGCCCCACCGGCTTCTGTACGACTTATGCACAACTTTGGAGCAAGCCGGATTTTGACTTGATTTTCTCAGATTGTAAGCTATGCTTGTATAGTTGAGGCAAACAAGCAAACATTAAACCAAAGTGAGGCCGCTATGTGCGAAACAGAAACCGAACTCTGTTCTCCGATCGACGTTCGCGTCATCGCGATTGATGAGACGGCTTACTATGAGTTTCCGCCGGAGCACGCGCCCTACATACGGGCAATTCGAGGCGTCTACCTGTACGATGCCAACCAGCGCACCTACTGTTGCGAACTAACCCTGTCGCATAGGCTGATCTTTCTCTACCACTCCGTTCTTCTTACCGAAACGGGTGACACACTCGACGACAAAGCGCGAAGAGCCTTATTTGAGGAGTATGAGGTCTGTAACAACGGTGAGGATCAATACGTCCATTGCTCGACTATGAAGCGGCTGGCCAAAGCCACGGGCGACTACCTGGAGTATGGGGTCACTGAAATTTCTTACGATGACGAGAGTTACGGTGAGCAAATCGAGGAGCTCATCGAATACTTCGGCGGCAACCCGCCTTTCTGAAAATGCTGTGAAACACCATGACAATCCAACAACTAAAAGCGACTGATCCAACCCGCACAACTGTTTACATTGATTTTATGGTTCCTATTGCTGGCCATACCGGCGGGCGACTAATAGGTGTCGGCCGCAAGTATGCCCGGATTATGTTCGGCACTGGCGAGATACTTTCCAATTGCCGACCTGATGAAATTGCAAAGGTGCGGCAATGATCCGAAAGACAACGTACAGAAGCAAAGCCGGCTTCTCGGTAACCGGCCATGATAATCACGGCCGGCACTTCCGTATCTTCACCAAGACTAGGGAAGGGGCTCGCCAGATATTCGCCGCCGCAAAACAAGGCGACTCCGCCACTGTGGATCGCTTGCTACTGGCAGGAAAATAACTATGCGCGGCCATTGCAAAACCCGTTTGTTTAGTTTGATCGGCCGGCGCATCGTGCTCCACACGCCTCACGCGGGGTGTACGGAAGGGATAATTGTCGAAAAGATCGGTTCAGCCCGTTTCGGCTGCCACTTGCGGGAATCAGGCAGCCGCCTGTACAGGCTCGTGACGGTAGACTTGCATCGGAGAGAATTCAAGCTTCCACCGCTCCCACGCGAAGAGCGCAAGGCAATCTGGCTTAGCGACTACGACGGCTTTGTTTACGCTGACGAACCCAACTTCTGAAAGGAACAAGTGCCGGCCTTGTCTTTGGCCTTGCATTCGTTGCAGAGCTCACCCGTCGTGGGCTTGCTGGGCCGTTCGTCATAGCCAGAAGTCGGCCAATTTGAACAGTTTCGGCACCAATGCCAGGTGTCGTTTCCTTCTCGCTTTCGGTGAGACATGTCAGATCCTTTTACGTCAAGAGAAATCTGCAAAATCTGCTACCATGTTAACCCAGTTGGGTTTTCTGTCCCCGACGGTATATGGCAAGCAGTCGTGCCGGAGGGGTTTCGGGATAAGGTGGTATGTTTCACTTGCTTTGCGCGACTCGGAGACGAACGCTGTGTCGAGTGGGATCGAGAAATTGAACTATTTCCAGTAAGCATGGCGACACACCTGGGTAAAGTCAACTCCCCACTTCCTGGTGGCCAAAGTGATTTAGGGGATCGACCCTAAAACAGCCTCAAATAGTTCGTCAAACGACCAGACGTGGCCGGCCAGTCCTGCCATCATAGGAAGGTGAAGTGACACAATGGCAGATGAGTACACTTATCTGCGGGTTCGCATCGGAGACGCGGGCGAGTGCGAAAAATTCGACAATCTTGACGCTGTAATCAAGTACCTGAATGAACTGCGCGCCGGCAAAATCACCGGGTTTCGGTTGCTACTCGCAAAAGGACACAAAAAGGACACAAAAAGGACACAAAAAGGACACAACGATGAAAAAAGAGCGCTGGGCATTCTCCGAATCTGAACTTACCGACCCTAGCAAGTGCAAGAGTGATGACGAACTTGTCGCCTGCATTGATCTTGACGATGACTGGGAAGGTGTTGAGGGACATGGTATTGTCGTCTATCGCAATGGTAAGGTTTCCAATCGCTTTGCCGATGGCACCGCCGGGCTCCCCATAGGGCTCGCCGAGTTGGCCAATGGTATCGAATCTCTGCTTCATCCGAATGGTGAGGACACTGCGGCTTGGAAGAATGTCGAGGTTGACAAAGACGGGACTTTCGTTCAATTTCTCCCAAATCCGCTTGACTTACCGAAACCGTAAGGTAGGCTTGTGTAATTGAGGCAACCGAAACAAGTGAAACAAGTGAGATGAGACAATGAACGCTATCCTTTGCGTGCGCGTCAGCGACTCCGGCCCGTATCAACAGTTTGACAACCCCGATGACGCAATCAACTACCTGAACGAACAAAAAGTCGGGCAAGTCGAAAAGTGGGTAGATGGTTTGCGTGAGGCTGACCTGAAGCTGCCCCGTGGCTTCACAACCTGCAATCACACCGGGCCGTGGTACGTTCGCCTATTCTGGGGCGGCCCTGCCAATAACTTTCTTGCACCCCTTGACGAAAATGATCGACACTACATCGAACACGGCCTAGAAGAGCACGAGATTGTTCCCGTGCTTTCACCAGACTACGCTTATCTGTGGGTTCGCATCGGGGACGCGGGCGAGTACGAGAAATTCGACGATCTTGACGCCGCAATCAAGTACCTGAATGAACTGTGCGTCGGCAAAATCACCAACTGGGTTCCATTCGGATTCCAGACTGCAAATTACCACGGGCGGGACTACATAAGCGCCTTTTACGGTGACGCCGATGCCAACATTTTGTGCGAAATTGGCGAAGATGAAGATGAGGCACAAGAGTACCACCGGCAATACGTCGAGTGCAATCTTGAGGAAAACTACCTTTGAAACTACCTTTGAAAGTATTGTGAGGTGAAGCCATGAAGTGTATCATTTGCGGCAAAATCATTGAAAACCATAAGACTCGTGCATACGCTACGATCTACCGTAACAATAAGCCACACTGGAACTTTTTCGCTTGCGGCGCTTGTGGCACGGATAATGGGCCCTTTGATCGACTAATCGACGCCTTACCCGTCAATGAGGACGGCAACCCTCTTGACGTGAGCCGGGCCGAATTAGAAGCCTTGAAACTAGCGACCGACCGCAAGTGACTGACCTTCGACGCAGTTACCGAAAGCAACCAACCGAACCGGGAGAACGAAAGATGACGCAAACAGCAACAGCACAGCAGACCAATCGATATTATGCGATAGACCGATCGCAGGGCGAAACCGCCGGCGGCTGCGCGTTCGGCTACGTCTTTGTTGGCGAGGGCGGCCTATTTTTCGAGTGGCGATATGATGAGGATGCGCCGCACAACGAGCAGGTACGACAGGTCATCGATACACTAAGCGAGGACGACAACGACGCGCCGACTGGAGTGTGGACGCGGACAAGGGTGGAGCGATCACTACGCCACCACATTGCCCAGTATGGGCTGTATGCCATGACGGCAACTGCCTAACGACCCCAAGCCCGGAGCCCCACGAGGATTCGAGACTGTAAACTACTACGGGCCGGATTACATAAACATCTTCTACGGTGACAATGAAGCCTACCATTTGTGCGATATTGGCGAAGATGAGGATGAAGCACAAGAGTGGCACCGGCAATACGTCGAGTGCAATCTTGAGGAAAACTACCTTTGAAACTACCTTTGAAACTACTTGGCAGCCAAAACCAACCGAACCGAGAGACGAAACGATGACAACAGCAACGAAAACGAATGACTGGGATGCACTGGACCACGACGTGCTGAACGATGCAATCCGCGATCGCGTGCTGACCGAGAGCGAATATAGCGTGGCTTGCCGCCTCGCTGGTGGATTGTTCCAGACGGGCGATACAGAGGCCACCTTGGCCCGGCGGGCTGCTCAAGCTGCGGCCGTAGCGGCAGAGGACAACGTGCCGTCCGACGACTACGATGAGCACGCTTACAACAGCGACTACCCGATCGACTGACCACCCGTCAAGGAATCTTGACGACTCAAACCGAAGAGGAAGCAAAACAATGGCGACGACAACGACCACCAAATACCGAACACGTGGAAACGTCAGAGGCACCTGCCCACACAACCACCGCACACTGAGCGGCGCGGCGCGTTGCCTGACTCGCGACCAGCAAGGGTGTGTGTCTCAGGGTGGATACTCGGACCGGCGAGTGGAGGTGCTGTGCGAAGATGGCCAATGGCGTCGGCTCAACGACGACGACCAGCATACGGCGGATGTGCTCCAGGGACTAGTCGGCTAAACCTAACAAGCCAATCGCTTACTTGAATCAACAGACTACTCAAGGCTATGCTGATTTGCAGGTCTGCGACGAAACATGCAAGGATTAAACCAATGGCATACATTTATTGCGCTGATGTCTGGTGTGACGATTGTGGCGCTGCTATCAGGCGACGCCTAACCGATGAGGGCAAAGCCCCAGCCGATCCCAACAATGAGTGGAGTTACGAAAGCGACGACTTTCCCAAGCGGGTCGGTAATGACGAAGAGTCCGACACGCCTCAACATTGCGCCGCTAATGAGAATTGCATCAATGCTATCGAAATTAGCGGCAAGATTGCAAAACCAGTCCGTTATCACCGACTAGGCGTCGGATTTCTCTTCGGCGAGTTGACTTTAGATGGTGTTGTCTATATTGAGGATGCCATCGAAGATGCCAATCGTGAGGTATGCTTAACCTGGAATAGGGAAGTTGTCGAATTGTGGTATCGCCACTATTCCAGCCGAGGCTATCAATTCAAAAAGACCCCGAATTGGATTGACTTTCCCGAATCGTGAGGTATGCTTGAATAGTTGAGGCAATAGTTAAGACAATAGTTAAGACAATAGTTGAGGCAATAGTTGAGGCAATAGTTGAGGCAATCGAAACATCAACCCAAGTGAGGCAACCGATGAGCTACTTTGACGATAATATCGAACGGTTCGACAAATTCACCCTAGCGTACATCGAATGCGCCTTGTGGAGCACAAACGACGAATCAAATGAGCAAGGGGGTGACCCTCTTGACGAGTATTACGGCCCGGAAGATATTGTAGCCTCGACTCTCGAAACCATGCTTGCCGATTGCAAGCGCTTCCAGGAAGAAAACGCCGACGATATTGCCAATGGAAGAGATCACCCCGTTTATACTACGGCCGAACGCGCCGGGCATGATTTCTGGCTTACCCGCAACGGCCACGGGAGCGGCTTTTGGGATGGGGACTGGGAAAAGCCCGCCGGGGAGTGTTTGACCGAAGCGTCAGAAGCTTTCGGCGGAGTCGACCTTTGCGTAAGCGACAGCGGCCTGATCTACTGATTGTAAGGGAATGACATGGCGCGCAAAGCTTACCGATACTACAGGATTCGCGGGTCCGGCTACGTACACGCAGGATGCTGACAATACTGCCCATTCAGAAAGCCATTACGATGCACAAGGCCGTTGCGACTACCGGAAGCGTAAGCAAAGCAAAGCAAAGCAAAGCAAACAGCATGATTGACCGAGAAGCCGCCGTCGTTAAGACCACTGAGATACTCGCCGCTACACTAACTCGCATTTCCGGTCTACCCGTGCGAGGTTCCAGAAACGGCAAAGGTCGCTACTTCATGTTTGGTCCAAAAGACCGAACTATCAAAACAGTCTACACATACCGCAAAGCCAAAGTCTTCGCTGAAGGCGTCGCTGAAGGCGTCGCAATCGGAAGAAAAAGAGAATCCATGAAACTGTTAGATATAGCACTGACGCTCGCGGGTGGCATAGCTGTCGCGACCCTTGTAATTTGCGCACCCGAACTCGGCACTGCTGTCGCACTTGGTGCGCTTACCATCATGGTCGCCATCAATGGTTGCCAAAAGTAGCCGGAGAAAATCGAAATCTCGATTTGACTTTTCTGAATCGTGAGCTATGCTTGTAATAGAGTTGAGGCAATCGAAACACCAAACTGAATGAGGCTACTATGAGCGACTACCAAAGTGACGCGACCAATGATGCCCACGAAACCATTTCCGAATTCAAAGATACCATCCTTGAGCAACTCGAAGAAAATGATAAAGCCAGCGAGGACTTGCACAATGACTATCCGGATGGTGATCGATGGCACCATGAGTCGCACATTGACAAATGGTACAGCCTTACCAATGCCGCCGAATTGATTAACGAGTTGAGTGAGCACGAAGAAACCGACTCAGGGCTTTGGGAAGGTCAGCAGCCAAAAGATGCCGTTGGCACTTGTGCCGCCTACACCTACGGCAACGCCGTTCTCAGTGAATGGCGCTATTTGATCGACGAACTCAATAGAGAGGCTGAAACTATCCTTGAGGATTACGACGAACAAATCAACGATGCCGAAGATGTATTGGAAGAGGCCGAAGAAGCCGAGGATAACAACAATAAGGACTATGACGGTCTTACCTCTGGCGAGGCCGAAGAGAAAATCGAACAGTTAAAGGTCAAAAAGAAGATCGCGCTTGAGGTATTGATCGACCAAATCGCACAAAGCGACTAACGCCCGCGTCGCCCGCCTCGCCGCCCGCCTCGCCGCCTCACCGGGGCGGGCGGCATTCTGATCCGTGAGGCGAAGCAACGAACAATCGCAACGAACAACCAAAAGAGGCAACACAATGGGCCGTCGAAACCATCTAATCCAAAGCTACCAGCAAGCCAGAGAATTGCTTAACCTACGCAAAAGTCAGGGGCGTGACTACGCGAAGCTAAGCCACAACGTCTACTTGGAACCTCGCGCTGACAATTGCATCGCCGTTAAGTACCACGACACCGACATCGTTGTCTATCATCCGGACGGCAAAATCGAACTCCACTGTGGCGGATGGTTCACCGTGACCACCAAACAAAACATCAGCGCCTTCTCGCCATTCACCGTTTGGCAAGAGAAAAAGGTCTGGTACGTAAACAGAGGTCCCGACTTCGATCCGGGCACTACTGTGCTGTTTAAGGATGGAATGATTCTAATGGTCGTGGTCGCCGCGTTCTTTCAAAACTTGCTGCCCGCATGACTTGCTGCCCGCTGCCCGCTGCCCGCCGCCCGCCCCGTCGCCTCACCGGGGCGGGCGGCATTCTAATCCGTGAGAGAATGAGACTTAGGGTCGACCAACATCCAAGCGCCAACTACCACTATTGCATCAATCAAAGCCGACCAGCCACACCCGAAGAATATGCCGACCTGAAAACCGAACTTGAGGGTAAGGGCCACACCCTCCGAGTCATTCAGCAGGCAAACTACCAACATCACGAAAAGCGCCGGCAGACTGCCACCGCGCTTACCGTGTAACTGCAACAGGCGTAACTATGAACAAAAAGAAAAGACACCTCACACTTTTCCAAGAGAGCGGCCACTACATATTCCTAACGGGTGAAAGCCCGAATGGCTTCAAGGATTCGCTGTTTATTGCTTGGGAAGGTGAGACACCAGACAGTTTAACGGAAACCGTCAAAACAATTGACCAGCTTCAAGCTTTGCTACAGGCCGGTCATCGAATCGAATTGACTAGCATCTCGACCGAGTGGCGGACCGCTTTCACCGAAGTAACAGGCTTATCGCTACCCGAGCCGACACCCGAGCCAACACCCGAGCCGACACCCGAGTCGACACCCGAGCCGACACCCGAGCCGACACCCGAGCCGACACCCGAGCCGACGCCCGAGCCGACACCCGAGTCGACACCCGAGCCGATTATCCAAATGGCTCCCCTTTGTGTTACCTGGGTTTGGGCGTTTGGAATCGCCACCGCCATCGCCATGCTACTCGGCATCATCAAATGATTCCACGACCGATCAAATTGACTGAGACGGATACAACACGTTTCTGGTCTAAGATAAACAAGCACGGTCTCAATGATTGTTGGGAATGGCTCAGCTATAAGATTCGTGACTACGGTGGGTTTGTATCAATAAATCAACATATCTCGCGCATCGCGTCGCCTTTGTTATTACCAATGGTGATACCAAGTTGCAAGTTTGCCACACCTGCAACAATCCGTCTTGCTGCGACCCGAATCACCTCTATGCAGGTACTCAGAAAGACAATGTTCAGCAGTGTTGTGCTGAAGGTCGCCATCGTAATGGTCGAGGTGGAATAACTAAATCT
>SDBV01010125.1_pt1 | contig 12408 bp, 8 predicted proteins | sample 2277081 | NCBI WGS metagenome assembly SDBV01 (sample SAMN10402039, study PRJNA504765) | marine sediment metagenome | isolation source: marine sediment core GS10_PC15, 223 cmbsf | place: Arctic Ocean: Southern Knipovich Ridge | collected 2010 | reverse complement strand
GTAAACCGAATGTACTGGCAAGCGCGTCGGGATCGGGAACATTGTGCGGTTGAATAAATACCTCGTCGGGTGCGTTTTTCAAGATGTTCGCCAGCTCATCTAATTTGGTCAAAATAATCCTCCTTAAACTCAGGGCTGATGCTCCTCAGTGCTTCTTTCATGAATCTGAACTTGGCACTCAAATAGTTATCATTTTTCATCCACATTTGGGCCTTCCGGTAATACGGCTCAATAAACAGATAAGAAAATATCTCGGCCTTGTCCTGATAAATATCGGCCAGGCAGTATCCGTTGAGAAAACCCGCTTGGGGGTGCTCCTCGGAAATGAAGGAGAAATTCTCCCGGATCATATTCAGAGCCCCGTGGTAGCTGTATTTGGTTCCCGGGGGGTTGAGGGCGGCCCATTTTTGATTATCAAAAAGCCGGGACCCATACATCAAATTGTCGATTAAGTGCATGTATTCATGGAAGAGAACGTGCAGTATGTCTTCTTCCCGGAAATTATCTTTGACTGTACAGATAATAATTCGATCATTGACATCAAACCCGCCGCCTACTTTTTCGCCTGCATAGTAAATATTCTTTACAAAAACAATTGCTTTTAAACCCGTTTTTTTTACAAAATCTACGGGCAGCTTGGGCCAGTGTTTGATTAAAACGGCAACATACCTGTCCAGTAATTTATCATCCGCGTCGGTCAAAAAATCCCAGCTGTACAGTTCCTTGGTGGCCTTGCTGCCTATGGTGAAGTCCCTGATTCCGATGACGAGATCATACTTTTCCGCCAGAGACAACAGTGACCGGTATTTCGGGTCTGTTGCCGCTTTTGCTCGGATTGTTTCCTCGTTGTGGATTCGATCGACAACATGTCTGTCTACAACCTTGTCTGACTGCAGTTCGATAATCACCGCCCTGGCCTGGTAACTGCCGGGTATGATCTTGATTTCAGTGTCCTGGACCACATGGATGTAAAAAACGACATATACTTGATGGCTTCCTCTGCCAAAAAGATTTTGGAGCTCGTTGTTGTTTAGTTCGAGGGATACTTCCTGGAAATGCGAGATATTTTTTTCGGCTTCCAAAACAGTGTAATCGGTGAGATTGTCCTCCTGTTTAACAGCAGCCAGAACAAAGGTAAGCGGTTTTCCCTGGTACCCTGTTACCGTAATGTCTCTGGCACTGACCCGAATTCCTTTTTTCCCCCTGTTTATCTCTGAGACAAGGGGCGTATCGATTTTTATCTCCATGCTGCCGATTTCAGCCTGCCCGTAAAGACCGAGGACCGCGTAGAAAAAAACAAGAATAATGGCACAATTCATGAAGCTGTTACTCTTAAGAAATCCCAATAGTTTATCCAATTTATTGGCGATTATAGTTCTTTTAGCCAATCTTTTGAAGGGAGGCAGGCTGTACCGGGTATATTGTTTTGTACATGTGCTTTTTCTCGCTTTTTTTAGATTTTCAAATCTATCGGATTGACAAAATGCCTTACATTATTCATACTATAGTATGAATCTGGTATGAAAGTTGGTTCTATGCCAAGAACAAGTAAGATTGCTATTAGCATCCCGGAAGATGTCCTTTCTGCAGTAGAGCAGCAGCGTGAGAGTACCGGTGAAAGCCGCAGTGAGTTCTTTCGCCGAGCTGTCGAGACACAACTACGTCTTACTCGGGAAAGAGAGTTGAGCGAGCAATATATCCACGCCTACGAGAAAAGCCCTGAGAGCAAAGAAGATATTGAGAACGCGCGCCGTGCTGCTGCCAATATCTTGGCTGGGATACCCTGGAAATGATGCGGGGTGAAGTATGGTGGGCAGAGCTTGATCAACCCGCAGGACGCCGTCCGGTGCTGTTGATTTCGCGTAATGAGGCCTACATTGTCCGTTCCCTTGTAATTGTGGCACCTGTGACCGCCCGTATTCGAAACATTCCCACAGAAGTTCCCCTCGGTACTGCTGACGGAATGTCCCGGGATTGTGTCGTCAACCTGGATACCATTACGACTATACCAAAGGACTGCCTTAGCAGTCGGATTACCAGCTTGAGTCTACAGCGAATCAAAGAGATCGAGGCAGCTATTCATTTTGCTATGGGAATGGAGTGATCAGACAATCCTTCCCCGTCTGGGCAGGATCGTCTGATTATAGTTCTTTAAGCCAATCTTTTGAAGGGAGGCAGGCTGTACCGGGTATATTGCATCCACGCGGAATTTGAAGACCTGTGGTTTTAATATCACGGCGATGAATGAGCAGAAAGCAATTGGAACATTAGTACGAGTTTCTATCTATTCGTAAATACGTTATCTCAAATGCCTTACAAAATCTCGATTCCTGGCTGACAGATTCAATCGCAAATACGCCTGTATTGTGTCGCTGGAAAATATCAAGTCCCCGGTCAAGCAATATTTTCCAGCCCGTATCGGTAGTAATACTTCTTGCATGCAGCTTTTTATCAGTTGCTATATCAAAGGTGAAGTTCACATCTACATTCATCAAACTATCTTGCAGGTCTCCAAAATGCTGCTCCAGCTCAATACGGCTGGTTTCGCCATTATCCGTAATCAAATGCACATCTACTTCTTCACCTTCCTCCTTTACAGCGAGAACAACCTGGATGAGCTCTACGAAATTACGAATCTGCCATGTGCGGCGGATATAGGGGTCAACAATCTCTATCCTTTTTGCGCCCTTCAGATAATCGCCAAACAATCTCGTATAACTGACTCCCGTTTGGTTTTCCGATACGGTAAAATGACCTGGCTCGACATCTTTTTTGTTTGCCTTTTCTTGTTCCTCTTCGTACTGCCGGTGGCCAGATTCCGTCCGGCCATCCTGTAAACCTTCTTGCCGGAAAAAACGAGGATACCGTTTCTCCTCGTTAGTAATAACTTCGCTGACTTCTCCGGTATCCTTGTCTTTGTATTGAAAAACAACCGGGTCAAAAGTAGGATCAATTTTCTGGATCTCCATTTTGACTCTTCTTCTACCTTCGATTGCGAATCTAAGGACGTACTCTATCTCTTCTTTTGGAATCTCACGGTGAGGGTATATTATCTTTAATAAGCCTGATACCGACTTGTTGATACCTTCCTTATCCCGAGTGGAAAGCGAAGAGTCAAGTTCAAAGTATTGCCGATATATATCGGAATAGTCATGAAAGCGAAGGTGCTTGAGGACCTGCGCTAAATAATCCACGATAAAACCATATCCATCAGTAAACATCTCGTTTCGGATAATACTGATCTCCCATCCGGGAATGAAAAAGTGAATGCGGTCGAGGAAAGCGGAATCCTGGTATTTGTCCGGAAGATCATGAAAAAGATGTGTATGCTTCAACATATACGAAACGCTCTTGCTCGTATTGCCCACAAATGCCATTGAGGCATCGGCGGTGAGTTGCTCAATTCCCCGGGAAAAACTGCGATTTGCCATATAATTCTTCATGACATCTACGAGGGTCCTATCCACACGTTTCCCGGCACCGGCAAACTCATCAAAGGCCACGACGTCCCAGTAACCGACTAGACCTAACCTGCCGTTGCTGTTGTTTACAAACAGTTTCGGCAGGGTAATCTCTCCTGCGGAAACCAGGATGCCGTGGGGAGAAAACTCTGAAAACACATGAGATTTACCGGTGCCTTTCGGACCCAGCTCAATCAGGTTGTAATTGTTCTCACAGTAAGACACCAGCCGGACAAGCTGGAACCATTTGTTTCGTTCTCCCAGCTCATCGGGGTTCAATCCCAGACTCTGAAGGATGAAATCGATCCACTCCTGGGTTGTAAAATTCTTTCGTGCTCCTGCAAAGGATTCAAAGTCCACGTTAGAGATCTGTATCGGTTTCAGTGTATCGATTATCCAGTTGTTATGTTTGGGATCGTCTTCGAAGCGGAACTCCATATCCAGAATGCACCACACACCGCCCACAAGTAGTTTCGGGTGTTCCTTGATATATTCAGAATCGACAATGACTTTCTTCAATCCCAGGTTGGAAAAGGTAGCCTCATAAGCCCCGCTCTTGTCATTGAGAGACACGGTAATCCTGTCAATAATTTTATAACGCCCCTGTTCTTTAATTTTTGACTTGACCAACTCCGCTTCGGTACGATTTACATAGTGATTGCTTAGAATCTTCTTGACCGTATCCACTCCGGAAGCGATAGACTCTTCATCGTTTGTGGCGCAGTACTGACCAAGAAGATATTCCAGAACGTAGGTGGGAACCAGGGCATTCCCCTTAACTAATTTGGAGAGATCTTTGCGAACGACCAGTCCACTGAAATGCTCATGTATTTTGCTTTCAGAAATCATATCATTCTCACCCTTTTGTAAATCATTCCCTAAAAATCTGGTGTTATGGAAATTCGCAGCCTGTAGGGAACGGGATCTATTATCTTAACCATCTGTCCGTACCTATTCTGATAAAAACAGAGATAGATTGTTTGAGTGTTGTAAGATTCTATTTCCTTTGAAAAGACAAAGGAAGCTACTATAGTCCGGTTCTGGGCATTAGGATCGTTGGAATCAAAGACAATGTCCCGCTGATTGGAAAGCACCTGTCCCTCCGCGCTCTCAAATCTTAGGGTTATTTTTCTGCTTTGGATTTTTGCGGATACCGGCTCTTCCTGGAACAAACTAACAGCGATTTGGTTGGTTGTGATAGCCTCGCTCCTACTCATAACAGCGAAGGATACTTCCCGAACGTCATCTGCCCTGGTTTTACGGACCTTCAGTACCGGCACACACAGTTCATGGATGGTCATTCCCCCATGCACATAACGGCTGCCGGATCCCTGCTTTCGGATTCTAACCAAACCCTTGGGGATCTGTATCTGAAAATCGCCCTGGAGATTCAGTTCCTGGCTGGATAGGGGTATGAGTCTATCATCATTCGTCAGGTCCCGGCCAATGATAAACCGGCGGTCACGCCTGCATTCACCGGCGCTCTGGTCCAACTGAATCTGATCGGTTTCCTCCAGAGTCTTGTACTGAAACAGAAAACCGTGGTCTGCAGTGATGAGTATATGGGTCCGGTTCAGGTTGATGATTTTTTTTGTGAGCTGGATTAAAAACTTGATCTCCACATCAACAGCCTCTGGAAGAGATGCTTCAGTTTTGGCATTATCACCGGTACTGTCGATATGACCGGAGTAAAGATAGATACACTGGTATCCCTCAATTTCCTCTTCCTGTTGCCGTAGAGGAAGATCCATAAACCATCCGGCATCCATAGCTTTGGCTTTCATTTCAGGGAATGAATCTGCAAAATAAGATTCCAGCACTTTGTTGCGTCCTTCCAGACCGGCGGAGTTGATTCCGTCAACCACCACATTAAAGGTCTGAAGGTCAACTTCTAACTGCTTGTGGGGCAGCAAGCTGGCCATACCCAGCTGGGTATAACTGGGAATTGAGGCTACCATGGCATCCGTCTCTACCTGAATGCGGTTTTCTTTTTCAAGACGCTCCGCCAGTTCTTTTGCCGCTTCGTATCGCAACGCATCGGAGCAGACAACAAAGATATTTTTCCCCTGCCTCATGTAAGGACGAACGTACCGCCGGAAGAAATATCTCTGGGAAGGAAAGTATTCATTTTTAAGGGAGCTTATATCCAGCTTGTCCTGCCAACGATGTGAAATTTTGGACAGATAGCCGTTGGTATACATCTTTTCAATACGGTTTAGAAGAGGAGTAAGGATGGATTGTTGATCCCTGTTGAAATACTCCAGAAATTTCCGGTAGTAATAATCTTCGAGATACAGCTTACCGACATAGTGCCTCCATATCTCTTGCAATGTTGAGGGAAGCGCATCAATTTCCTTAAGGGTTATTGAAAAGAGAAGGTACATCTCCAGGCAGTTATAGATGTTCCTCAGTTTTCCTGCTTCATCCGTTTTTATCCAATAGGAGGACTTGCGGCTTTTGATATACTCAAGTCCGGTACGGGGTGACATCGTGTCATTTTTTACAGAATCCACCAGCTTTTGAACAAATGCTCTGTCGCAAACCTTGAACAGGTCCCAATCCAGCATTTCATCAAGTTTTATGTTGAATATCTGACGGCTGATATTCAATTCTTTTTCGAATTTATCCGCTAACCGTGTATAAGAGCCTACTTCATCAAAATTGTTTCTCCATCTGTCTATAAAGGTAAAGGCTTGCCGGTTTTCCGGTTCCACCGAATGTTCGACCTCGTAGTCAAAAGCCTTGGCAAAAAGAAAGGCCTGGAAGGATTCTATAGATGGATTTTTGGACGTAAATCGAAACTGCTCTGCAAGCTTCTTCCAGAAGAAAAAATCCAACGCGAACTTCTCGATCTGCTTCCAATACCCCTTTGGTTCCTCCGAGGCAGTATCTCGGAAGAGCCGTATGCATATATCTGAGAGAGACTTTCCATGTTCCCGCTCCGCCCTCGTATCGGCAGCGATAACTCCCATCATGGCCAGGCAAAGTTCTTCCTCCTTAAGGGGTGACGAAGATTGAGACAGCACTACCTTCAAGGGGTCGAGTCGTTCCTTCTTATTGCTGAAAAACTCCAGGTATTTGTTTACAACCGGTTCAAGCGCCGGGTCGATTTCCAGTTCCTGAATCGTTATTGCAGCCTGATTTGTAGCGAAGATAAAGTGCTGCAGATTCAGATCCAGCAGCCAATTATCTTCATCCGCCGGTCTTGGTAAGGGAGAGTACACCAGGAAACGAGTTGCTCCACCCTCTTTAAGAATCCGGTATTTCACGGCGAACTCATTGTTATCAAGCTCTACCTTTTCCACATCACTATTCTTGTAGTCATCGAAACACTGCCTTTGTTTGCCTTCCTCGTCATACCAGAAGAGAATACGGTGCTTTCCAAATTGAGCGTCCAGGGCCTCAAAGATTTTTTCTTTCATTCTGCCAATTTCGCTTTTACAAAATCGAAGACTTTTCCGGCATTTCGCAACGCTTTCAGAATGTCTTTCTCTGACAGTTCATGGTCGAATGGATATCGAATTTGAACGCTGAAGTCATTTAATTGTTCACAGGAAGAATATAATTCGCTTATGGTATCATCAATCTCAGCACAGGAACTGTTAAGCAATGTCAAATCATGAATACGCGGAATATCTTTTTTATGTAAGGCCAAGTATGCCTTTAAAGCTTTTTCCGCAGCCTGCTGGCAATGAAAGCAGATGATTTCCCTCGGGTGAGGTTTCATTTTTAGTAGGAAACGGGCGGAATCAAGATCTCTTGTCGCATAATCCAACCATTCTTCACTTAAATCACGAAAGTTCACAATTCAATCCCCTCTTTGAGGATTGACGCTTCCATGGTAATACCTAATGCGGCTCTCTCATTAAAACTTTTTTCATCGTATATAAGAACATCAAGGGGAGCAGAGATATAGTTGCGTAGTTCCTTTCTCACCTCTCTGGCTATTTCAATCCTCCTTTTTGTCGGATTCTCGATGATAAAGCACAAATCTATGTCACTATCCTTTTCTAAATGGCCCCTGGCTTTTGAACCAAAAAGGATAACCTTTTTTACGTTGTACTTTTTTTTGACAGTTTCGGAAGCCCGACGTAATTGTTCTTGCGTCACTTTATCTGCTGTAATCGGTCCTTTCATCATTGCCTCTCACTACTTATTTAAGCCTTTCACGGGTTCCAGTATGGCCCCAAGCTTTCCATAGTTTACTTTCACGCCATCATCCAAATCAAGGGCGATCCGTTCCGTGGCCAGAGGATAGACAACGTCCCGCTCCCAGGTAGTCAGCTCGCCAACCATACCTCTCCATCGATCGATGTTTTTGCGTGTCCTAGCCTCCTCACTTCGTCCCAAAGTGCCAGAACTGAGCATCCGCTCTCCCTGAGAGATGCGGCCTTCCAGTTTTTTGATATAGGGTCTTATGTACTCATTCAAGACCTGTCCCGCCGTTTCCGGGGTGTATCGGTGGAGGTATATCAGACAACGGAAGATCCCGGAAGGACTTGTAATCTGCCAGTAAATAGGCCGCTTCTTGTACCGCTTCACGTGATCTTTGTATAAATCTTTCAACAAAAACGAACGGAGGCTCTTACCCAGTGCATCCTCGATGAACCGTAAGTTCTCCTCATACCGTTCTTCCCCGAAAGTAGTTCTGATAAACTTTCGCACTCCGGTGGGAAGGTCATCTGTAAAATCATCCTCTTCAGTAAGGGGTAGGATACCCGATTCATCCGGAGGAAAGGTCGGATGAGGGATCTGCTGGTAGTACTCCTTTACCCCATCCCCGGCATTTGCCAGCACCAATCCCGGCTCGTCCAGGGAATACCGCCCGAACAAGCAGCCGACTGCATAGGAGATGTATTCCTTAATGGTGTCGGCTTTGAGTCTGGCTTCCAGCTCAGAATCTTCCGGGAACACACTCGGCTCCTGATGTTCGCATTTCTTCCCGTACCGGTACCAGGGGTTGCAGGTCAGGGTGATCTCATTTAGCGGCACCTCCGGCGTTAGTTCTTCCGCAAGCCCGTAGGCGTCGATGAAAATGCGGTTGTTTTCTTCTTCGAGACGCTGCATCTCAAGGATTGTTTCGCGCCAGTAGTAGCGGAGTTTCTGATATGTTTCCTGAAGCGTTGACATACAGTAGTCGAGCTGCAAAAGTGGCAGGATGGTGAAGTCCCAGGAGTTCTCGTACGAATCCCAGTCGGATTTACTTCTGTGAATGAGATCTTTGACCAACACGTCGACCTCACTTTCCACCGCTTTTATTTCATCTCTGTAGGGTACACTACCAACCGGTCCTTGGCTAAAGTCCATGGTGGGAGAAATTACTTTTAAAAGCGCAGTGACTACAATGCTATTCATTAGCGCTATGATCGGCCTCAAGGGCACGTTCTGCTTCGGAAATAGAACCGGGCCCTTAGAGTCGAAAATGAAACCTTCCGGGCAATATCGACCATTGAAAGAAGATACAGTTAGGCTCGTCCAGCTCATACCTTTTTTGAAATAATAGCTGGGATTACGTATGACAGCCTTTGGGTCAGATTTGATAGCATAACCGTCGTTCCTCCAATCAATCACCAGCTCGTGATTTCCGTACCACTTCCTATAAGAGCCACCTTTCTGATAAGGAACCCAACGACCGGACTGTTTCGTATCTTTATCGCTTCGGAGAAATCCGACCCGGATCGATCCTTTGGCAACTTCAGACCATGTTCTCAGGTACAGGTCGTTGTTTGCAGTAGCCAAACCTTGGCGAGGCTCTGCAATCTCCCCCAGGAGTTTACCTGATCGAAATGCCTTTCGAAATTGGTCACTTACGGTGAATGCAATCGGTGAACTTGGTATGATCTTAAACTCGCTTTGTTGAACTTCGTGCCTCCAAGTGCAATCTGGATGTCGGATTGCCTCAAGAGCTTTCGTTGATTGAATCGATGCGCCGTAAAACTGTTGTAGGTCGATATAGACGCCAAATGCGTCTTGAGACCAAAATAGTTGCAGGTTGAATGCGCATATTGGTACATAAGCTGATTCAAAGAAGGAATGATATTCAGGCTGAACTAATCCAGTAATTCTCGTTTCGTCCAAGATGGCTTTTCTCAGGGGTCCGAAAGATTTCAAATACATCCATGTGAATGGTGTCATGAGCCCAATGTAACCACTCGACAATACCGAGGATAGTATGCGAAAAACAAAGGCCGCAAAAAGGTCCGATTTACCATCGGAGTAGCATTTTCGAATCCAATCTGAGAGGCGCCCATTCATCCCCTTTCCACCCATGTACGGCGGATTGGCAACCACAACGTGATACCGTTGCGAAAGATACTCCGCCTGTTTCAGTACCGTGAGAACCCGCTCGTGTATGTCCTGAAGGTACATCTCATCCTTAACGTCAACCTGCTTCACCAGTAACAAAGCCTCTGTCGCATTCTCCACTTCAGGCCTTATGAGTGATCCGAAGTTGTCCGCTTCTTCGAACTGCTGCAAGGTTGCTATAAAATCGGCGGCAAAAAGCTCGTCCCCTATCTCCTTCCGATAGGCTTTGAGTTCCTCGCTATCAAACCGGACTTTCTGGAGAACACAGATATTAGGCTGTATGTTCCTCTCCAGAAAGCGCCGATCCTTCTCCCTCGCTTTCATCGTCAGTGCAAAGGCTGCGAGCTCTCCGGCTCTTTCGTCGATCTCAATGCCGTATAGGTTCCGGGTGATGATCAGCTCCGGTATCTCCGCAGGTGTATACCCTTCTTCCTCGTACATGGCGAAGAGAAGGTCGAAGGCGTAGACCAGCATGTGTCCCGAGCCGCAGGCAGGATCACAGATCTTGATCTCCTCGGGAGAGTCTACTTTTAGGAAATCCGTTTCCGCTTCTTCCGGTTTTATGTAGTAGTCCATCCTTTCAGTCAGGCGGGATTCGGGACGGTTCAGCATCCACAGACGCCCCAGCGAGTTCTCCACCAGGTACCGAACAATCCAGTGTGGAGTAAATAGCTGGGTTGCGGCGGGAATATTTTCCGGGCTGATCTTTATATTCTTTTTCAGATCGGCGAATACTTCGTCCTTCTTCTCGGAGATGTAGAACTGGTACAGCCACCCTATGATCTCAATATCCTCACAATCTTCAGAGGTCATATTCTGTTGAAAATCGAAGATTATTGATTCGGATGAGAGCATGTCTGTCGGCAGAAGCAAGGCGGCCCAATCATCCACCTTCTTAAACAGAAAGGGCATAATTACGCCCAGATGGTTGCAGTAAGCCAGCAGCGCCGTCTTGTATGCTTCCCGGTCAGGCTGCTCCGCCGCCACCCTGCCATCGAGATAACCGAAGATTGTATCTTTAACAGATTCTACACCGTGGAGGATCTCCCCCCGTTTCAGTATAGAAAGTAGCTCCGGTTGGCTTTCCCCCTCCGCGGGCGAAACAATTCGAGTGCGGTTATAGTACCGGTTGTCCATATACAGAAGGGCTCCGATGCGGTTGAACCAGGTGTAGGATACCTCCTCCAGCAGCCTGTTCCGTCCGACTTCCTTGAGTCGCTCTTTTATCAGGTTTTTCTCTTTCTCGTGAGCCCGGAGATAGGAGTCGTCATTAGACAGCACATAGTCGAGGCGTGAGCCTATCTGGGAGATGAGTTTCTTTCGAGTCTCCTGGGCGAAACGTTTCAGTTTGGACAGGTTCATGCTTACACCCCGATGCGTTTTTCCTCTGCAATGAGTTTCAAATAATGGACTTCCAGAGCCGAAGCGTACCGCTTGACATCCTCTTCCGTGGCAAGCTCCTGTTTCTCAAAATCAAACCGCTTTTCCTTTGCCGTGGCGTACTTCACTTTAGGATTTATCCCTTCAAGTACCTTTGAACGGACCTCATCCAGCTTCCTGTTTCCGTAAGTATGTACAATGTCCCGTACGTTGGAGAAGCTTCGTGACCCTTCGATTCTCTGATGAAGATCGTTTCGAAAAGCTTCCACAATCGCTTTTCCCTCTGCCGAATCCAGCTCACAGAACTCGGGCATCTGAGTTACTGCGTGGACCAGTGTCTCAGACATCTCCCCGACACTTTCCTTCACCTCTTTCAGATGAGTCTCCTCTCTGGATTTCACTTCCTCCATCAACTTTTTTGCTTTTTGGACTACTCCGCCTTTGTACGGCTCTGGATTCGAAAGGCACTCCTTTAATTCACGGATAGTCCCGGTGCATTCGAGCTCGGGAAAATTATCAGAGTGGAGATTGACGTACTCTTTGACACTCAGCCAAACGCTCTTCTGACCACCTTCTATAAATACAGAGATGGGATCAGCTATCTCCTCCTTATGCTGAATCATTTCATCCTGGTAGCTGTCAATCTTGTGCAGATAATAATCGAGCTCTTTTTCCAAGAGCGATCGGTAGGTGTGAATAACCGGCTCCAGCTTTTCCAGAAAAGGAAGCTCGCTCTTCTGCCGGAGGAGTCCCTCGAGCTTGTTGGTTTCCTCAAGCAAGCCCTTTTTAAACTCTAACGCCATCTCCTTCCACAAGGTGGTGGACACCGTTTTGTGCAGGAAATCCTGATAAAAGGACTTGAAGCGGCGTATCTGTTCATCGCCAGGTTCCGGCGGGGGTAGTTTTATAACGTACCGGTCGAGGTTCCGGTTCTTGGAGAGTATCGAATACACCTCTCCCCGGTCTTTGAGATCTCCTCCTTCCCTGATCTCTATGGCATTGCGAACATAGAGCCTGGCCAGGACGCAAAGGACCGCCATGGGGTACCAGCCGTACTGACCCCCTGCAAAACTTTGCAGGACCGTGCTGAGGGTAGGTCGATCCAGGTTGGCGTCTTTCCGCATGATGAAATTGTAGAGCTCCTGCTCATCCTCCTGCCTGGCAGTCCCGCCTTCCGAGAATAGCCGGTCCTTATCATCAGGAAACAGGATCTTTCTAAGGCTTTCCTCGGTGTACCGCACCTTCAGCATACGCAGGTGGG
>SDBV01010123.1_pt1 | contig 12409 bp, 15 predicted proteins | sample 2277081 | NCBI WGS metagenome assembly SDBV01 (sample SAMN10402039, study PRJNA504765) | marine sediment metagenome | isolation source: marine sediment core GS10_PC15, 223 cmbsf | place: Arctic Ocean: Southern Knipovich Ridge | collected 2010 | reverse complement strand
CGAGAGAGATTGAAGAAGGGTGAGACATTTCACGATGCAACTACTTCGATGCAAACGTGGGTTCACTATCGCCGATCTGATCAACGCGATGCTGCTGTTTGCCGTCATCATTGGCATCACAGCAACACTGGGCCGGCGTGCTGTGGCCCGCTACCAGCTCAACTCCGCGGTGCGGATGCTGGCGGTGGACGTGCGGCGTGTGAAGACACGGGCGATCCAGACGAACGCAATCACGACGGTTGCGATCGAGTCTGACCGCTACTACCGGGCCTCCGGTCTGCCGCGTCAGCTACCCGCTATGGTCCGCTTCGACGAAGTGAGCTCTGACTCGGTCTCGTTTAACGGCTTGGGCGGTGTGGCCGGCGGTGGCACTCGACGTTTCGTGCTAACCACCAGTTCCGGCGAGGCGCGAGAAATCTTTGTCTACGCGGCCGGCGGTCAGGAGATCCGAAAGCTTTGACGAACGATCGCGGTTTCTCCGAAATCGAGCTTATCGTCTCGCTGGTCATCTTCATGGTCGGCGTCCTGGGAGCAGTTGGTCTCATAGGCGCCGGCTACCGCTATCAAGGCCAGTCGAAGCTAGAGACAGAGATGACCGTTCTGGCGGAGACCAAGATCGAAGAACTCAGAGCATTCGCCAGTACCGACCTGGCCGATACGGTGGCGCTGAACATCGGCGGAGATCTCGATGTCGATGTGGTTGGCCATGTTGACACGGTCGAAACGTCGACCGGGTGGGTCTTCGTCCGCCGTTGGGAGATCGTTGCCGGGCCCGCCGGGACGCGCGAGATCACGGTTCGCATCCGTCCGCTCAACCCGCCCGCGGCCGGACAGGCCGACTTATCGACGACGGTGCTTCATGAATAGCGATCTACGCGCCGGCTTCAGCACCGTTAGCACCCTCGTCTCGCTCACGCTGCTGACTCTCGTTCTCACGCCGGTGCTCGGCACTATTGTGAGGGGACAACAGAGCTTCACAGCCAGCTGGGACAAAGCTCGCGCCGGTGGTAACGCGCGCTACGGCCACTTGGTGCTGACCCGGCTTGTCCGCTCTGCCGGCAGTCATCCCGCCGGAGTCTCGGTTCAGGCCATCGATCCCGATCCGCGTGCAGATGGCGTCTTCGACGACATCAGGGTTCGATCCGACTTCAACCCGCCCGACGGCGACACCGATGATCCGAACGAGGACCTGACATTCTTCGTGAGGGGAGACACGATGTTCGTACAGAGTGGGGCAGGCGATGCCGAGCCCTATCTCATCGGCGTCGATTCGCTCGCCTTCGAGTACTACGACATCCTCGGTGCCCCGATCACCGATCGCGACCGAGTCGGCCGCCGAGCCGTCGCGGCCAAGATCACGATTCGTGCGCGCGGCGAGAGCCCCAATGTAACCGAGCAGGTATTGGTTGGTGTCGTCAGGATTCGCAACGGGAGATGAGCACGATGATCTGTTATTGTCGCTTGGTGGGCGGTGCGGGCTCGGTGATCGGTCGCGGGTGCAGAGCCGGACGGAGAGAGGATGGCTTTGCGCTCTTGTCCGTGCTCATTGCGCTGGCTCTACTCTCGACTGTGGGTGTGGCGCTCACGGCTTTCGGTACTATCGAATATCAGACGGCCCTCAACCACCGGTCGGCGACGCGCTCCCTTCTGCTCGCCGACGCCGGCGCCACGCACGCACTCGCCCTCCTTCGGGGTCCTCTGAGCGGCTACCAGTACAGCGACATTCTCACGGGCTCGGATGGACTCTTTTCCACAGCTGATGACGGCGTACTGGACGGGTATTCGTTGAACGCGTTTGACGCGTTGCCCGATACCGGCATGCTGATGAGTGATGGGCGGTACTTCGTAAGCATAGTGAACGATGATGGCGATCCCAGCGGCGATCCCGGCGTCGATACGAACCATCGCTTGGTGGCGATCAGCCGCGGTATGACACCAGACGGAGGTAGCGCCGAGGTGCGGGCCGTTCTCGTCGCTTTTTCGTTCCCCGCTATCGTGGCCAACGGCGACCTGGTGATACCTGGTGTCCCAAGCGTGCTGGGCGCCTGTGGAAGCGTCCACGCCAACGGCACACTGACCATCGGCGGAAGCCCGACGATCAACGGAGAAGTGAGTGCGGGCGACACCGTGTTGCTCAGTGGAACCATCACCAGAGAGGACGGCAGCGTGGTCACACCCGAATCCGACATGCCGGAGATCGAGGTGCCCAACTACAACGCGCTGGAGTACTGCGATCGCGCCGACTTCGTCCTCAAGAGTGGCTGGCTGATCACGGTCGGCCCACCCAGAGACAGCACTTTTATCGGTACTGGCACCGTGATGGGTTGGAGCTGGGACTCAGGGACGAACGAGTATTCGCTCTCGGGCAGCCAGGCGCTGGGGGGAGTGTACTGCGTCCAGGGCAACGTGAAGGTCACCGGCAACGCAGGCAGCAACGGTAGTCCGCTCGCCATCAGCATCTTCGCTACCGGTTCGGTGGACATCGGAGGCAATCCGAGGATAGAGCCGGCACCCGGCTCGGAGGACATCCTGATCCTGGCGGAAGGTGATCTGGATATCAGCGGGAACGCTTCCGGAACGACACCGGCATATGCCGGCATGCTCTACGCAGGCAGCCAGTGCCGCATCAACGGTAATCCGACCGTCGCCGGTTTTCTACTCTGTCATGATGCGCCGGACCCACCGGGGTCGATCGATCTCATCGACGAGAACATAGTCAACGGTAATCCCGATATTACATACGATTGCGCTGGGGAACGTCAGAGGACTTCGATAGCTTCTTGGTCGGAATCACGCGCCCAGTAGCTTCATCGCGGCGCCGATGTCTCAGCTTGTTGGTCGGGGGCGAGTCAGCCGCTGCGCTGAATCCAGCCATAGCCTTAGACCCTCGTCACCATGTCGCTTGTTCAGATAGCCGAAGACGTTGTGAGCGCGTGAGAAGGCCTCGAAGCGCTCGTCGGGGGGACCGTCGTCCATGATGACGATGGGCACGCCGGGCGCGTGCGCGCGGAGATCTCCCAGCGGGTCGGCTCCATCCATCTCCAGCAGGGCGAGCTCGACCAGCAGTAGTTGCGGGGTTTGATCGTGAAGGAAGCTGACCGCGGCGATCAGATCCTGGGCCCCCCAGGCTGGGTGACCCTGGGTTGCAACCAGCTCGCAGCTATCTCTTCCAAACTTGGGATCGCTATCGACGATCAGGACGCTGAAACAGCGTTCTGCTTCGCCGCTCTCACCGAGATGCATAGGCAATGTGGGTTACTGGGCACTTTTCCAAACGGCGGGGTTCCCGTTGCGGACGGGTGCTGAACGGGCGGGGTAAGGCCAGGAAGTGATACACGCGATGCGCGCTGGAGTTCACTGCCGCCCGCGGGAGTGCGGGCGGCCTGCGGGCGGGATTCCGGCGCGGGGCGCATGGACTGGGCGGTAGCTCAGCGGGCGGAGAGCAGAGCTCTTCCCCCGTCGATCGAGTATATGCCACCCGTGATCCAGGCTGCCTCGTCGGAACAGAGGAAGCAGCAAAGCGCAGCGATCTCTTCAGGCTTCCCAACCCGTCCTAACGGGTGTGTGGTCTTCGAGTGCTCGAGGAACGCATCGTAATCGGGGACTGCCTGGCTGGCCGTGTGCAGTTCGGTGACGACGACGCCGGGGTTCACCGCGTTCACGCGGACGTTGTGAGGTGCGAGCTCTAGAGCGACGCACTGCGTGAACATGTCGACCGCCGCCTTAGAGGTGCAGTAGCCTAGCAGGTTGCCGTAAGGCCTGAGACTCGTCACTGATGAGATGTTGACGATCGCGCCGCCGTTCTTGATCAGGTGCGGGGCCGCCCGACGCGTGACGTGAAAGATGCTGTCGACGTTGGTCGTCATCAGGCGATCCCATTCTTCGGGGCTCGTATCCAATACCCCGCCGGTGCCGATGACGCCCGCCGCGTTGATCAGATAGTCGATGCGACCGAATGCATCGATGCATTTTTCTACGGCCGCCTGCACTTGCTCCGCATCGCAGAGGTCGGCAGGGGCGAAATCATCGAACGCTTCCCTGAGCCGCCCCTCACGTCGGGCTACGGCAAAGACCGATGCCCCTTCCGCGGCGAAACGCACTCCGCAGGCGCGGCCGATTCCGCTCGAAGCGCCGGTTACAAACGCAACTTTTCCATTGAACGGCATGGTTCCTCCGTAGTCGAGGTGGGCTCAGCACGTTAGCAGGATAGTGAAGGGCTTCACAGGGTAGTCGAGGGGCGTCGAGCTGTCCGCCTTTCATAACTGGACGGCTGTCCCCAGATTAGAATACTTCGTGTGTGCATCTCGGACGCAACCATGACTTTTGAGCTCGAAACCGATCGGCTCATCATCCGCGAGTGGGATGAAGGCGATCGGGAGGCCCTATCCGCTATCGCCTCGGATCCCGAGGTCATGCGCTATATAGTGACTGGCGCGGCCTGGAGTCCGAAGCGGGTGGAGAAATTCATCGCCCGCCAGGCCGGGAACGCCCGCGAGCTGGGCTATTGTCTAGGCGCCACCGTCAACAAGGTCTCAGGCGAAATCATAGGGTTGGCTGGGTTACAGCCGCTCGGGGCGACCGAGGACGTGGAGATCGCCTGGTGGCTGGCCAAGGAACAGTGGGGTAGAGGACTCGCCACCGAAGCCGGCCGGGCGCTCATGCGCTTCGCTTTCGATCGGCGCGGTCTCACTCGGGTGGTCGCCATCACTCACCCCGATAACCGAGCCTCGATCGTTGTGATGGAGAAGTTGGGGATGCGCTTCGAGCGCCGAGTGATGAGCGACGAGCTCGGGCTCGCCAACAAAGGGTTCGAGCTCGTATTCTACAGCCGCGACAACCCGAAGCTTGCGGCCAACTAACCTGCGTTAGGCGTTTGCCCGAGCGGCGGGCCTCAGCGTCGAGCGGTTCATCACCCAGTAGATGCCGGCGCCGATGGCGCCGCCCAGCAGCGTCGCCGCAGTCCAGACCCAGACACCGACCAGCGTCGTCCCCTGTCCAGACCCCTCCAAATCCCTGGCATCGCGCAACACAGCGAGTGCGAACAGGATGCGGATGGCGATCCAGAAGAGGCCTACCAGCCCGCCGAAATCCCACCAGCCGCGAAACCCGAAGAAATCGCTGTGGCCCAGATAGAAGCAATCGCTCATCGCAGCGTGCAGGTGCGTTCCACCTACGAGGATGGCGGCGGCGGCGATGAGGATGGCTCGCTGCAACGTCTTCCGGTCGATCAAGGCCCACCTCCTCTAGCTGAGCGTGGTATGCGCGCCGGGCTACGTGGGCTATCTTCGAGCCACAACAGCTCGCTTTCAACAGCCCGCGGGGTGGTCATGAAGACCAACACGAGCAGCAGCGAAGCGACTCGGCTTCACCAGCGAGCGCTCGTCGTTGACTTTCACGCGCACCCATCCCTCAAGACGTATCTGTTCCGCAGGAAGTTGCAGAAGCGATATCGCCCGCGTGGACTGTTTTGGCCGTTCACCCTGCGTACCAACCTGCCGAGCCTCAGCGATGGGGGGGTCAACGCTGTGGTCTCGGCCATCTATCTTCCGGAAAGAGCGCTGCTCTCCGATTGCTTTCCCCTCCGAATACTGCAGTTCTTATCCCCCAATCGCTGGAAGCGACTTATGGACGATGACCGCCTGCAGCGAACGCTGGACATGCTGGATGATCTGGAGGAGGCAGTCAGTAAGACAACCCCAGTCGACGGGGTTCGCCTCGAGGTCGCTCGTTCCCGCTCTGAACTCGATACCATAACCGCCCGCGGCGACATCGCCTTCATTCATGCCGTGGAGGGGGCGCACAGTCTGAACGGGGATCCGGCCAATGTGGGCGTGCTCTTCGAGCGCGGGGTATCAACGATCACTCTCGTTCACTTCTATCCCAATGGGGTGGCTTTCCCCGTGGACGGTATCCCACCGTCGATGAAGCGCCTCGGTTGCTTCCGCACTCCTGTCGACCTGACAAAAGGTCTCGACACACTTGGCCCACCGGTGATTGAAGAGATGGTGCGGCTCGGGATTATCGTCGACATGACCCATTGTACATTCCCCGCGCGCCAGGAGGTGATCGAGATCGTCGACAACCGCCGGCCTATCATCATGTCCCACGTGGGCGCTGCCACCCTCCGGGACGACCCGATGAACCCCACCGACCGCGAGATCCAGGCGATCGCAAACAGCGGCGGCATGGTGGGCGTCATCGCTATGAACCACTGGCTGGGCGACCGAGATGAGGGCGACGGTATCGACCTCATGGTCGCAACGATCGAGCGCATCCGCCAAGCTGGCGGCATTGAGACGGCCGCGATCGGAACGGACTTCGACGGCTTCACCGATCCTCCCGACGACCTCACCGACCACTCCCATCTACCCCGCCTCAGCGAGGCTCTCTTCGCGGCCGGTTTCAGCGCTGCCGATCTGGAAAAGATCCTGGGCGGCAACGCGCGTCGCGTGCTGGAAGCGGGCTGGGGTCGCTAGTGGCGGCGTGGACGGTGAGCTGGCTTCAGACTAGCTCAGGCGATACGGCGTGGTCCCTCGTCTGCGTCGCGAGCCGTGAGCTCCTCCAACCAGAGCGATAGGATCTGGCGCGCCGCTTGATAACCTACGCGCGCCAGCTCAGCCCCTTTGGAGAAGTCGAGGGCATCGACCTGGATGTCGTGGACAGGATCGATGATCAGGATCTCGGGGCGCAGATTGTAACGGGGAGCCTCCATCTGCCACTTTCGGTCCGTGGCGATGCCGAAGGCACGGCCCAGCATGCGGGCGATACCCCGGGTTTCGTCGATGCCCTCGCGTCCAGCCTGGCAAAGGATGCCGAGTACGCGATCCGCGCCGCGTGCCAGGGCGGTGCTCACCGGAATGTTGTCGGCCAGAGCGCCATCGATGAGCCAGCGCCCGCGCGGCCCGCACACCGGCGGAAAGATGCCTGGGATCGCACAGCTCGCCAGAATGGCGTCGACGAGGTCACCCGTCTCCCAGAGGTAAGGCTGGCCCGTCTGCACATCCGTCGTGACCACGATGAAAGGGATCGGAAGCTCCTCGAATGTGCGGACCGGCAGGCGCTCCTCGAGAAAGCGGCGCAGGTTCTTCGGAGAGTAGATGCTGTCGGCGGCTGCGCCGCGGCGGAGTAGACCCCAATTGAGAGCGAAGAGGTCGCGCCGCCGCACCCGCGTCCATTGTTGCATCATCAGACGCGCCGGCATGCCGGAGGCGATGAACGCTCCATTGAGGGCGCCGATGGAAGCGGCGACCACCATGTTGATCTCGATGCCCACCTCGGTCACGGCGCGATAGAACCCCGCCTGCAGGGCTCCTTTGCTACCGCCACCGCCAAGGACGACTGCGGTCTTAGTTAAATGCATGTATTGCTCACCGCCGATCGCTGGGCGCCGGGTCCAAATTCGTATAGGCTGCGGAGGACTTGAGGCTGATCGCCCCGGGGGGGGCCGAAAGTGATGTTGACGGATGTCATGGGCTGATCACCCGCTGCTTCATATATAGGTACACTAAAGGGCAGCTTGAGTGCCGGCGGCGTCAAGGTTTCGAGTCATCAGCGGACCCGGCGCGCCAGCGTATCGTGGTGCGAGGCCATGAGCGTCCGCAGATACGTTCCAATAGAGCCGGATCCCTCGAATCCAGCGGCGATGGCGGCGGCTTCCTGGCGTTCATCCGAGATATCGGATAAAGCGGCAAAGTCCTTTATGTCTTTGTAGAACCCTACCGTGTACATGTCCCAAGCGCCTCCGGCTACGCGAGTGAAAATCAGATTTCCCGGTCGGCCTAGCTCCGAATAGAAAGCATTCTCCATGCGCCGCTGCTCGAGAAGCTCGGCCCGCTTTCCGGGGACGGCGATGAACATCTCGACGTGGTAATAACCACTCTGTTCGAACTTGCGTTCCACCGTCTCGAGCGGGGGGCCTAACACGAACGTCTCTTCGCGCCAGGCGACGTGAGGGCCCAACCGCTCCTCGAACCCGGTCTCGCTAAACCCCGCCTCCTGTCGGCGCGCCACTCGCTCTGCTGAGTAGTAGGCCTCGAAGCTCTCCATTGGAAACAGCAGCAGCAGATCCCACTGATCGCCCTGGCTGTGGCGCATGATGAGCGGAGCCGATTCGCCTGCCGCCTCGTAGGCAGGCGTCCGCTCCCTGTAGCGGTCGATGACTTCGAGCAAGTTGCCCGGCGCAGCTCGTAACAGCAGCGTGCGGTACATGTAGACTTCCGTGGAGTCGGGCCCGCTGAATGTCAGCGCGGTGGCGAGCAGCAGCGCGATCATGTCGCTTCCTCCTCAGCAAGAAAAATGCATCCCTGAACTCTCTTCATCCCATCCGCGCCTTCGAGCCCCGAGCGACCACCCGCCGCACAGGCCTCCCCGACCTGAGCGAAGCCAGCACGACCCGATCAAACCGGTCGGTGTAGCGAAGAGCTCTACGGGCCGTCTCGGCGGCCTGCGCCTCGAGCGCATCATCATCGACCATATTGATCAGAGGGATGAGGCGCGCCGATCCGGTGTTCTGCAGAGCCCCTCGCTCACTGGTCAATAGCTTGGCGACGTGCTCCGGCTTGATGATCTCTCCAGGGCGAGCTCCGCTAACCGCCGCGAGCCGCTCGAGGCGATGTGCGATCCCCGCGTCGAGCGGTACGCCGATCGCTCTGGCCGAGACGACGAAAATCACCAATGCGGTTCCCTCCGGGATGACCGGCTCGTCCGGGCCTGGTGCTTTGATCAGCCGCCTCCTCGCACCATCGGCCTTGACGAGCGTCGTCTCGAAACCGCCGCGCTGATGGATCGATGTGACAAGATCGGGAGAGACGCCGCCTATGCGGCCTGGATGCCTGGGCGCGGGATGCGCGTAGCCGACGATGCGGTGGTTTGCCGCGGCGCTGAGAACGCGCGCCTCGGTATCTTTCACATCGCTGACGATGACGTGCGCTTCCAGCGTCGCTGGAAAATGGGCCATGAGCGTCGTGGCGGTTAGAGCGATGCGCCCCTCGAGTTCGCTCGCTAGCCGGTATAGGGTCGACTTCTTGCCGCCAGCGCCGACGACGCAAACGATCCCAGCTTCGATCTCGAGGGCATCGCTCAAACGAGCCGTGGCTTCAAGAGGCATCGAGCACGATAGCGTTGACGGAGAGAATCTTGGGTAAGAATCCGGCGACTGCATCCCACGACGCGCCGCCGTCAGCGCTGGCGAACAAATGGCCGCTCGAAGTGCCAAAATAGATGCCGCAGGGTTCCAGGCCATCGGTGTCGATCGACTCGCGAAGGATCGTCACGTAAGCGTTCTTGCGCGGGAGTCCCTTCGTCAACGGTTCCCAACATCCACCAGCGTCACGGCTCCTGTACACAGTGATCGCTCCGCCGACCGTCGTCCGCATGTGGCTGCTCTCTTCCGGGATGACAAAAACGGTATCCGCGTCCCGAGGATCCGTCGCGATGGCGTAACCGAAGTCGCTCGGCAATCCCTCCGTTATCTCCGTCCAACTCTCCCCGCGGTCGTCTGAACGGTATGTGCCCGTATGGCTTTGCTGGTAGAGTCGGTCCGGCCGGCCGGGGTGGACGACGATTCGATGCACGCAATGACCTGTCGGTGGGAGCGGATCTGGTAGATAGTCGGCGCGCACACCCTGATTGATCGGTTTCCAGCTGGCGCCGCCGTCGTCGCTTCGATAGACGCCACCAGCGGATACGGCTACGTAGATCCGTCTCGCATCGCGCGGGTCGACATAAATCGAATGAAGCGCCAACCCGCCTCTTGCCGGCTGCCATGTGGCGCGCGTCGGATGAGCGGCTAGTCCCTCCACCAGTCGCCAGCTTGCGGCGCCGTCCTCGCTGATGAACAGGCCCGCCGGCTGGACTCCTGCGTACAGAAGATCGGGCTGGCTCGAATGACCCGGCGCGACGTACCAGATCGCCTCGATTGAGCTATTCTCATTCGGGTTCGCGGCTTGCGGAGTTCCCGAGGTGACCTCCCAGGTGTGCCCGCCATCGCTGCTGCGATGCAAATGGACCCCCCAAACGGGATGTGATGTCGCTGCGTAGGCTATGCCCCCAGGGCGCGGATCGATAAAGGCGTGGTAGACTTCGTAGCCGGCGAGGTAGGGCCCGCTGAATTTCCAGCGCTTCCGAGTGAGGCTCGATGCCATTACGAAGAGACCCTTCCGCGTCCCGACCAGAACGACAACTTTGCCTGCGCCGGCATGAGATGACTTGTCCATAGTTCTGACGATAGCTTACGGCTCGCTCCGCATCTGGGAAAGCCTCAGTAGACGAGAGCAAGGACGCTTCACCAAGGTGATGATGAAGATGAAGGTGGCGGTGCTGTGCAACGAGCCAGGAGGCGTGCGTCCTGAAGGTCGAGATTCCCTGCTGCGGGTGGGGAGCCAAGAACTTGGAGGGAGATGATGAAGACAAGGAGATTCGTAGGCGCCGGTCTGCTATCCGTGTTGTTGCCGCTTTTCTTTCTAACGCTCGCAGGAACGAGTGCAGAGCGGGATGCGGCGGCGGGCGGCCTCAGTCTAACGATCTACACGGACAACCTGGCGCTGATTCGCCAGCGACTCGACCGGCCACTGCGGCCGGGCGCCCACACGGTACGGATCGAGGGACTGCCGGCGAGCGTCGATCGATCCAGCATCATCGTGCTGAATGCGGGAGTGGTTCTGCTGGGTGCCCACGGTTTTCGGACGTATCAGGATGCAGCCACAGGTCCAGGGGCTTCGATCGACCTGGACGTTCAGGTGGATCGTGCAGTGGATGTGCTGGAGCTGGCATTCTTGACCACCGGCTTGAGCTGGTCGGCCGACTATGCGGTCATCGTCGCGCGGGACGATCGAGCGGCCCGGGTCGATGGCTTTGCGAACGTGATCAACAATTCGGGGACGGGCTTCACGAGTGCGGAGGTTCAGTTGCTGGCTGGCACGATTCAGAGGGGCGCGGGCAGCATGTACCGTGCCGACCAAATGCGGACGGTAGCGTTCGAGATGGATGCTGCGATGTCGCAGGCCCCGAAGCTGGACCAGGCGGCTTTTGGCGACTATCACCTCTACACTGTATCGGAACCTTTGTCGCTGGGTTCAGGGGAGTCACGGCGTATTCGCCTCTTAGGAGCCGGGTCGGCGCGGACGAGGAAGCTGTATACTCTCAGCGGCAACGTACAGTATCACAGACAGATAGCCGAAGCGGTCAAGCAGCCTGTGGTCACCAGCTATCGAATCGAGCGGCCGAAAGAAAGCGAGCTTGGCAGCCTTCCCCTACCCGCTGGGCAGGTTCGCGTTTACCAGGAGGATGAGGCTGGACGGCTTCAGCTCTTGGGGATCGCCGCGATCTCAAATATGCCGAAGGGCGTCGCCCTGCATGTGACGACTGGATTCGCCTTTGATATCGTGGGGACGCGGACTCAGACCGACTACTCACGTCCTGGCGGCAACGTCTACGAATCGACATGGAAGGTCGAGTTGAAGAACGCCAGCGATGATGACGTAACTGTGCAGGTAATCGACCGGCTCAGTGGAGATTGGACGATCCTCGAATCTTCGCACGAGGCGGAGAAGATATCGGCGGGAGCGGTCCGCTTCGAGGTGGACGTTGCGGCTGGTGGTAGTTCGGTGCTCGAGTACCGAATCTCGGTTCGCTCCTAGAGCGGCCGAATACCACACCAGTCGGCCTGGTTGGCTGAGTTTCTGGGCGTAACAGACCACGAGAACTTCTATGCGATCGGCGACTGCAACACCATCATGAGTGAGCGGACCGGCCAACCGTATCCCAAGGTTGCGCCCATCGCCATCAACCAGGGCATCGGGGCCGCCGGCAACATCGAGAACGCTCTCGTGGGACGCCCGCTCGAGCCGTACGAGGCTCACTATGCCGGTCATATCGTTTCCCTGGGGGCGGGTCAGGCGCTCGTAGAGACCCTCGGCTTCCGCTGGACCGGCCGCCCGGCATGGTGGATGTACCGACTCATCTACCTGGCGAAGTTGGTCGGTGCCAAACCCAAGATTCGGGTGGCGGTCACGCTGGCGCTTAACCGGATCTTTGCCCGCGATCTCAGCTACGAGGGCGAGGCGGGAGAGCCCCTGCCCGGGGCTGGCGGGGCGGGCGGGGCGGGCGCCGAGAGCTGAGACGCCGTCCCCGCCGCCCCGCCGCCGCCTCCGCCGCCTCCGCCGTCCCCGCCGCCTCCACCGTCCCCGCGGCATCGGTGCCGCTGGCGGGCTTGTAGAAGTATCTTTCTAATATGGAAGCCGCACACGCGCCCGATCAGGCGGCCGGGTTGGCCCAAAGATTTGAGGATCATCTGATCAGCAGTCGTCTCCTGCCCCGGGGGACGTCTGTCACCCTGGCCCTCTCCGGCGGCCTCGACTCCGTCGTCCTTCTGCACCTCCTGATGCAGATAGAGGAAGAGCGAGATTTCAGG
>SDBV01010122.1_pt1 | contig 12409 bp, 13 predicted proteins | sample 2277081 | NCBI WGS metagenome assembly SDBV01 (sample SAMN10402039, study PRJNA504765) | marine sediment metagenome | isolation source: marine sediment core GS10_PC15, 223 cmbsf | place: Arctic Ocean: Southern Knipovich Ridge | collected 2010 | reverse complement strand
CGATTCTCTTAACTGGGCAGTTTTAGGGGTAAAACTGGTCGATTAAGACCGATTTAGTCACGTTTTTACCTCATTTTCCATGCAAAAGCAATTACTTATCGTGGCCCGACCCCAGGCCTCAATATCGTTCTGCGATCAAGGAGCGGATTTTGGCGTCTTAGATTACATCAAGTTCCTGTCCATCCGGGGCATCCACTTTGGGAAGATGCTCTTAACTGGCAGAAAACCCTGCCCAACTACGAATTTGATCGTTCAGTTCTTGCTCAGATCGCAGGAGAGAATAAGGCTAAGATACAGGAATACTTAGAAGTCTATAAAACTAAGGTTGCGGGCACGAAGCACATTCAGTATTTTAGGCCTAAGGATGGTGTACCTAGGGGTTGATCAGGGCGGGGAAGCTTTTATCCGTTCCGGTAGATTTCAATTTAGACAAATGTGCATTAAAGGCTATTGGAAGCAGAGCTACGTCTGTCTTTTTGTATGACGAATCCTCGGGAATGACCAGATTTTATCAAGTTAAGAAAGACCACTCAGTTGATGAATTTATGGTTGTTAGTATAGGAGAAAATCATAATTAGAAAAGGAGGGAAAATCATGAAAAAAAGAGGCTTGGTTTTTTGTATTCCATTGCTTATGGTGATCCTATTCGTCAGTAGTTCTGCAAAGGCTGCTGATTGGCGATTTCCGCTGGGTCCTACCTTTGTAAGTGGTATTGGCGACGTCGTGGATATTTACGAAGATAATCTACAAGCAGAAGGTTACCTTGTAACCACGATAGACCCTTTGCCAGTTGGTATTTCATTTCACCCATATGCTCAATTCGAGAGCGGTTTTGGGGTTGGATTTGCCGTTGGCCCCCTTATGATTATTTCTGGTGATCGCGAATTTTTTGATATCCCCATCGGTCTGGATTTCAGATACACATTCATTCCCACGGCCAATACCTCGCCCTATATCCGTGCTGGGGGGAGGTATCACGCAGCAAGCGGAGATTATGTAGAGGGAACAACTCCAGGATTTTTCGGAGCTTTTGGTGTCGAGTTCTCAAGAGATAAAAGAGTGAACATGGGGATAGAGATATCCTATGATTCATCTGAAATAGAGCTGGAGAAAAAAAAGCAGTATCCGTATACTTCGACAAGAGAAAACATTCAGCCATGCGAGCTGATGTTTAGTATCTTTGTCATTTTCTAGGGTCTCCCTTCAAACCGCAAACTGAGGCAAATATAGTCTGGGATTATCCTACTAAATGGGCAGTCAATGGCGTTTCCAAACTGAAGTTTGGGAAAAAGATGAGATTATATTCTATTGTTTTTGTTCAAAAAAATAGCGGAAATAGAATAAAAGGCAAGCCCAGCCAAGTTATATCTGCATTTCCATTTGAGGGATTTGCGAGTGTTTGTATACACCATGCAAGGCATCCTACTTACCCCAGTCTTTCTTCATGACGCGATGCTTCAATTTCTCATATGGATGCGCCTCGTCGGGTTTTGGGGGACGTCCATAAATAAATAATATACTATTTTTCGATTACGGAGTTGTTCTCTTTTACTATGTGCTCTCCTCTTTGAACTGCATATCCCACTCCAGGTTGTGTCATACCGAGACGCCTTCCCAATTCAGCCTGTCCGTATCCTAACTCCCGCACAGCCCAATAACAAAAAAGGCCTGTTGCCTCAGCCCTGATCCTCTGCCTGCCCTTTGAGTACAAATCCTCCCTCTCGAGCTGATAGATCTCCAAAACCTTTTTCTCCACTTTATCAAGATCAGTAAATGGGGTCAAAGCTTGATCATTGATTTAAGTTTCTCGTATTTCCCCTTAAATACGCGATCCCGTTCCAATCTTGCTCTTAGCATATGCCCTCTGTAAATGGGGTCAAAGCTTGATCATTGATTTAAGTTTCTCGTATTTCCCCTTAAATACGCGATCCCGTTCCAATCTTGCTCTTAGCATATGCCCTCTGCGACTGACGGATGAATACCTGAGACCAAACACCTCACCTATCTCAGAGCCTTTATAGTGACCTGTCTCCCATAGAAAATATAACAATAAATCCCTCTTTTCCTTGTCTTCCTTACCTATCCTCGATCTGTTTCTAAATTCATTAGTGTCGCAACCAATAACTTTTGCAGCCTCCGCAATGATTTCCCTCGGATCACCAGCCAAACCAGCTTCTCCTCATTTTGACAAAACATGATATAACGCCCCTTCATATTCGATTCGCCATTGTCGGGCCATGGCAGTTAATATACAACTCCTTCATTATGTCAAGACTAATCAATAATCAAGCCTTGACCGCTTTTACTCGGGACAAATCCGGCAATACAGGGTCGATCCCCGCCTGCGCGGGGGAGACGACACCCTAGTCAGAGTAAAAGTTGTGATTAGAAAACAACGGGTCTTCATTCTTGACATGGTATTTAATTGTGTCGCCGAGTAGAGCTCAGGCGCGCGCGACCTTAAGTGGAGAGTTTCCGAATCACGCACCCTTTCGGTATGTGCGGCGGGTTCCTAGTTCCACCATAGTCCACGTTTCCTGTGCCCTCTCTAAAATTCCGTACGTTGGGTTTTCCCCAGTACGGCTTCAAGGACGGGTAATACAGATTAGGCCTTCTGCTGCACTTCAAGTCCTTAAGTCCTGCCCCGACATACAGACTTTCCCCGCAGCATTTACCTGATCCTTAGCTCAGTTCATTCACAATGCTTAATCCACGACATCCGTTTCTGCCGTTACCAGCAGTGCCTCATACTCGTTTCAGCCTGTTAATAGTCACGCGCTGGAAGCCATTACCTCCCCGCCACTGTTGTGACACTCAGGCTCATCGTTAAACTCACTTCGCCTCTGTCCCCAGAGGACCTTAGCTAGAAGGGGTTATGTTGTCCTCCTTCATCATCGCTAATACAACCTCATCCGCCAGTCTGATACACTCCTTCTGACTTCACCGTATCAGGGTTTATACAGAAGGTCTCTGTCATTCAAGGGCAATCCTGACCGCATACCAGACCTTCCCCAATTTACTCTGTGTATCCTTACTTGCATGCCGCCATCCGTACCCCGACGAGCCGTCTCGCTGCTCCTGTCTGTTTCTTCACGAGACACACCGGTCTTCACCTCACTCTTAAAGGTTCGACACTCGCATGTCTGTCCCGCCACTTTCTACCGGTTTCCCGGGGACAGCAGGTCTTTACGAGGCTGCAATGTTCGCTTTATGCTACGGCCTGCAAATTTGCTCGCCCCACTGAAGTGACCCCTTCTGCTTTCGCGAAGGTCTGGGACTTTTACTGCCGAGCTTTCCCGCATTCGGTCACCCTCCTGCGAGTCGACTATAACTACCTGGGCGTACAGACAATTCCCAGGACGGGACTTTCACCCGCTGGATACGCAGCATTATGGGCTGCGAAAGAGTGTAGGCCTGATCCTTATGTTTTTTCTGCCATGTGTTTTCAGATCCTTGGCAAAGCTTTTTCTAAACGTCGTTTTCACGCATTTCCTTCCAGGATATTGAACACCTCCTCCCGGCTTACCATCTCTGTCTCCTCTCCCTGCTGAATAGCGTGGATCATGGCCAAGTCTTCCATGGCTTCGACAAGCAGGTCATGGACTACATCTTTTTTCTCTTCCATTGCCTCGATAATCGCCTGTTTGAAGAGTTCTTTGAGCTTACTGCTATCGATAGTTAAGGTTTCCATTTTGTACCCCCTGGTTATTTTGCAAAATTTCCATTATGCCATCGCTTGGCTTCATGTTTCAGGATCATCCCCTCAAGTAACTCCTTGACTGTCCTTTTGTCATCCGGTGTCAGCTTTGAGACGGCCTCAAAATGGAGACGCAGGTCATCATCGGGGCCACGTTCATTTTCGTCAAAGATAAGCTTATCTGCGCTTACATGAAGCGCAATAGCTATTTTTCTGATCACATCAAGGGTTGGCTGCGAGGTGCCGCTTTCGTAACGGCGGATCTGGGACACATGCACCCCAATGAGCTCGCCAAGCTGCTTCTGGGTTAAGCTCTTCTCTTTTCTCAATGAAGCTAATCGCTCTGGAAAATCCATATCAAGCACCATTTTTTTTTGGGTACATGTCAAAGACCACCGGTAAAACCGGTGGCTTGAAATTGTGAACCGCTCAAAGCGGATTAAAATATGGACCACCTGAAGGTGGTAGTTACTTATTCAAACAATTTAAGTTGATCGAGTCGTTTATCCTCTTCCTCTTGATTCCTTATGTAATTGCGGATATCTTCCTCATCTCGACCTATCGTTGACATGTGATAACCTCTGGCCCAAAAACTTTGACCTGTAAAATTCTTTTTTCGCCCTACATAATTCCTTGCTATATGTATGGCACTTTTGCCTTTGATATAGCCTATTATTTGAGCAACTGCATATTTGGGCGGAATTGAAATCATCATATGTACATGGTCTGACATACAATGTCCTTCATGTACCTCACATTCCTTTTGCCGCGCTAATTCCCTAAAAACTTCACCCAGATGTGGTCTTAGTCCTTTGTATATTTTTTTCTTCCGATACTTAGAAATCCATGTGACATGATACTTGCATTCCCACTTCGAATGACTTAAACTTTTTATGTCGTTAATTGAAAGCCTCTCTTTCTGTTTGCCTTAAGCGGTTCACAAATCGAGAGGCTTTCTTAAAATCCCGGAAATGTCAAACCTTGGGAGTCATCCGGCAAAGCCGGAAGTTTACCTGATTTAAGTTATATCACCTCTTTTTTTGTGACATAGAATAGCATATATGCTATCTCATGAAAACCAGATAATTGTCTTGGCAGGTTTTTTGATGGGGGATTTTCGACAGGAAAAAGACCATCAACCAGAAGCCTTTGGCGAGCCCCGGTTGATGACCTGGAAAGAAAACCCCCAGGGGAGTGCAATCCCCCGGAATGGCTTTCTTATAATATATAACGCCCCTTCATATTCGATTCGCCATTGTCGGGCCATGGCAGGTAATATAACAACTCCTTATGATGTCAAGACTAATCAATAATCAAGCTTTGACCCCTTTTTATTGATAAAGTTTTATAATTCATATCCCTTCTTTGTGCCTTAGTGCCTTAGTGGCTGAACTGCTACAATTAAACTTTCAATCGCCAAAGCCAAATCCCGGGTAATCGGGAGACGGAAAGCCACGGGTCTTTAGAAGATCGTGTTGGTGCTGATCTAGTCATATCTCCGTCTTAGAGAGATAGCCAAGGCTACTCGCCCCGCAGAATGTGTAGGTATTCGCTGGGGCCGAGTGTGACATCGTTAAGGTCACATGAAAAGCAATTAGGCTATTTTTGTTTGGCAATGAAATGCCCATACGTGGTAAGGTCAGGTCCGTGTCTGTGAAAGAGAAGACGGCTCGCAAGGGCAAGGCATGGACTGCTCGAAACTGCCTGAATAGCAACTGGCTGCCAAAGAAATGATTTGCATTGAAAAAAAAGCAGTTATTGTACTTTTGATCTGGCTTCTTGTCGGATTGTGTGCCCGTGGTGGTTTGCCAGCAGCACAAGACTCTGAGGCCTCAAGAATTCCCGCTGAATTGCTTAGCGGCACATCAAAGAAGCGTAACCCCGCATTTGCGATCTCAGTGGAATCTGTCTTAGGAGAGCTAAGAGAAAAACACAAGATCACCCTTGTTGACGTCCGGAACAAAAAGGACTTTGAGAGATTCAGGATTCCCGGCTCCTTAAACATTCCCCTCTTTGCTATTAAAACAAAGGCCTTTCTCAAGTCCAAATCCCTGGTTCTCATCAATGAAGGATATAACTACACCCAGTTGGAGAAGGAATGCGAGCAGTTGAGAAAATCCGGTTTCAGGCTCTGGCTCCTGAACGGCGGATTAGTCTATTGGAGGGAGAAAGGAGCTCCTCTTGAGGGAGACGCCTTCCATTCATGGCCCTTTTTGCACTTCCACCAAACCTTCCTGTTGCTACCAGGCTTTAGCATGTCTGGTTTAAGTGGTTTATTTTTTATGGTATGCCACTCATTTATGAGTTCAGGAAAAAGCACAGCTAAGTTATTCTCACTTGTTGCATTTCTTCCTGAACAGTATGGGCAACCAGTTGCCTTTATATTATGTGTTCTATGATATATTGCAGCTTTCCAAGAATGACCCTTACTGCATATCCACCATACTTTCTTATCAGTACCAGGCCTCACATCATTTGGGGATAAGTCACCATTTTTTTCTTGATGCCACTCTTTTGCAAGAACAGGGTAGAGTACAGCCAAAGAATTATAACTGCCAGCTAATCTTCCCGAACAATAGGGACAACCTGAATTTTGTCTTGTTCGATAGACAATAGCAGTTTGCCATCCATGACCTTCCTTACATCTCCACCAAACCTTCTCATGACTGTTTGGCTTGAAATCCTCAGGTCTTATGAGACCGTTTTTTTCAAAATGCCATTCTTTCAGAAGGTTTGGAAACAATACAGCAAGACTATTATCTTCTGTCGGCCTTCTTCCAGAACAATAAGGGCAACCTGTTTTATTTACTCCTGTTCTGTTATTAATCGATGCTTGCCATTCATGCCCACTCTCACACAACCACCAGACTTTTTTATTTGACATTGGGGCAACAAGGTTTGGCGTTAAGGTCCCGTTTATAGTGGGGTGCCATTCTTTGGAAAGGCCTGGGTCTATTACTCCAAGATTATACTTTTGAGCTGGTCTTGCCATAATTCTTTTTCATCGAGTTTTCTTGCCACTAAATTACCTCACTCAATGCAGTGGCTTCTCTCCCACTATCCTTTCTCCAACTTTTATGGTTTCTTGGAATACATCCAGCATCTCCTGCCAACCTTGTGGATCTGGGACAGCGGGTTTGAACTCTGTTAAGAGTTCTACACATTTCTTTAGGGTCTTTAGCAATTCCTCATTGGTGTCTTCCAGTGTGGCGATTTAGTTGAAGAGTTTTTGTGTTGTGTCTTTGCTCAATGTTTCCATGCCTATGGCTTCTGCTAGTCTACGGGCTCCTCCAAAAGATGAGGATAGTCTTTCTTTATTAGCTCTTCGAGTTCTGGGTCTAATTTAGCCTCATACAGCGTTGTCACGTTGGATAGTTGTTCAATTGTCAAATTTCTGGCTCCCTCAAGGTTGGCTTTCCCAAGGTAGGCTCCCTCAAGGTTGGTTATCAGAAGGTTGGCTCCCCTCAGGTCGGCTCTCTGGAGGTTGGTTATCCGAAGGTTGGCTCCCTCAAGGTTGGCTCCCCGCAGGTTGGCTCCCCTCAGGTCGGCTCTCTGGAGGTTGGTTATCCGAAGGTTGGCTCCCCCAAGGAAAGCTCCCCCAAGGAAAGCTCCCCAAAGGAAAGCTCCCCGAAGGTTGGCTCTCTGGAGGTCGGCTCCCCAAAGGTCGGCTCCCCAAAGGTCGGCATCCCGAAGGTCGGCTCTCTGGAGGTCAGTTCCGCGTAAATCAAGCCGATGGTCTTCTCCCTGTTGATAGGTCAAAGAGCGTCTTCCGAGGACGGTAAGGATTGCTTGAATATCGGCAGGAACTTTTTGAATATCCGTAGGCTGAGGGGATTTGTTGGCTTCCTCTTCTTTTGCTTCTCCATTTTCTTCTCCATGGTTTGCTTTGGGTTTCAAAGGAGCGTTTTCTCGCACATAGGCGGTTAGGACTTCCATAACCTGCCGATGGTCGTCTTTCGAGTCCCTGGCAATTCTCTCAAGAGCGTAGATGCCTCCTAGGCGAATCTCAAGTTTTTTTTCTCCCCTCTCGTTGGTGGCTCCAAGCTGATCGGTTGCCCTGGTAAAGCGTTCTGTGATTTGGCCCTGTTGTGAGACCTCCACAGCCCTTTCTGTGGCGGCAATGCGTCTCCAGGCAAAGTAAAGCCCGACAAGAATGAACAGACCTCCCAGAGTTTGACTCAGGGTCATACGGAGTTTGTTTTCCAGCTCGATGCGTTCTTTTGGATCAGTAATCCCCTCATCAAGGAGTTGCCATTTTGGCACATAGATCAGAACAAAGGCACATATAAACGCTATTAAAGCGAAAACCAGGATATTACGTTTTGTCATGATGTCGTATCCTCTCTAACCTAGGATTCAAGCTCATGGCGGCCTCGGTTAGGAGTCATTTTGGGAAGAATGCACTTTTGGACGGTATGAGTATAGGTTAGGGAGACAGGAAGGTCAAGGGGTTTGCAAGGAGGGTGTTTTGTTGAGGGAGGCAGGATTAGCCATTCCGACAATACAATTTCAGAAAAGTTTAGTTAAATTGGTCAGAACAACCAAAACGAACCCTGTGCAATTAAAAAAGATGCCAAGGCGAAATTTCCATTGGATTACCATCATTGGCATATAATAGGTGCTCTTATATTCAGGATGGCATGGTTTAAGACTGAAAGCAAGGAGTAATGTTCCCACAAGGAACAAGACTGCTGCCAATATGTGCAGATGTAGTTCATAGTGAAGCAGAAATGCCTTAAACAACACTGGTTTATTTTCTTAACTCTATGTTAGATTTCAAAATTTCGATACTTTTGTCAAATAACTCCAATGATGACCGTATAATCTCTTTCGCTTTATCAATTAAGTGTAAAGCAGCATCATTTGTTACTGAGGCATAATATAGCCGTATGTTTTTGATATTTAAATCTATAGTTTGTTTTTCAATTTCTAACCTCTCTATTTCCTTATTGTAATATTCCATTTCATATTCTTTTTTTATCATGATACAATTAAATAAGAAATGCGTTTCATATGTAAATATTGTATTTATATCGTCCAGCTCATCAAATATCTGCTGTAAGTATATAGATTTATATATTTTTTGTATTTCTAACAAATCCAGCATTATATCGCTCAGTTTTCTAATATTGCCAGACAGATCACCACCCGAGATTAGTTGTAATTTCAGTTTATTAATTTCTAATTCGTTTTCTTTTGCGAGATCAGAAATTTCTCTTATCCATTCTTCTTTTGTTAATTCCTTTTGTGAAAATGATAGTCTTGTGGCGAATATTACAAATAATAAAGCTAATACTACCACTAAGATATATTTTTTTCTCTTTACCTTCATCACCTCACCCTTTTGTTTCTTAAACGCAAAAACCCCACCTCTCTATTTGAGAAATGGGGTTTAGGTATTAAAGCTCATGGCACCTTCGGTTTTAGGGGTTATTGTTCAAGGTTAGTTGTTCTTTGAAAACTGAATGAATGGCACATTGTCGTTTGTTTCCAATTCAACTATTCCAAAACTGCCTCTTGCCTCAAAAAAGTAAGAGCATTGACCCCCTCTTGAGCAAGACCTATCTCAGCATTATTGCTCATAAATAGGTTCTCAACTCTGGATCTTTCGGCCCCTTTTAGGCCGTAGGCAGTCCCATGATATAGTTTGGGACGATCTTTACTATCGCATGAAATATTTAGCCTTTTGAGATTAGTTTCATCATACCCGAAACCGAGAAAGTAAACGTATGTTGCATCGGATATAAGTGAATGTGCTTTAGCGAATTTGGGGTCATCCCTGAGGTCTTTGTTTTCATGGATAATTCTAATTCCTGATGCGGCTTTCTCCAGATCGTCAACAGAAGGAATGGTCGTTTCGTATCGCCTAGCAGGGTCTTTCCATGGAGGGGTCATTTCATGTCGCCTATCGACTTGCCACGGCAAAGGGTCGAGTTGCCCATACAGGTGTACAATAGCGACATTATTTAGCATAAAGGCACAAGCCTCATCTCTTTCTCCAAAAGTATTTTTCAGGGCAGTAAACAAAAACTGTTCCAAGGATCTATCATAGTTAAAAGTGACTATGTTTATTCTGTTTTGGTCAAATTCTTTCAAAGAAGGTGTCTTAAGCCTGTTATAGAAATTCTCGTACCAATCGCCAATCTTGAACATGGTTTCCTGGTCTTCGTGCACAATTAAGGAATATGCTATCGCAGATTTGCCAATATCTATAAATTCCTCCCTATGCTCAAGAAAAGCATCGACTGAAGTTTTTCCAGAATAAAGCAATGATCTTCTGAATTTAGGAATATCGCTGCCTCCAAAATCCAATGAGCGCAACATTTTGCATAGACCAGATTCATCATTAGATAGCTGATCACATATTTTCTTCTTTAATTCAAAACCCACAAGATAACCGTAGGGCCTACTCGCTCCGGCACCCAGAACAAGAACTGTTGGTATTTTTATCATATTGAATTCCTATCCTTGAAACCACAAAATCCCACCTCTCTATGTGAGAAATGGGGTTGTTATTTTACTATTAAATGTTCAACTCTTTTCTGAATTTCATCAGTGAAGTATTCAAATAATTCCTTATATCCTTCCAATTCTTTTGCATCTATTTTCCCTGAATCCATTGACCTCATATATTCTCGCAATTTCACTGAAAAGTCATTCAAAAATTGTCTCAGCTTTTTGTCTTTCGTCCTTACACAATACTGTAAGTAACTGGTTATGTCACTGCAAGAGTATTTATCCTCAATCGGATTCATTATACTATCCTCAGGTATAATCCTTCCTCTCTGTATTACCCCATTGACATTTTGAATCACTTTCCACAAATCTTGATAATATCCCGAATAGAATTCTTTAATGGGTTTCCTTTTTTCAAAATGTATCCAAATCTTAATACTCACATAGCATGATAACAGACTAACTAATATCGGCATTAAGATTTTCTCAAGTAGAGAGTACTCCACCTTCCTATATCCTGTTTTCTAAGCCTCTCAAGATTAACCCATCCAAACCCCACCTCACTATGTGAGAAATGGGATTCAAGCATTCAAACTCATTGTGTTCTCTATTAGGGATTAATTTGACAAGAATGTACTTTTAAGAGAGCTGAGGTTGCCAATCTTTTGGATTTATTGTAATTTTCTTAGTTATTCCGTCAGCATTCTCACAATTAACTGAAATTTCAACAATGAATGGTTCTAATCTGCCGTCATCGAGAACCATCCTAATCCAAATGGTTATATTATCTTGATCATTACAATATGGTAGATTGCTATTGGAGAGTATGTGTGTGTCTGCGAACTCCAACAGTTGAAGCTCACGCTGAGAATTGAATAGATTCGAATTGAAACTCCGTTCACAGTAAACCTGTTTAACTTCATTCGAGGGGTGCGCCTTCTCAAGGGGGAGCCTGAAAGTCCAAGTTGGCTTTTTCAAAGTGCAGCCTGAAATATTAGTTATCCTGAATTGGACCTTATTAGATTTGATCGGATCGGGAAAGGCCTCCCCGTAAAAATTCTTCAATTCCTCTGATAGTTGATTCTTGGGGTACCAGCCAGTTGTCGCGTCAACAGAATTTTCTATTTTAACCCTTACTGACTCTGTCTTCGGGTCTGCAGTAGATAAAGCTATGACTGCGGCTATCAATGCTATGAATAGACCCGCACTTTGAATAGCCTTTTCTAAGCGGGGATGCTCTCCTAATGGTGAAAAAAGGATTATTCGCTCAAATCCCACAAGCGCGAGAATCAAAAGAATCATAAGGATTAAGTATTTCGTCTTCATATCTCTTTTACTCCTACTAATTTATCTAACTACCAAATACGACTATAATAAACCCCTTCTTTTGTCAAGCACTTCCAAACTTACACCTTGCAAGGGCAGCAAAAGAAAAGCCCCATGGATTACTCTAATATCCATAAGGGCCTGTTTGGAAGCGACTTAGTTAGAAAATACCAGCAAAAACCAGAGAAAAGACAGGGCCAAGGTAAATGAATATTAAGGGAGGAAAGATCTTTGAAAATCAAGGGGTTTTGCTTGTCTAAGTGGGGTTTTAGGCATATATTAAATCCACTAGAATCCCACCGCAATCCTGTAGTGAAGCTGTTTTTGTTTATTTAATTTCCTTTGAGCAGAAATGGGTAAGCAAAATCAGGCCATAACCACCTACACCAACTGGAAGATAGTGATCAATGCAGCTGAAGATATGAAAGTCGTATCAAAATGTTTATGGGGGGTCGCAAATTGCAGATATATAGCAGATAGTACAGGTTCAGATAACGCCACCCTTAACCCTATGGCTTGAGCGGAGCGAAAAGCCAGTCGGTGTTCAAGGGCTTATTAGCTGGAGATTGCCATTCGCTTTTTATTCCTCAGATTGAATATCACGGAAAAGATATGTCCCATCGGGTTTTACGAAAACGTCTACCAGTACCCTTTGATTAACCATTGCTCCTACTATGTCGTCAATTACGTCTCCAGCCTGAAAGATCCTTACTGCTTTTTGATCCATCTCTGGGATATTTATTTCAATCCAATCTTTATCCAAATGAAGCGCACGCAGAATGCCTGACAATTGTTCTTCTTTAAGCGTAGACTCTTCATCAGTTTTCTTTTTAGAGGCGCGTAATGTCTTATTTATAGCCTTACGAGACTCGGGCAAGAAAACTATGGGAGCTGCCTCTATATCTGTTGCGGATTTTATCTCAAGCCTCT
>SDBV01010121.1_pt1 | contig 12411 bp, 27 predicted proteins | sample 2277081 | NCBI WGS metagenome assembly SDBV01 (sample SAMN10402039, study PRJNA504765) | marine sediment metagenome | isolation source: marine sediment core GS10_PC15, 223 cmbsf | place: Arctic Ocean: Southern Knipovich Ridge | collected 2010 | reverse complement strand
ACAATACATACATACATATGACGATACCTAATGAGTCTTCTGAGAAAACAACATATTTAAATACTCTGTATTTATAGTATATGTATGGTTAAGAGACATACTACATTAAGTCTTGATAATGAACTTATAGACAAAGCAAAAGAGATGGGCATTAATATTTCTGAACTTACAAATGAAGCAATTAAAGAAAGATTGGGCAAGGTTGATGTTCTTATTCCGATGAGTGCTGAGAAGTGTGAGTTCTGTGGCAGAGAAGATAAGAAAGCTACTCGTGATGATTTAACTGGTCTGACCTGGATGTATCCTGATGAGAGATGGATTTGTAATGAATGCTTATTGGTAAAAGGAAGGAGAATAATTCCAAAATGACAAATGAAGAAATACCAATAGTAGAACAGAAAGAAAGTATAAAGTTAATGAGAATGTCTAAAGGATATCAGTGGGAGATTAAGATATTCATAGAAGACGATAAGTCTGTAATTCAGAGATTAGAAGGTCTGGACAGGGATTTGAAGAGAATATACATAGGTGATATTGATGACTGATAAAGAGAAAATAGAGAAAATAATAAAGAAATTCTTTCTTGAAACCCAAAGATTAGTTAATAGTTTGATCGAAGCAATACATGAAGAGGAGGAACTTTACGTTCCCCCTGATTAATCATTCAAAAGCTTCCTTTGCTTGTTTTACAAGTTCAATACATTCATTCATTGTATCTTTTGCATTGTCATGAGTTATATTTCCAGTTGCTTTTTCCATCATAGCAACAAAAACATCCTTTGCATAACTCACATACATTGAAGTTGGCTCGTATTTACCAATATTTGCAATTCTTTTAGCTCCTTCTATTGCTCCTTTTGTAAATCCTCCAGGTCTTACAACTTCTGGCTTTTCATCAGGCCATTTTGTGATTTCATTAGGTTCTATACTCTCAGCTTCTCCATAACATTTCTCAATGTTAAGAAAGTCTCCTTTCTGTATAACATCACAGCACGCAGTTTTACCTTCAAAATCCTTTAAAGCCTCATACGCTACAGCATTAAAGCAGCTCATCCAGCCCTCATTTGTCTTAAACCTTGTATATCTAATCCCTTTCTGTGTTTTCTTATCCTCAAAGTCCAGTATTTCTAAATTCTTTTTCATTTTTCTTCTTTTAAATGAATATAAACTGCACCTATGGGCTGATTAACATCAAGTTCAAAAGGATCATCTCCAACTTTAATTTCTTGATCTATTCCACCCGCAGGCCCAATAGGAATATGTAGCAGAATAGTTTGCCCTGTTGCATTAATTATTTTCATTTTCTCGCTCTACCTCCTTCTAATTCTATAATCATATTAAATCCTTCCCTGCGAGTTTATCAATCTGAAAGTGTATCATTTCAGATGTCCATAAAAACTCTTTTGGATGTGGTAAATTTATAACTTCTTTCAAATCCTTAATAAATTCTTTAACATCTTTTGATAAGAAAATCTCTTGTGTTCCGTCTGTCCATATTTCTTCTCCCTCTTTAAAAATTCTCATTTTCTTACTCAAAGTTTCATCATCTTTCATATTAAATCCTTCCCTGCGAGTTTTCTCAATTTCTTTATACAATGAATAGGATAATCATCAGGTACAAGAGAGTTTTCCCATTCCTTAATAAATTCTTTGACATCATTTTGGTAATATGAATATCTTTTATTTACTGAAACTCTTTTATCACTCAAAGTTTCAGAGCCATGATTATGTGGTTCTTTAAAGAAATCCTGACACTTACAACAATAAAAACCATGATTTTGAGCTGTCGGGTTCAGGGATTGATTACTTCCCATAGGCAGGGGAATCAACCTGCCGACATCTTGCCCGACTTGAGTATGTTTTTTAGCTAACATTAAAGCATTATCTATAATATTCTTTGCTATCTCTTCATCTGTTTCTTTAGCTTTGAACTTTTTACGTTTACGTCCTTTTATCTGAATAGTACATTCGCTCCGTCTGTTATGCTTCTCTAATTCAAGTCCACAATTTTCACATATTTCTTTTTTCATTTTTTAGTTTTTATGAAGTTCTTACAAGCCAACCAAAATCTGTCAAGTAAAGTTGGTTCTACATTTACAAATATTATTTTGTTATCTCTGAATCCAAATTCCTTATTGTGGTATATTATTTCTGATTTCATTTTAATATACTTATTATATTTAATATAAATAGTCCCACACTCCAAACAAGAACACTTGCCCATACACAGTAAATAAAAGTTATTCCAATTATTGTATCAATTCTTTCATTCATTTTAATTTACGTGCCAAGCGGGGCAGGAACGAATCCTCGGCCCCACGTGCTTGACTATGATTTTAATATTTTAGGTGGGTCAGCCTCCAGATATTTAGCAAGTCTTAAAAAATAATCTCTGGCACTTTCTTCCTTTGATGTTGGCTTGAATATCATCCTCAGTCTCATGTAAGTTGAGTAATTCATCCTTGCTATAAATTGTCTATGTCTGTATTCTCCCATCATTTCAAATCCTCCTCAGTTAAGTTGAAGAAATCTTTTATAAATAGACTAATTCCAGTTTCCATTAGTCTGTGATCTCTATCATTATATTTCTTTAAATTTTTCCTACCTTCCTTAACCCACTTAATTGCTTCTGCTCTTACAACTTCATGTCCTGCTATTTTCAAATCCTTCAAAGTTTTAAGTTCTTTATCCATAGAATCTAATAGAATCTATAGTTTATAAACCTACCTAATACGCAGAAGTAGTTACACCTATGGAGTTTGTAATACTGCTATCAATTCATTAACTTCTACTAACTGTTCTTCTAACCTTGCTTTTCTTTCTGCAAGTTGTGTGCTACCGAACACTTGCCTAACTTCCTGAGTTCCAACCTTAGCAACAGTAGTGTCGTTAATTTTCACAATTTTTGTCATCATTAAGATACCTCCTTCCAACTATCTCCTATGTTTACTTGCATTCCTGCAACCGCTTTCCAGGCGTCCCCTATATTTATTTGAATTCCTGATATTTCTTTCCAAGCATCTCCGATATTAATCTGTGTATTAGTTCCCACAGCTGCTTCCATATCATACTCATAAATTAAATCAGTATTTTCTTGAGTGATATATAATTTAGTTCCATCTGGTTTAAAAAATGGTCCTCTCGGAACACCAGCTGCTAAAGCTGCATCTTGTGTTATGCCTGCCGTACTAACATCCCATTGAGTTCCTAAAGCATAATCATAAATCTTATCATTTCCATGTCCTATTAAAAACATTTGATATCCATCAGGGTGTAACCAAATACCATTTGCTGTGCTTTCTTCCCCAGTATAATCAAATGATTTGTTATCATAACTTGCGCTGGAAATATCCCAAGAAGTTCCTAGACTATACTGATAAACCTTTCCTGTTGCATCACTATCTACAACATATAATTTATTCCCATCTGCCCTTATCCATAAACCCCTTGCTTGATTTGTCTGAGTAGTTGTATTAAATGTATGATTATTATAGACTGCTGTAGAAACATCCCAAGAGTCTAAAGCATACTCCCATATTATATGGGTAGCAGTATCTAAAATATACATCAAAGTACCATCAGTATTAAAGTACATTCCACCCGCAGCAGTCTCCCCTTGAGTTAAAGAGAAAGCATCTACATGAGTTTCAGAAGATATATCCCAATTAGTTCCTAAAGTATATTCATTAACTTCATCATCTCTCCCAACAACAAACATCTTAGAACCATCTGGCTTAAAAAATACTTTCTGAGGTAGACTCTCTTCTGTGATAGCTCTAGTTTGAACAAAAGATAAAGTTGAAATATCCCAAGCGGTCATTTTAAACTGTGTATTGGATATAGATTGTTCCCCTAGTAAAGTTAGAAGCTGTTGGAGGAGTTGAGCCTGTACCTATGACTATATTTTGTATTAACGCCCCACTTAAAGTATCTCCATCTGCTGTAATGGCTCCAGAGCTAAAACTTGCTCCACTTGCTGTTATATTATGAGTATTCATATCAAGACCTGTAGAATCAAAAATCATGATTGTGCTGTTGTTGAGAGAGAATCTAAGAGAATCTCCTGACTTAAAGAAACCTGTATTAGTATCATTAAATTTTAAAGCTGGTGCAGCCTGAGTTCCATCACTTGTTATTTTTATTAAATTGGGTTCCAATCTTTTATTTGCATCATCCCAGAATAAGTTTGAGTTGTCTTCAGCTATTTTAGTTCCGTCATGGAATAACACACTGCCTGCTGTTCCCTCTATCTGTATAATTGGAGCAATAAATTTATGTGTAGCCTGCAGAGTTCCATCCCATATTGCCAGTTCTTTGTCCGGCATAGTCCAACCTGCCATTTGATTATTAAGCCCGTATAAGACCCGACCGCCAGTGTCGGGTAGATAACCTAAGTCTCCCGTATTATCTGCTTTGTTCTTACACTCGGCATTAAAAACTCAAGAAATAATACTATTTATGCTTTTTGTGTCCCACCAATAAGAACTATTGCGAGAGGGTCTGTTAATTCTATTGCTCCCTCAGCCACGATTCTGATGGTTTTAGACCTGTAAGGGTCATCTATTACTGTGCTTCTCAGACTTACCAGTTCCTTGTATGTTGCACAGGTTCTTGGTTTAACTACAAGAGCATAACTTGCTGTTACTGAAGTAGCTTCTATTAATCTGACACCACCAACCTTACCAATGTCTCCATTGATTAATACAGTTGTAGCTGGACCCTGCCATTGTGCTCCCTTGTCAGCAACATAATTCATAATACTTCTGTGGTCTTTTGGAGATATAAAGCAGATTAAATCTGATGTATCATAATTTCCGTTAGTTGCAATAAGTTCTGATGCTTCTAAAAGATTATCTACTATTGCTGCACTTGTCTCGTCCCAGTGCCCGCCTCTGCCATTTCCTCCACCTATTGCGAAACTCTGGATTACACCTGTCAGTGTTCTGTCCTGTGTCAGTTCTCCCCAGATATAATCATCAACTGCCTTAACAACTTCCTCTGTTCTTCTGATAATACTTCTTGCCATTACATTAATTTCATTAGAGATGTCATCTTCCCATGGAATATTTGCCTGTGAACCAAACTTAATAATTCTTACTGAGACTTCCTCCCACTTTGTTGTTCCATTTGGAAAGTTAGCTCCTCTTGGAATTCCTTCAAATTTGTTACCTATTGGTCCTGAACTAATTGATAAATCTTCTCTATAAAAAGTATTCTTCCATGCACCTGTAGAATTAATTGTTACAGCCTGTTTGAATTTAAATGACCTTGCAGCAACTTGTTTTACTGCTGCATCAACAACTTCCTTTCGCAGTCCTGTAGTCCCTATGCCTAAATTATAATCTACCATCTTATACGTCCAACCTCACTGTTAATGTCTGACCATCAGTTACTGTATCAAATGCTCTCATTCCTGACCATGAGTTGCTAAGACCTCCTGAATGAACAGTATTATCAACTCCACCTGAATCTACCTGCAGTCCGACAGTTATTCCACCTGATGCAATTACTCTGAATAATGCCTGTGTTAATACAGAAATCTCAGGCACCGCATCTTCTGCTTTATGGTCTTCTGATGCTACACCAGCAACTGGTCCTAAATTAGTTGCAAGTTGTGCAGTTCTATTATCCAGTAATTCTAATAAATCTCCTTGAGAAACAGATGCTCCAGTGGCTATTGCATATCTTCTTGGTTCTCCATCCCTATTTGGTCCTAATAATTCTACAGTTGTCCATTCGTTAGTCATTAATACCTGATATGATATTAATTCTTACCTTTAAGTATCTTGCTGTCCCTTACTTCTCCTACGAATGGATTAAAGATATTAGATGTTTCAATCTCAGCTACATTAATTCCCCACTTACAGAAGTATCTTCCAAAGAAATAAGAGCCTATCAAATAGGTCAAATAGGCTAATGCTGCCCAACCTGTAGCTGCTCCACCAGTTAATAACATACTTCCACCACCGAGAAGTAGGACTAAGTTTTTAATCATACTTGTAGTTCCATAGCCAATATCAAAGAATTCTTTATGGATTGTGTAGCCCATCCATCTTTTACGCTCTTTATATCCGGGCATCTCTTTAACCCATACGGGAATGGATAGCATCTCTCTAAATTCTTTTTTCATAATCCTTCCTGATAGAATCCCTGTGTTGTTCCATCTGCTAATGTGAACAGGAAATCCTTCTTCTCATCTTTTCTTACTCCTACCGGGTAAGTTGCTATTTTCCCATGCGGTATAAACCTATTTGTGATTTCATGAGGTTTCTTTCCTATAAGTTCCGGAACTTTTGGGAATGGTTTAAGGTGCATGAATTTCCTTGCTGCCCAGAAAGGAGCTCTGACCTCTGGTCTCATTTTTGCATTTACTGCGCTTTCTATATCCATCATTCCTAAAACTTCAGGATATGCTTCTTCAGGGATTACATATTCAAACAGTAGAATTGGTCTTAGACTTCCCTGAGTTTGCTTTTTGATTATAATATCTTCTCCTTTCTTATGGAGAATCTTGCCTGTTTCAAAATCAACCTGGTCTGTTGGATATTTAATATGCTTGAATTTCTTAACTCCATCCTCATCTTCTCCATCAGGAATGAATTTTCCATCTTTATCTTTTTCTAAAGGAATCTGTATGAAATCAAACATCTGAGTTTCCATGAATTTCTTCCAGATAGCTACTTCTTCAGGAGCTCCCCTTACTGCAAATGTTAAGTGCATTAGAATCCGAACGGCTTTAATATCTCTGCCGCTTCCTCTTTATCTTTGTCTTCCTGAGTTTTCTCTGCCTGATGTATAGACTTTCCACCCAGTGCTTTTATTGCAGAATGTCTTGCTCTTGCTTCTTCCAGCAAATCACTTTCAGCATTTAATCTTGCTATTTCTTCTGCTACAGTATTCTCAGGTTTTACTTTAGGTTCTTCTGTTTTAGATTTAGATTCAGATAATTCTTCAACTTTTTCTGTTAATTCTTCTTTCTTTTCTTCAGTCATTTTAATAATAAAGTTACTAGTCCTCCTAACGCTCCTAATAACAAAGCAACTGGAAATGCAAAGAGAACCCATATTTCCCAATCTATTTCAGTCATTTCACAGCCTCAATCACTTCCTTTACCTCTTCAGGCATTGGGTCTTCCTCTGGACATTCTTTTATCTTCTTAGAACAATATTCAAAGCCAGCTTTTGCAGCTACCAGTTCACACTCTATATTTATTACTCTTGCAGCCCAGACTTCTCTTGCTTTCTCATAATCTTTCTTTGTTGGTTCTGTCATTTTGAATTAAGTAAAGTAAAGTTTATAAAGATTTGTAACCAATCATTATTCTTCTGACGCTTCTTCATCAGGTTTAACCTCTTCCTCTGTCTCTTCTGTTTGCTCCCCCTCAGCTTCCTCTTGTATTTCCACATTATTCTCTTGTTCTCCCATCTTATCATGCACCTCCTTTTAACTTTATGAAGTATTCCATTAATTCTGCCTTGCCGATACCGTCTATAATTCCTATATTTACTGCCTGTTCTATAAACCATTTAGCAGAATCTATTGCTCCTATTGAATATCCAATCGCATAACTTCCAGCTCCTGCACCAACTAACAGTAAAGCATATCCAACCTTTCTCCATGTTATGTTCTTCATTTTTTAAGTGGGTTTTCTATGGTTATACCTATAGCTAATGCAATAACTCCTATGATAATACTCATGAGTGTTCCGTTGATACCCTGAGATGCTGCGTATATGCCGTAGCCTGTAAGACAAACTATTCCTGTACACACAATCTTCCAATCTATTTTTTTTTTAGTTTCCATTTAAGTTAAAACCAAAATAATTTAAGCATTACTCCAAGCGCAAAAAGCATAAGGATATCAAGCCAATCCACTTTATTTTCCCCTCTCTAATTGCCCCATTTGAAATATTAACTCTTCTGGCTTAAGTGCAGCTTGTCCTGTTTCTGCGAGTAATATGATTTCATTGACCCTTCTAAAAACTGCTAATCTTGCAGTTCTTATGTTATTCATATCATCTAAGTATTCTTTTGCTATCTTATTTTGAAAATTGTTATTTCCTGCTTCTTTAAGTATTCTCTCTGCTTCATCTATCTCTGCTGCTGCTTGTGTTAATAAGTTAAGCATAGTTTCATGGTCTCCAGTTGCCCTATCTATAGCGACAATCTTTTCCCCATCTTCAACAAATCCACCTATTATCTTCCTTTGAGTATTCATTTCCAAACCTCTCCAATCTAAAAGACCACCACCTGCTGCTACAATTACTATACTAGCTAATGCTCCTTTAAGAGATAATAACTTTGTTGCCATAACAGATTTTACAGCACCTGTTGCTGCAGCACCAACAACATAAGGAGCTGCAGCAAATGCACCTGCTCCTACTGCTGCTAATGCAGAGACAGCTCCTTTAAGTGGTGCTACACCCGGGTCTAACCCCACACCCATTCCCAACGCCACTTTTCCAATAAGTGTCTGGTCTTCTATTCTCATACCAGCCCTTCCAATATCACCAAGAACTCCCTCCTCAGCTAATATAGGTTCAGGCTTTAAACTTGGTTTTTCTAATATCTTAGATTCTAATTCTTCTGCAAGTGCTCCTGCACCTGTTGCTTCCTCAAACGTCTCTGCTGCCTCTTCTTCTGATGTTCGTTTAAAAGTTGCACCTTTCTTAGCTTCTGCTGCTAATCGCCCAGACTTCTCTAATAATGCAAGGTAATTCTGTCTACTCCTTTCTGCTTCTTCATTTCTTTTCCTAAACTCTTCCAGGCTAATACCTTGCGCTATTGCTCCTTTTCTTTCAGCTTCAACAGATGCAGCAGTAATATTTACATGTCTTGTTCTGATAACTTCTTCTGTAGGTTTACCTTCTTTAACTCCAAATTCTTCAACTTTCCCTCTAAAGGGAGTTATTGGTGTTCTTTTCTTTTTCCTTAGTCTTGTTCCTTGTACCATCTTAATCTTGTGTTAAAGTAGCCTCCTGTTCTGCTGGTTTAATTGCTCCATTCTCTTCGTCTTTACCAGTATCTGATAATAACTCATTCTGTAGTGATGCAGGAAACTTCAACTCTATCCTTAATGCTAACTGGTCCCATACCTGCTCCATGATGTCTCTTTGCTCTTCCTTAACTGTCTGTTCAAATGCTAAGTAAGCTATCTTAGCTGTAGCTTCTGTAAACTCTTGTGAGCCGCCTACTATAATCTGCGGCATTCTAACAGCCTGAAAGAAGAAACCACTCAGATACTCTATCCAAGGCAAAGGGTTTAAAGTTGCATTAGGAGCTACTGACAATACTTCATGCTCTACTGTTCCCTTGGGTACTACTATGTTCTCAGAAGTATTAACTATTCTATCTTGTTTATCCTTAAAGGCTTTAATCTTCTCTGGATTGTCTTCATCTAAGTGCCATATTATTCTAGGGACAACATTACGGTGCATGAGTTTCTTCTGGTCTTCCATAACCTCATTACGAGCCAATATCACCCATTCTACAGCTTCTATTATACTTGTGCCGTGCATCTCATTTGCCATTCTATCCTTGGTTAAATGAAATATCTCATGTGGCTTAAACTCCTTTTTTATCTTTACTGTTCCCACCTTAGTCCTTTGCTCATATCTAATAATCAAACCATGAGTATTAAACACGACTGTCATCCCTGTAGGGTCTAATGGCTTGAGGTTAATGAGAGTTCCTTCATCATTCTTTATAACTTCACTATAAGCGTCTCCGTTAATCTGCCCTACAACAATCATATTCTTCATAATACCATCAAAGGTTTCATTACCCACACCATTAATATTATCTAAAATAACAGTGGTTCTTGTATCTGCTGTAAATCCCTTACCTACAGTCCATGTGGCTTTTGCATCTATTGCAGATTTAAGTTCTGGTATTTTCTTGTAATATCCCAGCCACTTACTAAAATCAGGATTAGAGTATTCTGTTTCTTTATTATCACTTACACCTTCTATGTTCAGGGCTCCTACTTCAAAGTCATCTACAACATTACTCATGTCTGTTACTTCTGCTTTTGATATGTTTGTCTCTGCCATTTTATATATCTATTATGAAAGGGATTGCTAATTTTAACTGTGTTGTGTAAGCAGATTCTACTACTATCTGCCCGCTTGCTGTAATTGTATCATCTCTGTCTGCTGGGTCTAATCCATATCCAAAACCATTATCAGCTATTGCATTTACTCCATACATCTTAACATTCAGCCTTAATATATCACCTTGCTTGAAATGAACCCTGTCTGTTATTGGAAATGTTAAATTGTGAGTCTCAGTAGAAGCTCCTGATGTTCCTAGAGAAGTTTGATTTGTTCCTAAATCATTTCCTATCTGTGTTGGAACTCCACCTGATACTTTATAGAGAGCCATTAAAAGAGCTACTTTCTTTGTTCCTGCACTTCCCTGAACTCCCTGAGAACATGATATTCTCACTTTTCCTTTTATTATTTTAGGTAAATTGAATGTAGCATCATAATCCACATCGCTGTACAATCCCCAGGCCAATGCCCCCTGCCTCTTCTCTACAATTCTTCCTGAATATGTTGTTGCATCTGTTGTTAAGAATGATGTATGCGACCCGCTTGCTATTGACATTCCGGCATAGAAGTTCTTAATACCAGTTCCTTCTGCAATATCAAAGTAATCGTAAGTTGCATTAGCTACTGCAGGACTTGCAGGTACAATCTTCCTGATTGATGGATTAAGGCTCATCAGGTGTCTGTAGCTCCCACTTTTGTTCTGTATTTGTCATCATTCAGGGCTCTAATGATTCTACTTGCCATATCATGCAGGATATTAACTACATCCTCAGCTTCACCCCTGTTTGTATAGCCGCTCATATCATGCTTCACTAATTCTATCCCTGCAATACTGGATACAGCATTTCCAATGGCTTGTTTGTAATTTGTCCCAATTTTAGAAAAATTAGCAATCCAATCATATCTTGTAAACAGATTGAAGGTTGCTTCTGACTGGTCTGAGAATTGTTCTAATAAAGCACTACTGGTAGCAGCAGAAGAACTTACATTCTTTCCTGCCTTAATAACTATTGCTCCACTTGTGCAAAGTGTAAAACTCATGCACTTTAATAGATATAAGGATTTAAAGATTTATCCTTAACACACCAGGCTGCTCTTATGAGTCCTTCTGCAATGTGAGTGTAATTACCGAATATCTTAATGTCCTTAGTATCAGTAATTTCAAACTGAACAGATTTGAGTGATTGGAATATTTCAGGACCCTTAAGAAGTTGTATATTTCCATTCTCCATTAACCATAGCAAATTATTGTACAAATCTTCTTTGATTATCATTTTCTTCCTTGGCTTATCAGGATCATACTCTATACTCTTCTGTGAATTATCAATAGGGACTATTCTCCTCTTTGTTTGTGGATTTTCAAGCAAATGTGAGTAAGGCCCACTTCCAATGCCTCCACTATCAATATATATCTTCTTAAAGTGATATTTGTTATCTAAATGGAGTATCTGCCTTTCTACCATTGTTGTAAGCTCATAGTTCTCAACTACACTCTCAATATGCTTAAGTCTCTCTCTATCTGACCTGTCTATGACTTCAAAGGTAGATTCCGACACTCTTCCGCCTACATCAACTCCCAAGAAACAGGAAAGAGGCATAACCTGTGTTCTTGAGAGAGTTTGACATTTGATAATAAGTTTGTCCGAGAAGAACTGCATCAGGTCTTCAATGAACTCGCCCATGTATTCCTGCATAAACTGCTTGCGAGTCATTCTTGCTCTTGCCTGTTCTATTTTGATTAATGCCTTCTTTCTGATTTCTTCAGTCCATCCTTCGCATATTGGTCTTTCCTCCATGCACTTCTTAGAATCTATACTAAATCTTGTAAAAGAATCATAAGCTTTGTTTTTATTAATCCAGCAATTATAGAACCTTCCCTGCATTCCAAAAGGAGTGCTTAAATAGATTGTATCCCCTCCAGTTGTTAAATCCTGAGGGTCAATCGCCTCCCAGGTTAAATCAGGCATTTGTGCACATTCATCCACATACTTTCTTATTACTGTCATAGACCTTAGTCCGAATCCAGTTATTCCTGCTGTCTTGCATCTTATTACTATTCCCTTCTTAAGATTGATTTGTGTTTTAGTTGGTCTTTTTACTCCTTTCATTACCGTCTGAGGATACTTCTTAATAACATAATCTAATGTTTTATTGAATAAAGTCTCTGCCTGAAACTCCTGTGGAGCAGTCATTAGGATAATCCCTTTCTTCCTGGTTTTCATTGCCCATTCTATGCAATCTATTGCACAGATTAGTGTCTTGCCAACCTGCCTCCCGGTGCATAGTTGCTTGTCTCCTTTTGTGGCTAAGAAGTCTATTTGCCATTGGTCAAGTTTCATATTTATTATATTATATTAAGT
>SDBV01010120.1_pt1 | contig 12411 bp, 12 predicted proteins | sample 2277081 | NCBI WGS metagenome assembly SDBV01 (sample SAMN10402039, study PRJNA504765) | marine sediment metagenome | isolation source: marine sediment core GS10_PC15, 223 cmbsf | place: Arctic Ocean: Southern Knipovich Ridge | collected 2010 | reverse complement strand
TTTAGATCTTTTTTTCTCTGTGAAACTTTGTGGTTCTTAGTGAAACTTTGTGTAATAGCTATTTCACAAAGGAACACAAAGCTCATTTTAGATCGTAAAATGCTGATATTTAATAACATACAATGAATATTGATTAGGCGCGAAACTTTAGTAAACAATTAAAAAAACCAAAAAAGCCACTCTCCCGGAAGTGGCTTTTTAATTGAATCAGTGTTACTACAAACCTGGACTATCTTAAGCGGCTTAGGATTCGGTTAAAACTAAAATCCTCAGTGGCCGTGTTTACCCCGGGCAGTAGGCGAGGGGCAATTTTACAAATCCCGATCACCTTTGTGTAGATGGCATTGAACTCTTCTACATTCACGGCAGTGTCATGAGGAGTGCTTCCTTTTAAGGTCTCTTGTTGAATATTGGTATCGCTGACCTGATCCCGCATCAGGATCAGGCCCTCAATCGATTGTCCATCGGTGCCTGCTGTTTCAATTTGCTCTTTAAGCTTGAGACTCATGTTTTGCTTGAAAGCTGTAAGCATCTGAATGAGCGCTTGCTGGTCTCCGGATTGTGCCTGGTCGTAGTGTCGCGAAAAACCCAGCTTGTTTTCAATTTTTTTGAGCTCCTCGGGCTCATCTTCAAAGTCCACCTCCAACTGGATTTTAAATGTAACCAGGTTTTCCAATGCTTGCTTTTGCAAGGTGACCAATTCACTGGTTACCTCGGTTTGTAGCGTTTTGGTGTTTACGCCCAACAGTTCCAGGCCGGCATTAATTTTTATCTGAAGATCACCGGCAAATGGATCCGCCCAGGTTTTACGTTTGGCCACAAGTGCATCTGCGTGCAACTCAAAGTTCTTCAATACGACATTACTTGTCACAAGCATATCAACATCCTTACAGTTATATTTTCGCTCTGCCATAATTAATAAATTGAATGAATGGTAAATAATTAGTAGATGAAACACTTAAAAATATAACATATATGCACCTATAAACATGCGTGTTATTGAAAAAGCTGTCAATGTGAGATATTATTCTTATTAACAAAATTGAAGTTCATGGGGCCTTATAATACTTTACAGTCTTAATGGCTGATGCGCATAATAAATTCATTTACAAGATCATCCGTGCTTAAAAAGTGAATATATCACCTTCAAACCGTTGCGCTTAAACAAGTAATGTAATGGCTATAATATCACTGATAAGCAGCAAAGTTACTTGAATAAGATAAAAACTTACTTGATACTGCGAAAATAACACCTGGGCCTACGGCCAACTTACCTGGTCTTACGGAAACATTATTAGGCTCAACAGAAATGTTACACAGATCTATGGGATTAGTATTTACCCCTACGGAAAGATCACATGACCCTATAGAAACTTCACATGACCCTATAGAAACTTCACATGACCTTATAGAATCTTCACTTGACCTTATAGAATCTTCACTTGACCTTATATAAATTTCACATGACCATATAGAAACATCACTTGACCCTATAGAAACATCACTTGACCCTGGGGAAACTTCACTTGACCTTACGGAAATTTCACTTGGCCCTACGGAAATGTCAATTAACCTTATGGAAAATGGCTGTAATTCCCTGAAATTGCTTAACGGATACCTGACCGGAACGCTCAAGGGATTAGTGGAACACAATTATGTGTCTTGACTATTTGCATGGACTGTAAATGATTTTTTAGGCGCAAAAAAAATAAAACAATTAATATTTACAGATAAAGCAATTGATTATAAAAATAAATCAGTTAAATTATAAGCAGATTATAATTTTAATTTTTTTCAACATCCTTGTGAAACTTGACACTCAACTTGTTACCCAAAATTCCAGGCATTTTATGAAGACCAAAGAAGATTTGCTTTTTTGTCTCGGCGGCTATGACCTGGAGATGGAAGAAATTAAAAAAATATTGGCTGCCCATAATATTGATTTCCTGGATGCCGGCCTGAGCTGGGGAGCATCCTGGAAGGAATATCAGGAAGAACCATACGGAATACAAATTACCAGGGCCATCGCCAACGGAAAAACCATTGTGGGTATTGAGCTGGCTGGTTTCCCTGCGAATGAAAAACAATTCCTGTCCATCGACCACCACAACGAACGGCAAAATGAACCGTGTGCTATAGAGCAAATTGCTTCATTACTTAATATACAGCTCAATCGCTGGCAACAGTTGGTGGCTGCAAACGACAAGGGGTATATCCCTGCACTAAAAAGCATTGGCGCAAAGCAACAAGAAATAGATCAAATCAGAATTGCAGATAGAAAGGCCCAAGGTGTCACCGCAGAAGATGAACGATTGGCTGAGATAGCGATAACCAACCAAAGCAACGTCGATGATGTGGTAATTGTATACATGCAGGGAGAGCGGTTTAGCCCAGTTGCAGATAGAATGTATGGAAAGGCCGGTAAGCTTATTATCCATAGCGATTCCGAACTCAATTATTACGGGATCAATAAATCGAAGGTCGTCAAACATTTTCAGGACTACGTTCATGAAGGCGCAGCATATCATGGAGGTGGGGAAATCGGGTATTTTGGGTTTGCAAAAGACCGGTTTGACAGCAATCAGCTAAAAGAATTTAAAAAACAAATCACAAAAATTGTGCGGGGGATATGAGTAAAAAGTCCATATACAGCTATCACATATTCTCTTTTCCATTTCAATGGCAATTGGAGGGGAAGTCGTTCTCTGAACGGATCAACCTATCTAAAATAAGTCCGGGGCGAAATTCCTTGTGGAAAAACCTGCCCCAACCGGAGACTGATATTTATAAGAAGGAACTGTACAATGAGAAGAACTATTTCTATCGCTTTGTACATGCTGCGCTGTACGATGATGGTAGTGAAAAAATTTTGATAAAGCACTACGAGCGTGATGAGTGCTATTTGGGGGAGGTGAGCTATTCGATAAAGTTCCGTGATGGAAATACGGACCGGGAGTTCATGCTCACTACAAAATCCATCTCTTTGAACCTATACCAGACCGGAGTAGGCATTATGTCCTTTTATCTGGAAAACTATGACAACCGAAGCCTGGATGATGTAAAAAAGATCAATCAATATGGCAGAAGAATTTATCCACCCTATTTAGATGTAAACAAGGGGATTTCCGGGACAAAAGACGGGGAATTGGCAGATGAATTAAGAATTGACGGATTGTACGGTAATCATAGTGATTTTCAGGAAAACTTCGAGCAATACAGTGAAGATGATAGCTGGAAACCTGCCAGGTTCATCAGCAATCTGCTTGGGGATTTTACCAATGAAACACAGTGGGAAATAGCGCCTGTACTGGATGATCGGATGTTTGTGACTTGCTGGGTTGGCAATAACAGGTTTTCGAAAACAGTAAAGGAAGGAAATAACAATTATAAATCTGACTCCACATGGTATACTCTGATTTTTGTCGATGGAGGTTCACCAAGTTGCGAAAACGATACTATGATGGCGGAACTCTTAAAAAATCATACGCTCCCAAGATGGCAAAAGAAAGGCGCCCTGTTTGGCGTCTCAAGATATTCGTTTATCTGCTTAACTGATGAAGAAGAATTTGGAAGCAATGTTATCCTTACGCATGTCAGAACCATATACTACCGCATGGCAGAGCTGTGCCTGGTACAGCGGGCGTCGATCTTAAAATTTTCCAGTGAAGTAACCCAGGTGTCAAAGTTGCCTAAAGGTGATATGTCAAAAATAGTTAACGAGGTAAACGAGTTGTACAAGGAATATATTCGATTTGTAAACAAGATATATTTCAGGGAAGTCACCACGCAGGATCAGGGTATAGAAACCTACAAAAAAATACAGGAGGTCATGGAAATCAAAGACCATGTCAAAGACCTGGACGATGAGATCGAAGAATTACATCAATACGCCTCGATGCTGGAGGAAAAAAGCAGGAGCCGGAATCTGTCCATCCTTACCATTGCTGCCACCGTGATCGTGCTTCCTTCTTTTTTGGTTGGCTACTTTGGAATTAGTTTTTTTAGTCCTTCCGATAAACAAGAGTTTATGCCAATGCTGGTATTGAATGGCACTGCGTTGTTGATGGGCTTGCTGGTCTTTGTGCTTATCAAAGTACCTCATAAAGCAACCAGAATAGCAGTAAGTATTTTATTGGCTCTTACGGTACTATTCACCCTATTCGGATTGCCTAAATTGTTTTATCTGTTTTGAAAAATGAAAATATTATGAAAAACCCAAAGAGCAGAGTCTTTTTTACTACCGTCAATATAATGTACCTACTCAGCTTTCTTTTCCTTGTCATCATGTTTGGCTGTTGGATGCATACCTTTCCCGGTGCAGGATATACTAACGTTGTTGTACTTACTACCGCTATAGTATTTATATTTGTTTTTGTAGTATTTGCTTATTTTTTCCGCCTGATTCTTGCTCATGAAAAACAGCGAGAGGACAGGGAGCATGAGAATGAAATGGAATTGAAAAGAAATGAGGTTTTTAAGGCACCCAAAAAGCCAAAAGAGCTTGAGGAACGGCTCCAAACAATAGTAGGGATGATAAAGGAGCTTTCTGATATGTCAAAAGAAAAGGAGGTTGAAAAAACGACTTCAGGAAAGGTTGAAAATCAGGAAATAGAGGAACGAACAAACGAAAAGCCAGGAAAAGCGGCTAAAGCACAAATAGCGGAAACCCTGAAAAAACTCAATGCCCGAATCGATAAATTATCACAAAAAGATATTGAATCATGAGCGACAACCCATATCAGCTCACCTTTGAGCTAAAACAACACACCCCCATCATCCACTTTCAGCATGATCAGGCAGGGGCTACCCTTCGGGCTACTGAGGTGAAGCCGAAACTGGATCGGTTTATTTTAAATGATTTAAAGGATTTGGTTGGCTGTGAATTTTTTAATAAACACGAATCCTATTTTAATTCACAATACTTTTCTGATCGAGTTGATAAAAGACCATCAACATATAAAGTCTCTTGTTCAGGGACATTGAAAAAAAATTACCTCCTATTTTCAGGTCAGGGTAATATTGAAGAGAAATTGATTTGCGACCATAATGTTGCAAAATCAATATTCAAAAATCAATTCGATGTAATAGGCATCACCCCTTACTTTGCAAATAATAAGTATTTGAAAATAGGAAAAGATACTAATAAAAAGAAATTTATAAAAGAGGAAACCGAATGGAGTAAAATGATTCCAAGTCAAATGTATACGGAAATTATACTTGAATTTAGGAGTTTTCATAAACCAGTAGTTGATATCATTAGACGTGCAATACCCTTACTTATATCATTAGAGAATTTTGGCACAAGGCAAAGTAAAGGCTTTGGATCGTTTTCAGTTGACAAGATAAATGGCGAGAAGTATCAAGAAAACGTTGATGAACACTTTGAACGGCTGAGTAAAATAGATCGTGTTAAGGAAATTTATGTAAAGAAAAGAGGTTTTGACAAGGGGCCAAAGGAAGACTTGAAGAACATTACAAATGAATGGAAAGCTATAAAAGCTGGTAGTAGCTATCCCGAATATGTCAAATCTGATTTGATGAAATTTTTTCTTCAGAAATATAAAATCCGATGGGAAAAGAGGTTTATAAAAAACCAAATCAAAAATGAATATAATGAGGTTTGGAAAATACTGCGTAGAAAACATGAAAAGTTTGATGGGGACGATAATGTTGAAACGGGAGAAAAATACCAATATGTAAGGGCACTTCTGGGGTTGGCTAAACATAATGAATATGGAACTTGGGCAAGCGAAGACTCTATAATGATTGAAATTGATGATGAGTTAAGCTCTGAAGAGAAAACCAAGCATCTGGCTGTTGAAAGGTTTGCCTCTCCAATAAGATATAAAATTACTGAGGATAAAATTTACATGATTGTTTTTAAAATTCCAGATGAACTATTTACTAAAACCAATCGAAAAAGTAGACATTTTTCTTTTAAACTAAAAACAAAAATCGATGGAAAAGAGAATGAAAATAAGCTGGGTACATTGGTTATTCCATCAGATGTTGATGTTAAATGTTTTTTAGATTCCCGTAAGTTAAAAAATAACTTAACTCCCCATGTTTCCGGGAATTCTATAGCTGAATTTTATGGGTATACTAAAGTATAAATACAAAGTAAAGGAATATGCACACTTACTACGCCATCACTATCGGTCCTATATTCAAAACTCTCGGACTAGCGCGAAAAACAAGAGAGCTGTGGGCTGCCAGTTATTTATTTTCGTACTTGATGAAAAAAATTGTTTTAGCCTTAAAGGCAAAAAATACAACCATTCTTTTACCATATGCTGAAGATTGCATCACTATAGGAGAAAACGAGGTCAACTTATTCGAAGGAAAGTATGGGGCTGGCATTTTCCCGGACAGATGTATTTTTCACACAGATAAAACCTTGACTGAAGTTGATCAAATAGTATCAATGGTTAAAAGTGAGTTTATTGCCCAAATTATCAAACATTCGGAAGCTCATGTCACGCAATTTGATGTTGACTGCGCTGAACGTTATTTCGAAAATTATTTTCAAATATGCCTAGTAAGCAAGAAATTAAAAGATAATCTGCAAACCAATGAAATAGTCGGCCACATGTATGATGCCCTAGATGCGGTAGAATTGCAACGGCAAATTGCCCCACCAGAAAACCAGGCTTTTCTTAGTAATTTTCTAAGCAAAGCAAGTTTCAAAAAGGGCAAAGACCATTCTTTTCTTATGCAGGCTTCAGAAGAGCTTACCGAAAATGAAAATGTAAGATTTGAATCTGTAATTGAAATAGCAACAAAAGACCTTCACGGTGAAATCAATAACTACAAAGAAACATTTAGTTTCAAAGAAGATGAAGAAGTGATCTCCAAATTAAAACAAGGTGCTGGTGATGCTTTCTGTACCTACCATAAATACATCGCTATTGTCCATATAGATGGTGATAATTTTGGATTGATCAACAAAAAGCTCAATGATGTGCAGTATAAGGAGTTTTCAAAAAACCTTACAAGATTTTCATTATCAGCCAATACTGTCATATCCGATTATGGAGGTTTGCCTGTATATATAGGAGGAGATGATGCGGTTTTTTTTGCACCACTCCGAAATGAAACAGGAGAGATCAAAACTATATTTGACTTACTTGATAAAATAGATGCTATTTTTAATCACGAGTTTTCAGGTCTGATTCATGATATTCAAAATCTTAAATTTCAAGACAGCGCTGGGAACACTATAATGCCACAACTCTCATTGAGTGCTGGCATATCTGTTACATACCATAAATACCCGCTATATGAAGCCGTAGAATCCAGTAGGCATCAATTGTTTGGTGTAGCGAAAAAAGAAGTCAGGGCTAGTGGCATCGCCAAAAATGCCATAGCATTTAATCTCGAAAAACACAGTGGAAAAACCTTCTCAGGCATTTTCTTTAAGGACAAAACCTCCAAAAGCTTTAAAATTTTCAAAGAAATGCTCAGCATTCATATTGAAAAAGATAATTTTCTTAGTTCCATTATTCAATTTGTAGGCAGGAACGAAAGCATACTTTTGGAAATAGGACATGATACCGAACGGGTGAAGGAATTTATTGATAACCTGTTTAATGAAACTATCCATGAAGAGAATGATTTTATTGAAAAACTAAAAGAGCTCGTTCCGGCAGTGTATACAGAATATCGAAAAAGTGTGAATAAAAAGACAACGGGCAATCGTAATAGGGCTCTGATGTCAATAATTAGAATGGTTAAATTTTTAAACAGAAAGGACAATGAGTAACTATTTTGAAATAACACTGCGCCCTGTTGAAAATTATTTCTTTGGAGGAGAGCGTACCTTTGGAGAAGGCGAATCGGTAAATTACTCTGCACAGTCAAATCAGTTTCCTCAGCAGACCGCTCTTTTGGGCTTGCTTCGTTATGTCATTCTGGAGCAATCTTCCTCATTGCCATTATTTAAACATCGAAACAAAGCTGACGAATTAATCGGTTCCAAAGGCTTTAACGCCAGTACGCCAAGTCAAAGTTTTGGAATGATCCGGAGTATTTCTCCGTTGCTTCTCAAAAACGAACAAGGGTACTTTCGAATAGGTGACGAAAAGGAGGTATTAGATGTGGAATTTTCCGGGAGTGATCAATATATGATTCTTGGGAATATAAATAAAGTGCCAACAATTAAAGACTATGATCCAAAAAAGAGATATGAAACCCAGATAATAGCCTTAAAAAACAAAAAAAACCGATTGTCTATCAGCAAAGTGCTCATAGAAGAAACTCAGGTAGGTATAAAAAAGGCAAAGGATGGAGAAACACACACAGACAGTTTTTTCAGGCATAAATGTTATCGGCTTAAAGATGGGTTCAGGTTTTCGTTTGTTGCAGAAATAGAAGAAGTTGAGTATAAAGCCACAAAGTATGATTTAAAAAAATGTAAATCCATTATCAACTTTGGAGCTGAACAAAAACAGTTTCATATGGAGATTAAAAAATTGGATTCCAAAACTTCGAACGACAGAGAAACATTGATTGATGGCCAGGGCTCTCATAATGCATCGTTCGACCGAATTATCCTCATCAGTGATGCAATAATAGACTTTAACCTTCATGAATTGTGTGAATTTTACATATCAGAAACCACAAATTTTCGCACGATGAGTTTTGATTATAATTATTCAGGAGGCAAACCTTTGAAATTGAATCTTCTTCAAAAAGGAGGCATTCTTTATCCCAAAGAGGGTAAAATGAATGAGTTAAGTAAATGTCTGAAAAAACATGTAAAATTTAGAAACATTGGCTTCAACCATTTACTAAAAGCAGAAAAGTTATAAATTTTTAATCTATAATTATGAACATAAATTATTATCTAATAACAACCCTTACAAACCTGCATGCAGGCAGTGGAGATGCCCAATATGGTGTAATAGACAATCAGGTACAGAAAGATGTTACTACAGGCTTGCCTACTATCCATTCATCCAGTCTGAAAGGAGCACTACGTAAGTATTGCGAGAACCAAGACAATGTGTCAACAGAAGATATAAGTAATATTTTTGGTGCTGATGCTGATGAAAATAAAAAAACAAGCAAGGCAGGGAAGTGCAAGTTTTTGACTGCAGATCTGTTGTCGAGACCAGTACGAAGCGACAAAGTCCCATATTTCAATGCCACATCTCCAGATATATTATTAAGGCTAAAGGCTAAATGCGATGACTTTGGTATACAAGTATTAGAAGAGATTAAAAATTGGCCTTCAGAACCAAAAGAAATTGAGCCGCTTGTATTTGAAGAAAAATACGCAAGGGCTATAGCGGAAGAAACCGATTGGGTGGCTTCTTTCGATTCTCAGTTTTCAGTGAGTGCATTTACCAAAATATGTGGAGACAGACTTATGATGATGCAATCACAGACCTTCCAAGAACTTGAATTGCCGGTGATTGCCAGAAACCATTTGGAAAATGGAATAAGCAAAAATCTTTGGTATGAAGAAGTGATGCCTGCTGATGCCAGGTTTGGATTTTTTATAATTGGCCCGGAAGCGGAAATGAATGTACTAGACCAGCTCATTAATAACAAAATCGTCCAAATTGGAGCAAATGCCTCCATTGGCTACGGCTTGTGTAAAATTGAAAGAATAAAGGCCACTAATCCAAAAGCAGATGGACAAGAGAATTGATAAAATACTACCCTATGCATTTGAAGCAGTGAAAACCACGAAAGGGTTTCTGAAATTTGATAAGCAACAAGTTGCATATATTCCAAAGCAGTATAATGGCTATATTTCTTCCTTTGGTGCTGCCATAATCCAATCTGGACTTCTCGCCGCAATTACTTTTAATTCTCAACTCATAAATAATGAGAACGGTGAAAAAACAAAACAGAAAAGTGAAGTAGATAAGAAGCCTTTGATGGATGCAATTTATTTTGTAGTTAAAAAAATCAGAAGCATAAAAAACAATCAATCTGATTGCGATACTTTATTGGAATTTGCTAAAATAGATAAGGACAAGCGTTTGCTAAAAAAACACATACTGGAGGCTGCCACCTCTATCAAGCTTGTGATAAGAACCTATAAATTGAAAAAAGATGACTGAAACTACTAACCTGGGATGGCTTTATTACAAAAAGTATTATAGCGATTTCACAGAAAGTCATTTTGAGGATATCAATAATCAAATCTTAGATTTTAAATATCAAGATGAATGTGCCGCGAATAATGACTTGGGTAATCCTAACCACAAAGTTATACTAAAAACCACCTACCCGGGTTTGCTTATAGGAAGCGGATATCAACATGAATCTCATGGAATGGGGGAATTTAAGATTGGGTTTTTCTTTGATTATTCTACCGGACTTCCACAGATACCGGGTTCATCTGTCAAAGGGGTATTACGGAGTTTATTTCCCAATGAAAAGGATAGTAGTGAAGTAAAAGAGGGGAAATGCATTTATATAAATGATACGTTATCTAATATAATTAAGATTGAAATACTTTCGATTGAGCAACAAATATTAAAAGAAGAATTAAAAAATCTGAAAGAAGGTATTGAAGACATCAAAAGACGAGAGAATCATGGCGACAAATTGACAAGTCTGAGGAAATTAATAACCGAGTTTAGTAGTTTAGACCTATTTCACCTGGAAAAGCTGGAGGATGAAATGTTTGTTGGAAAAATAGTTGAAAGTGACAATTATAAGGATGGTGAGTTACAAACAAGACAGTTATCTATTTACAAACGTGATATTTTCTATGATGCAGTAATTGCCAACGAAAATGGAATCCAAAAACTGGTTTCATCAGATTTTATCACTCCCCATTCAAATCCATTGAAAGACCCCAATCCATTGATGTTTCTTAAAGTATTGCCGGAAATTCTGATAAAATTCCAGTTTAGCTGCCATGATAGCCATGTGATAGATGGATTGACGGCATGGCATAAAATAGAATTATTTAAACAATTATTACTTGATTTTGGTGTAGGAGCTAAGACTAATGTGGGGTATGGGCAGTTTGATGAGCACCCGGATAATGTAGAATTCAGAGAAAACGAAAGAAAAGACGCTAAAGAAATAGAAGAGCAATTAGCTAAAGAAAAAGGAAGGATTGCAATCGATAAATTTAAGGAAAATGTCCCATTAAAACTTTCTAAGACAAAAAATGGTGAATCCCCATTAATCGGAATAGTAGAAAGGAAAGAAGGAAATGTGAGTTTTATCAAATTCAAAGTAGGAGATATAAATTGTGAGATTAAAAAAGCGGACAAACTAAAAGGAAAGAAAAAAATGATATTGAATGAAAAAGATGAAGTTCAGATTAGGGTAACAAATGATTATGATCCAAATGGCAAGGCTACATTCGAATGTTCAATTACTTTGCTTAAGAAATTATGATGAAAAACACCAAATCCATCCCCACCACCACCATAACCTTCGAGCTACCAATCATTCCGCATGTGCTGCGCAAGCTGCGGGGTGCGGTGATCGAAAGTGTTATGTCACATAAAGCGGTATTTGAAGCTGCGGGTATCGCTACACAAGTATTTCACAACCATATCGAAAGCGAGTTGGTAGCTACAGGAGGCACAGACGAACTGCCGGAGGAAGAAGTGCAAAGCGCTCGTACCTGGGATTATCCCCTGGTGCAGTACAAGGTACGCCACCGCCGGGCAGAAATTATGGGCATTGGTTCAGGGGCACAGGCATTGCAGCTATGGATGTCGCTGGTAGGTGATACATTGACAGTGAATAGACAAGAAGTTCCTCTAACGGTGCGAGACCATCACCACGCCCAATGGAAACCGGTTCTCAACAAAACACCGGAACTGTATCGGCTCAATAAATGGCTGCCGCTCAGCGCCGCAAACTATGAGAAGTGGCAACAGACCCCCAAGCTCACCGACAAGGCCGCCATGCTCGACAAGCTGCTTTGGGGGCATATGTGCCACCTGTCCGAAGGCGTAGGCTATGACCTGTACAAGGAAGATCTCGTACTTTACGTAAGCACAATAGACATGCAGACCTACAAGGACTGTTTTGGCATCAAGAAGCTGGCCTTGGATATTACCTTTTGCACCAACTTGCCCCTCCCCGAAGAAATCGGATTAGGACAGGGAGTAAGCATCGGCTTTGGCAAGGTGCAAAGGATAAAAGTAAGGAAAAGGAAGGGTAGATTATGAAAAACTAGCTGTTTCGGATTCTTGCCAGAAAGGCAACCCGCTTCAAGCTGTTTCGGATTTGCAATCCGAAACTAAAGAGTACCAGGATTTTTAATCCGGTGGTAAAGGTTTGACTATCGGTAACAGACAGAGCGTGAATAAGGTGAAGGAAGGGGTGGAACGTTGCCGTGTTTATTTGTGTTTTTTGAATCGGATCATAGATCCTGATATTTGTGCATCCGGATTACAAATCCGGATGAGCAGCTAGGGAGTTTCC
>SDBV01010119.1_pt1 | contig 12414 bp, 9 predicted proteins | sample 2277081 | NCBI WGS metagenome assembly SDBV01 (sample SAMN10402039, study PRJNA504765) | marine sediment metagenome | isolation source: marine sediment core GS10_PC15, 223 cmbsf | place: Arctic Ocean: Southern Knipovich Ridge | collected 2010 | reverse complement strand
CAAAGCCATAGTGTAGTAAGAAGAGTAATGATCACGGCGTCTACATATTTATCGATATTGTAATTATGAAAAGTTGTCTGAATAGTTGCACGATTTTCAAGAGGAAATATGTCTGCCTCAAAGTATGAACCAATCCAAAAAATGAAAAAAAATGATATTATAAAAAGTGTTATTGAAGAGATAATCGGTATAGGAAAGTTTTTCCTTTTGATTAAGTGTTGCAAATTAATATGATGGAGAAAACACTAAATAATAAACTAAAGTTTTCTTTTTGCAACTACGTATACTAAATCTCGGAATTTATTTTTTGAATGGTGTTTTCCTATAAATAAAAAAAGAATTTGGATTGGAAGAACCTTCCAATTAGGAATTGATATTGAACCCTTGTAATCAATCGAAATTAAGCGAAGTTTTGCATAATCAAGAAGTTTTTGCAATTCTTTTACAGAATACAAACGAATATGTCCCATATGACCTAGTTTTTTAAGTTTTGAAAATTCTTTAACGGGATCCCCCATATAGTCATAATCTAAAACAAGACAAGCTAGTCGCATTTGGGGCGATATATTAGGTGTACTAATAACAAGTCTACCATTTTTTTTTAAAACACGAGTAACTTCGCTTAAGGCATCAAGTGGATTTATACGAAGATGTTCTAAAATTTCAGTAAACAAAATCAAATCAAATGATTCCGTAGAAAAAGGCAGTTTCTCAACTTCTATGTCAGTTTTTGTTATTTGAATATTATGTTTCTCAATCAATTTTGTAATTCTAGAAGGATCAATATCTAATCCATGAATATTATAGCCCAGGTTTTTTAATAATATTGTAAAATGACCTGGAACACTTCCAACTTCAAGAATTTTTATTTCCCTATCTTTTCCTAAAAAAGATAAAAGGTTTAGGTAATGTTGTTTGTGGGACTTGAGATAATTTAACCACCATTCAGCTAAATGAGGCGGTATAAGGTCAATTTCATCCTCAATAGAATTCAAAATTTTTTCTGCCTCTGGGAACATTGACATAATTGAAATATACTTTCTAGCAATTTATTAAGTCTTATATTAAATTTCTGTGTTTATGAATCTAATATCTATGAATACGCATCCAAACAATAATTTTTTTCATAATTTAAAAAAGTTTATTTTCCTAATCCAAAGGCCAAGTAATCGGCATTCAATTTTTTCTTTGAAAGCATTCTCCTTGTATCAATGATTATTTTTGTTTTCATAGTTTTAAATGAATCATTTTTCAATCTTTCATATTGTTTCCAGGGTGTCATAAGTATCACACAGTGAGAGCCTCTCAAAGCATCCATTACAGATTTTGCATAAGAAATGTTATTGCCAAAAATTTTTTTTGTATTATCCATAGCTTTAGGATCATGAACCACGATTTTTGGTCTTTCTTTCATAAGTAATTTAATTAGTTTAATAGATACTGATTCTCTTATATCGTCAGTATTTTCTTTGAATGAAAGACCTAAAATGGTAATTTTTTTTCTTTTTAATGGAATAATTTTTTCTTTAATAATGGAAACCAAATTTGAAACTTGAAGAGAATTGGTTTTTTGAACGGATTTCAAGAATAATGGATTTTTACCATTTTCTGACGAAAATGAAATGAGTGCTTGTAAATCCTTTGGAAGACATGATCCCCCATATCCAGGACCAGCTTTAAGAAACAAACTCCCAATTCGGGGATCTAATCCAATTGCTTTTGCAACATCATCTACGTTAATGTTTTGGAAGGATTGGCATATGTTAGCAATTTGATTAATGAAACTAATTTTTGTAGCTAGGAATGAATTATTAGCGTATTTTATCATTTCAGCAGTTTGTGGATTTGTAACAATTATTGGTATTTTTTTTCCATACAAGTTTTTGTAGAACCTATTAATTTTGTTCAGGGTTTTCCTTTCCTGTCCTCCAATCACGACGATGTGAGGATTAATAGTGTCATCCATCGCCTTACCTTCACGTAGAAATTCTGGATTGGAGACTAAACCAAAACCATTTCCAGATTTTTTTTTAGAATTTTTTTCTAAAATTGTCTTAATTATTTCATTTGTACCTGGTAGCACAGTACTCTTAATGACTATTATGGGATTGTTTTTAGTTTTAGTTAATAATATTCCAATCTGTTTCGCAACTATATTTATACTAGTTAAATTAATTTTTCCGTTTTTAGATGTTGGAGTACCAACAGTTATGAAAATCAAATCACATTTTTCGACTAGTTTTCTTATGTTAGTTGAAACGTCAAGAGAACGCCTTACAGCTTTTTTTAGAAGATGTTCTAATTTGGGTTCATAAAAAGGTGATATGCCTTTTTTTATTTTTTCTATCTTTTTTTTGTTTGAATCAACTGCAAGAACATGATATCCTTTATAATTTAGAACCGTAGCAAATGATAATCCAACAAATCCTAAACCGATAATTCCAACTTTCATAATCGTGACTTGTTTACGTTAAGATGTGACTCGTTTAATGCAGACCAATAAGCCTCAGGTGTTCCAACATCCCAAAATTCTTCCTCATCTACTCTTATAGCCTTTACATTTTTCTTTTCTTCTATCATCTTTTGGATTGCGTCTGTAAGTTGAATTTCATTATTCTTTCCGGCAGGTAAATTTTGTAAATACTTAAAAATAAAATGATTGAACATGTAAATTGGCATAATTCCAAGATTTGATTCAGGACTCTCAGGTTTTTCTACAGCTTTTATTACGTTACTTTCTAATTCCATTTTATCTTTCAGAGTTACAATTCCATGACGTTTAGGGTCAGAAACTTTTCTTATAGATAAAACCGCATCACAGTTTTTATTTTTAGCAAACTCAATTAATTTTTTTATCAGATTTATCTTATTTTGAAGGAAAGCTACATCTCCTGCTTGTAAAATAAAATATTCCGAACCAACAAAAGATTCAGCATATCTTAGTGCATCTCCAAATCCATTTGGAGAATTTTGTGTAACCCAAAAAATTTTTGAATCTTTTAATTTTTTGAAAAATGAGCGCAATTGAGTTGAAGAATTTGATGTATCAAGGGTAAAGTGATTTTCAATAGATCTCTTTGTCTTTCCGGTAATAAAACAAAATTCTCTTATTCCTTCATCATAAAGCCTCTCATAAATTAGTTGAATCAAGGGTTTAATTTCTACTTCATTTCCTTCCTTGAAGAAAATTGGCGCCATCTCTTTTGGAAGCTCTTTGGTAAAGGGAAGTAATCTGGATCCTAAACCGCCACAAGTAATTACAGCTTTCAACAAATTGTTTCTTTTTAATCCATTTTTATCTTTTAGCTCTATAAAATTTTCTGAGACACAATAATCACAGTGAAAGCAAAAGTTTAGAGATATCTAAGATAAGAAAATTTAATCTAAAATATGAAATAAATGAAATCTTTGGGATTTCCACCATAGAAAAAAAGGATTTCCAGTATTAGGACAAATAACATATACACGATTATTGTAGTTTTAAGTTTGAAATTATATCGAATTAGGTTTTTTAGAAATAATGCATTAAAAAGGAAAACCTATTTCATCTCGATGTTTAATCTGGAGTCATTCTCTGATGGATAATTGTGTTTGAATGAATTTAGTAAATGCGAAATACTGGTTTTTACAAAAACCCCTTTTAGTGAATCATTTGATTCTGTTAAAGGCAGTCTAGATTTTTTCCGTTTTTTGTAAATATAAGATAGATGAAATAATACCCAGAAAATTGCCTTAAATGTTGCTTTAGCATGATCTGGTCTTCGCGAAAGTAATGCCAATCCTCTTAAAAATTCAAGACAGATAGTTAAGGGGAAAAATTTGAAAAGATAGGATTTTTCATAATATTTTAAAAATGTTATTAGCCGGTTTCTTGTACCAATAAAAATATTTTCAGATTTTAATTTCCAAGCTCCGCTACTTATCCCCCTATCATGATAACAAATTGATTCGGCGGTAATAATCACTCTATATCCCATTAACCAAATTCTCCAACTGAGGTCTATGTCATACCAATGAATAAAATAATCCCCATCTAGTGGTTCCCCTGATTCGCTTAAACGATTTAATAAATTTCTTCGTACAAGCACAACTGCAGTTTCAGCATAAAAAATATCCATATTTTTTTTTGCTTTTAATTTAGCAAGATTTTCATTATTGCATGGAATTTTGTATTGATATCCAGTGTAGGTCATCAAATGACCTAAACTGTCAATTTTTGATTTGTCTTTATATTCTAATAAAATCGGTGAAATTGCACCAATCTTTTCATTCTGTTCCATTTCTTGAACCAAATTATTTAACCAATTTGGAGTAACAATCACATCATCGTCCATAAAGCAAATGTATTGTGAATTTGGATCGGATTTTTGAAATCCAACATTTTTCCCAACACACGGCCCAAGATGTTTCTCTGAATGAATGTGTTTGATATTTTGATATTTTTTTATCCATTCATCAAAATTTGGGGTGCAGCTATCCACTACAATGATTTCGGAATTTGGATATCTTTCTTCCTGATGAGCTTGTAAACTCATACCTAGATGTCTGGTGGTTTTAAAATTGTTAATTATGATCGAAACTTTAGGCATTTCCATTTTGTAGATTCTAAATTAATTTTTTACTTGTATTTAACCTTCGTAGTATTCATCTTCAAATGTGGAGAAAATTCTTAACATCAATTTTTGCCTAATAACAACTTTGGAGCGATATTTCACCAATTCCATATTCTTGGTCTTTTTCTGGGTATGAGATAAAATGAATTTTTTTTATTAACTCAAAAGGTGGCCCTGAATCCGAAATTGGCATTCCCTTTAACGGAATCATAATTTTTTTCCAACCAATGAAATCATCAATTGTCTTGATCTCAAAAAAATTATTTGAGGGCCCAAATACTTTAACCTTTATAGGCTTACTAGAATTTGTTCCATACCACATAATCTCTGCCCTCTCGTAATCAGACCAGTCTTCATCATTCATTTTATGAATAAGAATAAGCTTACCTTCAGATTTTACTTTTATCCATGTTTTATCATCAACAATTCTCATGTCATCAACAAGATCAGAATTATCTCTCCAATAATCTTTATTTGGAAAAGAAAATGCCTGTGTAATTAAAGCTGAACCTTCATCAGGTGGCATTATTTCATATAAACCGCCACCAGCAGAAGTTATCGCAGGTTTAAGGATCGCTGTATTAGAAAATAATTCATGGAGTTTAACCCTGTCGTATTGTTTTGATTTGTATTTTCCATCCCCGCCAATAGCTTTCCAATCTCTAAAACCACGTTCCTCAGTAAGAAGGATATACTTGATATCAAATTTTTCATCCAATTCAAGTAGTCTACATAAGTCCATTGGAGATTCCCAATATCTTTGTGTATCACTTGCCATAGCAAGACTTGTTGCACTATTTGACCACTTATTTGGGGTTACGTTTTGAATAGAGAATGATTGAAGATAAGCTGAGGTATATGACAAATCAGTCATGATCAAATCACCAAACTTCACATTATTACTTATCCATTCTAAGACTGGGTAATCATTTACAAAATATTTTGATTGTGGAAACCAATCATATCTATATGCAATTTCACCATTAACATGTGATTCAAAACTTGGCCATATAACAAATGTAAAAATCACAATGGATATTATTATTTTATTTATGTTTATTTTGGTCGGAGGAAATTTTATTTTAAAAATCAAGAATGACATTTTCTTCAATTTCATAATTTCATTAATGGCTACACAAAAAATCACCCATGATATGATACTTAGCACGAGACCAACTCTAATTGGAAGAAACACTGAAAGTGGATCAAAAAATAGTGATCCTACTAATACAGAAAATAAAAAGAGTTGAATAATTGCAACAGAAACTTGCTTACGAAAAATTATTAACCCCGCAGAAATAATTGCCCCTAAAATAGAAATAATTCCTGCATGATTATATTGGAAATATTCCAAATCAATGGCATACCCTGAACGCGCATACATTTTTTCAAATTTATCCCCTATGATGTTATGGGGATCAAAAAGTATGTTAAGAAAAATAGGCACGAGAACAATTATACCAATTATTAAAATTAAAAATAATTTATGTTGCATAATAAATTCTAGAAGATTAAACGAATTTCGTATTGGTTCAGAATTTTTATCTTCTGATATTAAATTATAATTTTTATGGCTAATAATTTTAAAAAAAGATAGAATCGTATTTTTTCTATTTATCACAAAAAACAATATCATTAAGCTTATAGGGATTAACGCAAAGGGAGGATACGTAATCGCTAGAGCTATGATAATAATTGCTTGAAAAATTATTAATCTTTTATGATGGGATATTTCTGATTCCTTTGAAACCATGTAAAGTAAAATTGAAGTAAAAACTAAAACTAAACCCGCAATGTTTGGATAAGGTCCATTATACAAATATCCCAAAATCCAGGTTTCCATATGTCCAGTAGTGTTTACCCAAAAAGTAAACAGACTCCCAAGGACAGCAATAGTAATGGATTTAGTTAATTGATAAGTAAGCGAAAAAATTACTAAGAATATTAGTCCAGTTAAAAATGATGCCAGAATAAATATTGACTCAGCAGGATAATTTCCAAGAAGAGTTGTCAAATAAGCTGCGGTTGAATGAAATCCTGGTGGTTCGTTAATAAAATTTTGACCTAAAGGATCAAATGTTAAAGTTAACTTTTGATTATATACTGCAAGGGATGTTAATACACTGTGCCTAATACCATCACCAGCTGGCGGAAATCCAAGGTGATTAACAACATTAGTTAGATGACCAAAGAAAAATAGTACAATTATCGAAATAAATACAACTCTACTTAAAGACACGGATTTTTTTAGAAATCTAAAATTAGGTTTTATTGATATTATCCCCCTATATAATAACACAAAAAATATTAAATGTATTTCCAAAATAACACCAATCAAAATCCACTCGTTAATGAAAAATAAACCAAGAACAAATAAAATTAAAAGTAAAACTGGAAATCCAGTTAAAGTGTATATAAAAATTCTATGCATAAGAAAATAGTTTACATTTTTTATTATAGGATGAATTATCATTAAACCAAGAAAGAGAGAAGTGGAAAATAATAAGATATAAGATAAAATTATCGTAAAGTAATCAATCAACTTGCTCAGCAATAGTTTTTGGAAAAATTGATATAAATTGTTCGTATTATTTTATGACTAAAATCACAATATTTGAAAGGTTAAGAAATTCGAAAATTTTTAATTCAATGTAAAATAATAATCATAAGACGTTTTAAATTATGGATGTAAAAAGAAGACCGATGGAAACTTGGCCTAATTTTTTCATAGTGGGAGCTCCAAAAGCAGGAACTACAGCCATCTTTCGTTATCTTAACCAACATCCCCTAATCTATATGTCCACCCGTAAAGAACCACATTATTTTTCAATCAAAAATGTTTCTGATAATGATCTAAGGAAAAAGCCTATTCGAAATAAAAAAAAATATCTTAATCTTTTTAAAAATGTAAAAAACGAAACGATTGTAGGTGAATCTAGTACTTCTTATCTAGCTGATCCTGAGGCACCTAAATTAATAAAGAAAATTATTCCAGATGCTAAAATACTAATTAGTCTAAGAGATCCAACAGAACGAACTTTTTCTGCCTATTTAATGAAAAAAAATACTGGTCTGATGGAACCTACATTTCACGAACAAATACATTTGGAGCTAAAACAAGAAATAGATTTGAAAAAACCTAACTGCACATTAAAAGATGGTTTTTATTCTGAAAGTATTTCTAGATACCTGAATATTTTTGGTTCAAATCAAATAAAAGTAATAATTTTTGAAGAATGGATTACCGATCCAGAAAAGACTATTGAAGAAATTTTAAAATTTCTAAAAATAGATGTTCTATTTGATCAATTTAAAACTAAAAATCCTAATCCCTTTAAAAATCCAAGAGGTTCCGTAGCCAAATTCTTACTTCAAAACAGAGAAGTAAAAAAAATTGCAGAACTATTTGTACCTTTTTCTACCAGAAAAATTTTTACCAAAAAAATCCTTCTCAAAAAGGATATCAAACCAAAAATAGACGAAGTGGATATGGACTTTCTAAAAGGAATTTTTGAAAAAGATGTTGAGAAATTAAAATCTATTTTAGGTCGTGATTTGCCCTGGAAGAATTTTTCTTGAAAGAATCATTTTTTCTAGAATTAAAGTTCAGAATCATGTAAAAAGATGCCGAATTATTAATTTAAAGGTGGATTATTTATCCAATTCCAAGGTAATTTTCTCTCCAAGAGTTTTTGTAATTTTTTTACATCTTCTCGATAATAATTTTCAAGGCAAATCATTTCCTCTTTTGAGAGTTTGGGTTTGTTTTGTTTTTTTAATACAACTTCGTCTCTTAATTTTCTTACAAAATCTTCTGGTAAAATGTTTAAAAATTTTCTTATCGCCTTACTTTTACGCATATAATGGAAAATCCTGTTCCGTGATTCGCCATACAGATTATATTTTTTAATTGTCACTTTTTGAGAAATTGAATTAATTCCAAGAAATTCTAGAACTTCGCTTAAATTTTTTTCGGGCTCTTTCATAAATTCTTCAAAAATCAATATTTTCACCTGGTTAGTACCAAAAATATCTTGATACCTTTTTACTTGTTCAAAATACAAGCTAGCATCCAAGTAAACATTGTATGGTTTGTAGTCAGTCGTATCTTTTGTTATTTCATTGATAACAGCTTTATCAAAACTACGTTTTTCCTTATCACTGGATTTTAGATATAGATAATGTGAAAAGACTCGATTAATGGGATCACGTAAAATAATTATAATCTTTGCATTTGGAATAACTTCATGTATTAAAATAGCTGTTCCTGGATCACGTAAGTAAGAAGGGCTAGCCTCTCCAATAGCTTTTTCGTCTTTAACATTAGAAAAAAGCTGAAGGTATTTTTTTTTGTTGCCCTTTAGATTTATTCCCTCTTCAGTAGGGACTGGCTTGTAAAGCTCACTCTTAAAAAAACGAGGTTCCTTCGTGGGAGACATGTAGACCTCCGGGCAATCCTTCAAGTAATAATAAAGAGATGTCGTCCCTGCTCTAGGTGCTCCTACTATGAAAAAATTAGGCCAAGTTTCCATCGGTATTCTCAATTGTTACGTGCAAATTGCTATTTATTCCTAAACTAATACAATGTAATTTATTAGAAAAGATAAAGACGTTACTAAATCAGGTTATTTGAGGCAATAATGACAAATCGCTTTTCGGAATTATTTAATCAAATTAAGAGATTGACAGGATTAAATTCTGGAATAGGGTATGTAGGATTAGCTATAGTAAGTGGAAATGCAATCGTGGCTTTACTTTGGTTAACATTAGCCTCTATTTTGACAGTTGAAGAATATGGAAAAATAAGTTACTTGTTAGCAATTTCTTTTTTTGGTGTTAACTTTGCTGTATTTGGACTTCGAATAACCTTGGTGACTTATGTTGCAAAGGGAATAACTGAATTAAGAAATCAAATAAATTCACTCGTACTTATTACCTCCCTGTCCATTGCATTAGTAATTTTAATAGTATTTCAATCCATAGCCATTTTTGTTCTAATTATCACTATTCCATTTTTTATAATGTCAACTGGTGAATGTCTAGCTAATAAAAAATATAAAGAATTTTTAATTTTAGTAATAGGTTCTAGGAGTTCCCAAGTTACATTAACCTTACTCTTTTACTATGTAGGAGGAATTGAATTAGCATTAATAGGATTTGCTATAGGAAACACTCCATTTAGTTATCGTTTCTTCTCATCATTGAAATTTTTTAAATTTAGATTCAACGAAGTACGTTCAAGAATAAAATTTGTATTACATAGTTTTTCTCTTCAATCAGCAAAAAGCATTCAATGGTATGATAAAATTCTAATAGCACCTTTGTTATGTGTTGTTATTTTAGGGCAATATCAAATTGGTATACAATTTTTGTTATTTGTAGGAATGATTCCGCAAATCTTATTTCAATATCTACTACCTGAAAATGCAACGGGCTCTTCTTCCAAAAGAATTGGAATCACTGGTATAGCTGTTACTATTATTTTAGTTATTATTTTATGGATTACCATGCCTTTAATTTTAGAATCTTTTTTTTCAAAATATGTCGAATCTATATTTGCAATTCAAATTATTTTAATAGGAGCGATCCCACTTACCATTAATTCTGTTATTTCGCCTAAACTATTAGGTATTGGAAAAAGTAGATACGTCTTTTTCGGAGTTCTATTTTATGTGGGAGTTCAAACCGTGTCTATCCTTACTTTAGGATTAACATATTCTACATTAGGTCTCTCCATAAGCATAGTTTTAGCTCTTTCTAGTCAAGCATCTTACCTTTTACTAGTTGATAAATTCATAATTAGTAAAATGACTAAAAATCCTTAATGAAAAATTGGTTTTGCTATAAGAACATGAGATTCTCATAAAAAAACAACCATTCTAATATATTTATAGAAAAATCCAAATGGAATAGTATGAATGATTCCAAATGGTCAGGTAGGACTGTATTAGTTACTGGTGGTGCTAGTTTTATCGGAAGTCATCTTGTTGACGCATTGGTAAAATTAGGTTCAGAAGTTACAGTGATTGACGATCTTAGTAGTGGTAAACTAGAAAATCTTAATCAATCAAAAGACAAAATAAAATTTGTTAAAAAAGATCTTGAATATACCACTAAAGTAGAAATCAAAAACTTGTTCAAGGATAAGGATGTAGTTTTCCACTTGGCAGCAGTACATGGTGGTAGAGGGTATATACAGAAACACCCAGCGGATGTATGTTCTAATTTATCTATAGATCATCATGTATTTGAAGCATGTACTGATGCAGGTGTAGACAGAGTCGCATTTGCTAGCACCGCATGTGTTTATCCTACAGATTTACAAAAAGATGTTGGTTCCAATTACAAATTAAAAGAAGAAGATTCCAATCCTAATGATCTTAATTCCTACATGAGTGCAGACATTGAATATGGATGGGGAAAATTAATGAGCGAAATTCAACTCAATTCTTTTATTAAACAATATGGTCTTAAAGGATGCCCTATAAGATTCGTAACTGCCTATGGTCCTAGAGAAAATGAAACACATGCCATTATAGCATTGATATACAAAGCCGTTGAAAAAATGGATCCTTATCTCATTTGGGGGGATGGCCATCAAGAACGCGATTTTACATATGTGGAAGACATTGTAGAAGGAACTATACTGGCGGCTGAAAAAATCACCGATGGGACTCCAATTAATTTAGGTACCGGAAGGAGATATGAAATAATTGAAGTGGTAAAAATGATCTGTGATATTTTGAATTGGCATCCTTCAAAATTTGAATTTGAAAAATCTATGCCAGTTGGAGCTTTAAGTAGAGCATTAGAGAACAAAAGGGCCAAAGAATTGTTAGGTTGGACGCCTAGATTTTCACTTAGAGACGGTTTAAGGAAGACTATAGACTGGTATTCCGATACTCATAAAGTCACAGGAAAAATTAACAAAAAGATTTTGGTTGACCGATAATTCCCTATGAATTTTTTATGATTTGCTCATAATATTCCATGTATTTTTTATAAGTGGCATCTGCTGAAAATTTCTCTAGTACTGTACTATTGCAAGTTTCTCTTTCTATTTTATTTAGGAACAAAATGGCATCATACATGTCATTTTCTGTCTCACAGATGAATCCATTTTTTCCATTTTTTATCAATTCTGGTACAGATCCTCTGGAAAATGCAATTACAGGCGTTCCACAGTAAAGAGATTCTATTATAACTAGCCCAAAAGGTTCATCCCATTGTATAGGTAAAAGTAATGCATCAGAGTTACCAAAAAAAGAAGAAATATCATCTGTTGATATATTTGGTATTAATTCTATGTAGGGCTTATTCTCAACCAGGGAAATAATCTTTTTTGTATATGTCTTGTAAGTTTTGTGAGTTTTTCCAGCAATCTTTAATCTAACATCTTTACCATTTTCATGTAATCTTTCTGCTAGCTTTATTGCAATGTGAGCTCCCTTATGAGGTGCTAATATGCCCAAAAAACATAATTCTATTTCATGTTTTTTTGAAGGGATTTTAAAAAATTTTAGATAAGACGGTTCAATGCAATTATAAACATATCCAACTAAATCATTTCCATAGAATTTTTTATTTTGTTCATAAGCTTGAGAGGAAATTGCAACAAGTTTAGTTTTTTTTGTAACGGCACAAACTTTTGTAATTGATTTTTGAAGAAATTTTTCATGAGCTTGACCATGAATTGTTGTTAACACTGGGATTTTGGCCATGAAGGATAATGCGATTCCTTCTTCACCAACATGATTGTGAATAATATCAAAATTATCCTTAATTCTAGAATAACATTTTA
>SDBV01010118.1_pt1 | contig 12414 bp, 12 predicted proteins | sample 2277081 | NCBI WGS metagenome assembly SDBV01 (sample SAMN10402039, study PRJNA504765) | marine sediment metagenome | isolation source: marine sediment core GS10_PC15, 223 cmbsf | place: Arctic Ocean: Southern Knipovich Ridge | collected 2010 | reverse complement strand
CCAACTGTGCCGCCAGCGCGCTTTAATAAGCGACGTAATCATCCGATGTTCCTGAAAGATATTTAATTTGCTATCAACTTGATCATACCAAATGGTTGGCCATTCCTTGATCGTGAACCCATTCTTTTTGCACAAATACAAAAGCTCCACATCGAATGACCACTGTTTTACCGTAAGTAGTGAAACCACCGCTTCCAAAACCCGTCGCTTGAATAGTTTTGCCCCACATTGATTATCGTAATAGGTCAATCCAAATAATAACCACACGATAGGATTATATACCAATCGCCTTCCCCACTCTTTAATGGGAGGGCGTGGAGGATAGATTTTAGATCCTGGCATATATCGGCCAGCAATAATTCCATCAGCGTCACCAAGATTCTCAATCAGATCCCAAAACTGTTGCGGCCTCGTTGCCATGTCCGCATCCACAAACCCAATCAAATCATTGTCTCGGATAAGCGCATCTTCAAAGCCCGCTTTCACCGCCAATCCCTTACCCGCCTCGAGTAAATCAATAATGCGGATATCACCAAATCGATCAGCTCGCTCTTGCACCACTGCAAGCGTGTTATCAGTGCACCCATTGAGCACCACGATAAATTCATAGGAGAAATCGTTAACCTCGCCTGCTTTTTTTGAAAAGAACTCATGGTACGCATCGAGCGTTTTGCCAATACGCCCTTGCTCATTATGGGCGGGAATAGTAATGCTTATCTTCATCGTTTAACTTTGATCTTCCAAAATGCTTTCCAACACATCCACAGCAAAACCCATAGCTCTTTGAATTTTCTAATGTTTGTTTTGCCATACGTTCGACGTTTATAATGTACCGGCATATCATAAATTTTTAAACCAAGATGTGCAGCCCCAAACAGCAGATCAAAATCCCCAAAAGGATCATATAGACCCAATTTCCCACGTTGTTCTGCCATCCGTTCATAATCCTTGCGCCAAAGAACCTTGGTTCCACACAGTGTATCAGTCACTTTCTGCCCAATAATAAACGAGACAAGCTTTGCAAAGAAGGTATTGGCAACCCAAGCCCACCATCCCATCGCACCCACTTCCATGCCATGCACAAGGCGCGATCCGTTAATACAATCCCCTTTTTGGGAAACAAGTGCATCGAAAAATTTAGGAAGCTCTTCGGGTTGTGTCGTTAAATCAGCATCAAGGATCATAAGAATATCCCCTTTTGCCTGCGCAAAACCTTTTCGAACCGCATCTCCCTTACCTCTGCCTTCTTGTATAAAGTACGTAATGTTTTTGCGAGAATAATTCGCAACAACACGCCTGGTCTCGGCAAGTGTATTATCAGTTGAATGCCCTTCAACAAATATAAACTCTGTATTAATTCCCATATCCGGACAACGTGTAATTGCAGCTTCGATATTACCTTGCTCATTACGACAGGGAATAATAACTGAAACTGTATACGATAAAAACGAATCAGGCGTTTTTTGCTTGGATAATTGCTTCATTTGCTTAACTAAGCTCAAGAGACGAAACATGCCGCTCATTTAATTGCATCTCTATCCATGGATAGAGATGGCGTAAGCCAACTTCTAAACGCTGCGCTGGAGCCCAATTCAATGTTTGCTTTATCAGGGCATTATCAGAATTTCTACCGCGAACCCCTTCTGGACCAGATACATTCTTAATAACAATTTTTTTATGAGCAATGCTTGCTATCAGGAACCCCAAGTCATTCATCGAAATCATCTCATCAGATCCAAGATTAAGAATAGGCAATTTTTCTGTACTTTGCATAACACGCCGAATCCCCTCAATACATTCATCTATATATAAGAATGATCTGGTTTGATCTCCCTTACCCCATATTTCTATCTCATCCCCATCCTTTGCTAATGCAATTTTACGACACAGCGCAGCTGGCGCTTTTTCACGACCACCATCCCAAGTTCCTTCAGGACCAAAAATGTTATGTAACCTAACCATTCTAATATCCATGCCATAGTCACGCGCATAGGAACCATACAATCGCTCACTAAAAAGCTTTTCCCACCCATATTCAGTATCTGGGTGAGCAGGATATACAGAAGCCTCATTACACCTAGGATCATCAGGATCAAGTTGATTTTCTTCTGGATATACACATGCCGAGGATGAAAAAAATAGTTTGCGCACTCCAGCCTTACGACATGCCTCTAAAACATTGATGTTAATCAAACAAGAATCATGCATAATTTCAGCATCATGAAATGCTATAAAACCCATTCCTCCCATATTAGCAGCTAACTGACATACCTCATCAAATACCTCCCCCTCTTTTAATGAAACAGCTCTTTGAACCTGTTCAGCAATTCGCAAATCTGTAATTAGAAATTCGTCAGCATCACTTTTACCAAATTCAGGATATTTAATATCAACACCACGTACCCAGTACCCCTCCTGTTTATAACGTCTAATCAAATGATGACCAATAAATCCCCCCGCTCCACATACTAACGCCCTCTTTTGTGAAGTGGCTCCCAAAGGACTTATTATACACAACATTAAACAAAAAATTATTCGGCATTGTCTTATCACACTAACCACCTTTCTATGTACTTTGTTTTGCAACTCACTCTATTATCAAAACTTCATTTAAAATTATAAATTCAATTAACGAGTGCGACCTTTTTGATATTGTAGATTATCACTGCCAATTACTCAAAAAAACTGTCCTTTTATAATAATAGATTCCAATGTTATGCGCGACTAATGGTTGATTTTTTCTACTCTTTGATAAAAAATGAATATAGTAAATTATACACAACACCCAAAAAAACTCGCGGGAGAGACTGCTTCCATGCAAAAAATTTTATTATATCTATTTGTTTTCACAGCATTCGGACAACTAAGCTATGTTGAGTGTGCAACTAAGGTTAGGAATGTTGACTTACACTGCAAACCAAACGAAGTTATAACAAATCCCAAACAAGACGAAACGAATCCTAAACAAGGTGAAGGTTTCGGATCTCAGTTTCAAACCATCATTGCTTCTGTTGTTTATGCCGAATTACACAACAAAAAATATGCTTATACGCCATTTTTAATGATGGCACACAATTATGATAAAAACAGCGATTTCATAGCAAAAAAGGAACAGTTCATCAACTTTATCGATCATTTTGAAACTGTCGACAACCTTGATCGCAATAAAAATTATATTGTCACTTCGAACGTTAACTACAAGGCATTCTTTGATGCTAATGTGGTTGCATGTGCAAACAACCATTCATTAAAAATGATAAAAGGAATTTTTAGGAAAAACAAAAATATTAACAATTATTTTAACAATGAAAATTTGAATATTGCCATCCATATAAGACGGCCAAACCCACATGATAATCGAATACAAGGAGCTGACACACCTGATTTAATCTTCTTAAATATTATTAACCGGCTAAGAGAGATTTACTCTTCTAAAAAGCCATTGTTCCATCTGCATTCACAAGGAAATAATGAAAATTTTAAAGCATTTAAAACAGAAGATATCGTTCTTCATATAAATGAATCGATTGAAGACACGTTCCTTTCAATGGTACTCGCAGATGTTTTAGTTACGGGAGCCAGCTCCTTTAGCTATACCGCAGGCCTTTTGTCAGAAGGGACCGTTTATTATATTCCATTTTGGCATACCCCTTTCCCCCATTGGCTATCAGTAGAAATGCTCTTAAATGGATAATTGTTGTTAATATTTTCGGATTGCAATCCGATCTGGACCAGCAACACCCTTTCTTTTGGCAACAATTAATCCATCACCTGAACAACTTTGAGCATCAGAATGTTCAGCAAGAATAATGAAGTGGTGAGCCTTAAAAAACTGCAGGCATGGCAAATGATTTCTGTCACTGTGGGTTGATATAAAGAAGTAATCAATCTTATCAAGATGCTTCACCGTTGTTTCTAACATTTCAGTTTCTGCTCCCTGGATATCTGCATGAAGAATATTGACATGTTTAATTCCTTCACTTTCTATAAAATCATCAACAGAGATCCATTCGGCTCCTGTTATATCAGGTTCATCATCTTTCATTTTCCCAACAAATCCTCGCCTAAATATCCCCTTTTTATTATTGAGCTCGAAATTTTTTCTGCCTATTTCAAGTCGTCGATGATCTGGTTCTATCAAATAATTTTTAGCATTTTTAATTTGAGAAGCAAACCATAACGAATAATAGGCCCAATAAGATCCGAGCTCTATCATAGTCGCATCTTCTGGCATATATTTTAAGACTTCATAAAAACATTTTTCTTCTTGCGGTTCATGATGGCCTTTGAGCCCGTACATAACATCAGTAAGCCATTGCACATCATAGTAACAATTTAGAATTATTTTAACGCCATTGTGCATCAATTGGTATGAAGCTATTCCATCATCAAAAATTTCCCCTGCTCCGACAACTTTTGGTATATAGTCGGCATCGTCTCCTGAAACAGTCGCAAGAGCTCTTCGCATCTGATAATCTTTATTTTGACGATTCAAAGGATTCGAACTCATTCTTTCTTTACATTTTCTTTTATGCTCTTGCATTTCTTCGGACGAATAAACTTTATAGAAGTTATTATCGATTACTGCCTCTGCTCGCATCCAAGTAGATAGTAAAACAAACAAACTGATCATGACTCGTAACATTCGCAAATCCTTTTAGCTTATCTTCTTTTTCATTGACAAAAACTCCTCTTTCCATAGCATATTTAAAATAGTAAAGCTAGATTTTCGTTTCTCGTAAAAAGTCAAAAATCTAAGTCAGGTAAAAATTATCTTTTTATAGGAGCCAATATGGAAAAATCACTGCGAACTCTTATCTATATTGCGTTATGCATTTTCCCTTTATACTTTGTTTATGGGAATATTCACGGCAATTCACAGATGGATAACAGGAGATTACAGTATAATTTGGTCAATGAACTTCCAGATATTTATATCCATCCTACCTCAGAAAAAATTGGAGTCACCTGGTCAAATGGCCATGTTTGGGATAAACCTTTAATACAAAAGTTTTATTCATTGTTACCTGCTGACGATTTTTTTGTAGTCATTGATCTTGGTGCTCAAACCGGTTGCTTTTCATTACTAGCAAAATATTTTCCTAACTCCGCCTGGCATTCGTTTGAGCCTATTCAAGAAGCTGCGACAACTTTAAAAGAAAACCTTGTTCTTAATGATATCCACAACGTTTCTGTCTACCAAACGGCTGTTGCAAATTTTTCCGGAAAAGTCACCCTCAGTATGCCCCCCATGAATGATTTGGGCCTTGCAACAATTGGATCTAATATAACACGATTTGTTCCCACTATGGTACGGGAGGTTCCGTGCATAGATTTGGACACTTTTATTACCGAACACAAAATCGAAAGGGTTCACTTCATGAAAATAGATACCGAGGGTTCAGAATTATCTATTCTTCGTGGTGCAAGAAAAATGATTATGCGGGATCATCCGATAATCGTTATGGAATACAATGAAACAAATATGAGACAATGCGGCGTCCTCAAGCAAGATATAGACAATTTTTTGACGGAAATGGGGTATGAGTGGAAACCGATAAGCAGCGATGATGTTTTATGTACTCCTATTACATCTTAAAAAATATTTTCTCTCAAATTTTAGTTTAACGCGTATTACTTCAGCCTTTTTGATATATCTGCACATTATGATTTTTGATATATTCTGAGTAGCGAGGATTGAAATATGTCGGATCACTCGTATGCGACGATTTATGTCGTATAAAACCAATGCTCCGCATATAATTGTCTATATCTTGGCTGGAATTAACGGTGTTTTCGTATTGTGAATTTTCTGCTTCAATAGTTATATAAATAACTTTTTCCGCTAAATAATGTCCCGCGCTCTTAACTATATCCAAGTCCGATCCTTGAGCATCTATTTTTATATAGTCGATAACCGGATGGGTATCAAAAGGAAATAAATCAAAAAAGTTTGACAACAAAAAAATAGGCACATCTATGATACGTTCAATCTCAAAGGATTTAGGAACATATATACTCGAACAACCACAATCTTTTGTTACAATAAATTTTATCATAGTATTGCTTGATAAGCCTAAAGCACAGGGGATCAAGAAAAAACTTTTTCCTATAAATTTTTTCTTCAAAGGATCACCATGTGATACATGCCGTTTCATTGCTCCTTGAAAAATTGAAGTTACGCAAGCAGGATTAGGTTCGAATCCAAATACAAACAGATCATCTTCATGAGAGAGCCAATATTGAGACATAGGAGCACTATAAGACAAACCTATATCTAATTTTATATGTTTGACATGTGGTGAAATTTTTATTTTTCCATCCGATTCTCTCAAAGAAATAACCTCTCGCACTATTGCTTTTAAATCTTGTGAAACATGCGCACCACTTGATTTTGTTACCCCTAATAAAGTCACCGCAACGAATACTAAGCATGAAAAATTAACTAATCGGAAAAACATATATCTCCCTTTTGTATAAAAACAGTTATAAAATTTTTCAGAACCTATGAATAGGCTCTGAGATTAGTACAACGCAAGCTCACCGTCAAACGATAACCTTCAATTTACAATTCCAAGAGAACATTCAAAATAACCATTTCACCCTCCTGTAAAAAAACAATGCTTTTTCTTCTTTTACTATAAATGTGAACTACTCAATACTATAACCAAGAGATTTCCCTATTTCTTGCATTCCAATATCATTGAATTTTTGATAATGTTTTTCTGTAAAATAGTTTTTCCACAAACCAATTTTGGGATGTCTAAAACTCTGTGTACCACCCCAAAGGTTATCGCTAGCATATTTTATTTTTTGTTCTGTAACAGGAATACCAATAAAATTGGCAATTTTCCTGATTTCTGCATATTGAGCTTCCAAAGAGCCTCCTCCCTTTGGTCCTATAAGATTCTCAAATCGCACTACAAGCAGATCTGGATAATTAAACCATGGAATGTAGTAACAATAATGATCACCAAAATTGCTTATCTCTTTATAAAAACTTTTAGGATAATGGTGAAAATAATTACAATTAATAGTTCCATATTCTGTAATAAGCCTTAATGAAACATCTACAATTGAGGATTGGACTGGTTTTAAATTTTTTACTTTGTGATAAGTATAAGCATAAGAAATCAAACGATCTCGAGGATCTCTTATATTAAGTAGAATTTTATATTTATTTTGTTCGAATTTTTCATAATTTTTTTTTGTACATGGGCTATGAGGTGAAACATAAACCCTATCCTGCCAGTAATTGGCAGGATGATATAATAGCTCAATACATTTAATTAATTGGTGACTACCACTTGTTGGCATAGAAACTATAACAAACTTATTATAGGATTTTATAGATAAACTCAAAGATATCAAAAGCCCTAACCATATATATTTCATATAACTCCTTTCCGGATAATAACGAATTTTACGTATAGTATTGTTGAAAAAAAGATTTCAAGACAATAAAAATAGTTAACAATGCTATACCAACCGATGGATCCAAATAAATAGAAACCCAAAATTCCCTCTAAAATAGTTCTCCACAAAAAGGACTTTTTTTTAATTAATTTTCAGATAAGCTCTTTGTACAGAACACTGTTATAAAGATAATTTCAATGATTTCTTTAAAGAATACGATGAAATTAGATTAACACATTCTCATCAAAGCAAATAAAGAAATATCTTAGCGGAGAAAATTTATGAAAAAAATATGGTTATTGCCTGTTATAGTAATCTCAATACTAAATATATCTCCAATACACGCACAAAATTCAATTACTGTTATCGGTATAGGAAAACTTGGACTTTGTACTGCCCTGTGTTTCGAGAAAGTAGGATATAACGTACTTGGTATTGATCTCAACCAAACATATATCACAAAGCTTAATAATAAAACATTTCGTTCATTCGAGCCTCACGTCAACACACTATTAGACAAGAGTACTCATTTTAGAGCAAGCAGTTCCTTAGATGAAGGGCTCAAATTTGCTGACATATATTATATTATGGTTGATACTCCTTCAACCCAGCACAAAACTGCCTATGATCATAAAAATTTAAATAGAGTATTATTAGAGATTAACAAAAGAAAAGTCTCCAACAAGCATATTGTTATAGGATGTACCGTATTCCCTGGGTATATACGTACAACCGGAAAAAATCTTATCAAAGATTGTATTAATACCTCATTAAGTTATAATCCCGAATTTATTGCCCAAGGAAATATTATAAACGGATTACAACATCCCGATATTGTATTAATTGGAGAAGCTTCAGAAGAGGCAGGAGATATAATAAAGGAATTATATCATAATGTTTGTTTAAATAACCCCCGTATTTGTCGCATGAGCCCTGATAGTGCAGAAATAACAAAACTCGCCCTTAATTGTTTCATCACCACCAAAATTGCCTATGCAAATATGGTGGGAGATATTGCAGATAAAACACCTGGGGCAAATAAATTTGCCATTCTTGAGGCAATAGGTGGTGATAATCGTATTGGCCCCCTTTGTTTAAAGCCTGGTTATGGCTTTGGCGGCCCCTGCTTCCCAAGAGATAATCGCGCCCTGGGAGGTTACGCACAAACAGTTGGAATTGAACCTCTTATTTCTCAAGCAACGGACAGTTCAAACAAACTACATGCCCAGTTTATGGCCAACCAGTTTTTGGATGAAAACAGGGAGATTTATCGTTTTGAAAATGTTACTTATAAGGATGGTACAGTACCCATAATCGAGGAATCGCAAAAACTGGTTGTTGCTGCTATCCTCGCAAAGGCAGGAAAAAACGTTGTTATCATTGATACCGAACCAGTAATCAAAGAAGTGCAACAAGCTTTTGGTAATATTTTTGAATATCAAACTATGAGTAAATAGGTCCTCTATTTTTTCTTACTAATACACATCTTGATAGACCATATTCATAACATTTAATAATACATTTACTCGATTAACGTACGTATGATTATCTCGCACATAGTCCATCATTTCGTATATTTCGTCAGGAGTTATTGATTTTAAACGTGCCAGTGCATCGTAACAAAGTCGATATGAATCGGGATTATAAACTATTTTCTTTTTAAAAAATTCATATACTGTTTTTGAATTAGTCACCCCAAGTTGGCCATAGCTAATGTTTTTGAATATACGACATGGAATATATCCTGAATCCACCTGTAGTTTACCTTGTAATGCAGGTGCCAACATAGACGTTTCAATCAACTGTTTATGCTGGTCATCAGTAATTTTAGTACGGGTTGAATACAAACCAGTCACAACAAACTTTATTCCATTTTCAGCACACGCTCTCCCAAATGAATCGAGCACTCCAGCAGTATTATTACTATCGCCATGTCGACTCCCCACAAAATATGCGTATGGTTTTTTTAAAGTCGGGATATTCTTTTTAACCTCATCAATTTCGTGAGGTAAAAGATTGGTGGCCCAAGGCATACAAATAGTTCTCTTTTTTATATTGTAAAAACTGAATTCATCAATATGTATTGCCTCACTATCTTTTAAAGAATTCCAATACATTTGAAGCGTTACACAATGTCCAATTGCATATAACTGTTCATACTTCTTAGAAAAACAATTATGCAATACATAAAAACAATCTTCTCGTATCGGGATTTCTTTATCACAATTACCTTCTGTAAAAAATAATGACCGGGAAAAATCAAAGCCATCGATTTTATCATTACTATCAAACCAGTACGTTTTATATCCCAGATGCTTGAATGCCTTAAAATATCCCTCGTGAATGTAGGAATGGGTATGAGAATGAAGCTTATATCCCCAGATAACAATCTTGTTGATAGGTAATTCAGTATCAGCACTCACAAGACCGTGCCAAATCAGCCATATTAACACGAAAAAGAATTTAAGTTTCACGTTCTTTTCTCCAACATAATTCTATCATAAATCACATCAATGGTTCTTCATCAAAATAAGCATAAATATCTCCCCATAGGCCCCAAATATCGTTCCATTTCGGATTCCCTCGCTCTTGCTCGATACCTTGGAAAAGCTCCTCACTCGAAAGCCACCCCTCAAACAAAAATATCCCCCGCTCTCCTATAGCCATGTTGAACTTGGCATATCCAAGATTTTCTAAACATGACAACACCAGCTTCGTCTGATTCAGCTGCTCGATGTTACATTCAAATGATATACACCTAATAGGCTGTGATAAACCCCTGAGTACTTCATATTCAAATCCCTCTACATCAATTTTACAAAATGAGGGAACTCCATACTCAGCTATCACTTTATCAAGCGTAGTCACAGGAACAACGGTCTTCTTGTCCCACCTAAAGTTCCGATCTGCAAAGCGCCCTTTTTGCGTGGATTCACAGGCAAACGTAGAAAGCGTATTCGCCGAAGAACATTGAAAAAATTCCATCTCTCCCTCTTTATCTGCTAGACCCACTTGCTCTATCGCAACGTTATTATTCTTGCCATACTTCCTTTTCAGAAGATCAATGCATTCGTTCTGTGGTTCAAAACAGACAACTCGCGCCCCTAATTCAAGATACAGTTTTGTCTTGTTGCCTACATTAGCTCCGACGTCAAACACAAGTTCACCCGGTTCGATAAATTGCTTCAAAACCGAAATAACTTCATCATGGTGAAACTGATTATAATACGGAGCATTCGCCCTTGTGACAACGGGAAACAAGAGCAATACTATAAAGAGGTAAAACCTGGTTTTCATCATACGACTTACTTTCTTAGTTGTGCGTGACCTTTAACTAACGCTAATAATTTTTTTTGATATTGAGTGAGCCCCATTTTTTCTACAAGATCATCTCTGCCTGGCATGCAATACGAGGGCGAAAGAATACATGTCGGAGGATTATCAATAAAATACCGATTCACATGGCTTTCATCATGCCACACTGCAATCAGATTGTGGCTTAAATCTTTTAGAATATTCTGAGTAATCACTCGCGACATTTTTAGATATTCATCCACTGATCCACCATTAAAACCGCCGCAAAAATAATACTTGGCCTCTCCGGGTCCCACGTATGCGGTGGAATTTTTTCGTCGCTCATACGTACCTCCTCCACGAACATACCCCGGGTGCTGCGTAGCAACCCTATCCGAAAAAATTTCATCCCCCACAGTGTCCACAAAGAGCATGTCCGCGTCTGTGGCAAAGAGATAATCCATATCTTTAAGAACTTCTCTATGTTGGTGATAGATGGAATACCGCATGAGCGTGTCGTGAGGCCACCCTAATCGCTTTTGATAGAACACCTTAAGATTACCCCGATCTGGCAGTGTTCCATCAGTAAACACAAAGTAGGTTACTTTATTATTTTTGCAAAAATGCTGATCGGCCGAATCTAAAAGCGGAGGAACAAAATCGATATATTTACCGGTGGCAACAATCAACAAGCCCACTTTTTTTTTGTGGAGCCCCTCAGGAATAGCTTCAGCCAATGTAAAGACACTAATAAAAAGAATGAAAACAGCTACAATCGACGGACTACGCTTCATTGTTTGTTTCCACCCTAAATGGTGTTTCTGCAGCATCGTAACGCCCCCGAGAGCGAACAACCTGATCCAGCTGATACTGCAAACCTTTTACCACCTTATGATCATTCAGATTATTTGCACCGTTCCATACCAGTAATACTTTATCTACAAATTTAAAATGTCCGTTTCGAGCCATTTCAATCATAGGAAACATTACGGCATTATCGGCACACATCCGCAGGAAATCACCCTGATACATTAGATCTTCTTTATTTATTTGTTTAAAGAGACCGGCATAAAAAGTTCTTAGATGGCCAGGGTTATGGGTATGTTCACGAAACGCATTTCGCGCCACAACATCTTTTGGCATATCCATACACCAGCCACGATTGCCTGAGGGATATTGCTTAAATTGGCCATAGGTCATCCAAAGATTTGGATCTTTATACACCGCATTAAGATGTGAAAACACATTCGAATCAAATAGCCAATCATCCCCATCAACAATCACCACGAGATCAGTATCTTTGCAATGCTCATGAATGGCGTGATAGTGATTGGCAAGCGCACCTCGGCGCTCCTTGTTTGCTATGATGGTGACCCTATCAGTTGCCCTCTTGTTTTTCACGTATGCTTCTACCAATGCACGTGTACTGTCGGTCGAACAATCGTTGATGTATAACACATGGTAATTCTCATAGTTTTGCGTAAAGATGGAATCAAGATTGCGTCGATAATAAAGCTGATTATTATAACTTGCTACCACCACAACAATACGCCGTTCTCCTTTTTCAGATAAGGGAATCGTAATCTGAGCATCGCCTGCCTGTGATCCCAAGAACAGCACGATTAACAAACTAAGTAGATAATTTTTATACTGCATAACCCCTCTCCCTTTTTAAAATGGACTTTCTATATCCGCATAGCATGT
>SDBV01010117.1_pt1 | contig 12415 bp, 11 predicted proteins | sample 2277081 | NCBI WGS metagenome assembly SDBV01 (sample SAMN10402039, study PRJNA504765) | marine sediment metagenome | isolation source: marine sediment core GS10_PC15, 223 cmbsf | place: Arctic Ocean: Southern Knipovich Ridge | collected 2010 | reverse complement strand
TTCAAGACGAGTCAAAAGAAGCTGACGTGCATCTTCCATATCCATCGAAGTGATCTTCAAAAGCTGGTTCTTCTGCTGTTGAATAAGCGAATCGAGGTTTTTACTCCGAGAATCGAAGCCCTGTTTCTTACGAACAAGTTCCTTCTCCGATTCCTCGCATTGCTTTTCCTTCTGTGACAGTTGTTCCGACTGACGTTCAAGGGCGCTTTCGTTTTTCGACAGCTTTCGTTCTTTTTCTCGGAGTTGATCCTTCGTACGGTTAACCTCCGCCGAAAACACTTCTTTTTTCTTGAGAATTTCGTTGGCAATGTCCAATTCTGCGGACTTCTTAATGTTCTTTGCTTCTTTTTTCGCCGTTTCGATCTTCAATGTCATATCTTCTTCGATCGATTTAGCCTTGGCCTTAGAAGAAAACTTTGTGATCACAGAAACAAGGATGCCCCCTATAGCTATTCCTATCGCCACAAATCCAACCACTTCGGCCCCCACCTGAGCTAGTATATTCATAGTTCAACCTTTCAGTAAAGCTATCATAAACACAACTTGTCCCAAACGCAAAACGTCCGGACCTACTGAAAGGTAAGGATTGAAAAAACGATGATTGTTATGAAATCCGTTTCAAAAAAGCGCCTATCAAAACCGTTTACACGCCGACAGCCTGCAAAACCGCTGCCCCGCTACACGGGTATCGATTATCAGTTCAAAACCTGTAAGAAAAATCCCCATACCAGGTAATTCCTGCAAAAACACTTCTATCAATTGATCTACAATTCGCCATTCACTAAGCCAAACAAAAATCCGACTCGACGTGTCCTCGCCTATAGCCATTTCATTTGGGCTCGGTGTTCTCAAAACCTTACTGTCAACTAAGCCAAAACAAGTTGTTAGTTCAACAAATACCCCACAATCGGGGTAAGATAACACATCTGCTACTTACAGACATAATACTATCATAACAGAATAGTAAAAATCGTCAAGTAAATTCGCCGATTATTGTGCAAATCTTTATAAAAAAACAATAGATCCGCGACGTCACATAAAGTTTTTCATGCTTTTTTTCGCAACAATTAACACAAATAAAAAGTTTTATCGGACCTGACAAAAAAATATTCGCCGAAAAACGCACAAAAGGGCTTTTTTGACACTTTAAACTGGAATCGAACCCCATTTAAGCCGAATTTTTATATGCCGGATGCTGGAAATACTTCGGAAGGGATTGACAAAATGGCTTTTAATGCCAAAACACTGACTTTGAGTCGACGATTTGTCGGATAGGTAAATAAAAATATGCAAAAGAAAAAAGACGTTTTGACAACTGGACAAGTAGCACAGATATGCAATGTTGCCCCAAGAACCGTCACAAAATGGTTCGACGCAGGGCACCTAAAAGGCTACCGAATTCCAGGTTCACGCGACAGACGCATCCCAACCGCAGAACTCGTAAAGTTCATGAAAGCACATGACATGCCAACCGACGCACTCGACGCAGGACAAATGAGGCTTCTGATCATCGACGACGACTGGGAAGCTGCCGAGAACATGGCAAACGCGCTTCAGACAAAAAAGAACTACGAAGTGTACATCGCTCAAAACAGCTTCGACGCAGGACTACTCGCACAGAAAGTCGTTCCCCATGTAATACTTATAAACCTCATGTCAAGCAGCATCGACGCAACCGTCATCTCAAAATACGTAAGGACAAACGACGATCTAAGCGGAACAAAAGTAGTAGCGATGGCAGCGGCACTAAAAGATTCAGAAGCCGAAGCGCTAATGCAAAAGGGTTTCGACGAGGTCATCACAGACACCGGAGACGTCCTGAATGTCATACAGGCAATAAACCACGCTACTGCCATAATATATTAATTGACAAACTAAGTGCTTGCCCACTTGACGCAGGATCATTATAATCTGTGTTATGCAATTTCTTGAGCTTGTAAAAAAACGACAAAGCGTACGCCGATACTCCGACAAACCCGTCGAGCGCGAAAAGATCGATTATTGTTTAGAGACCGCACGCCTGGCCCCTTCTGCCTGCAACTCTCAGCCGTGGAAATTCATCGTGATCGACAACCCCGAGCTTAGGCCGAAGATCGCAAAGGAAACCTTTGGAAAAATATTGTCATTCAACCGCTTCTCGATGACGGCCCCTGTACTCGTTGCCATCGTCCGCGAAAAGCAAACCGCTTTTGCAAAATTCGGAGCTGTTGTCAGGAAAAAGGATTTCACCTCGATTGACATCGGCATCGCCGCAGAGCACTTTTGCCTCGCAGCCGCCGAACAGGGCCTCGGAACATGTATGTTGGGATGGTTCGACGAAAAAGCGGTTAAGAAGATGTTGTCTGTTCCATCCTCAAAACGTATCACGCTTATAATAACATTGGGATATGCCGCCGACGAGAAAGTCAGGGACAAAACACGAAAACAAACCGATGAAATGAGCGGCTTTAACAACTACAAATAAAACCGTTCGTTAACTCGACGTCGAAAAGGTCTTTTCGATATCATGCGAATACACAGGTTCTATGATGCACTTTTCAAGCCCCGTTTCGTGCAGATACTTGACCAGATGCCCTTGATACCGCGTTAGGATCGCGACAATCCTGCCGTCGTTCTTTTCAAGCAGTTGCCTGCATTTCAGCACCGCCGCATGCCGGTTATCAGGAACATGAAAACAAACGACATCTTTGCTCTCATTATCGCTCTTTATAAACTCATCGAATCCGGAGATCAACACCACCAACCCGTTATCGCGAGCAACCGCCTGGAAATCTTTGATTCTTTCAAAATTCTCTCTTAAAGCAATAATGCTTCCTAAGCTTTTCTTAAACGCCTCGAACAAACTCTCGGTATGTGTGTTTTTCCGGATATGATCCCATTCGTGCTTCGATACGCCGATGGACTTTGCGAACTTAGCCAGGAACTCCTTTTCTTTCGGATCGACGACTTTATCGGCTTTAGCCATGACCATCAGCGATTTTAGCGTAGCTATCGCCTTCTCCCTGTTACCGACCGGATAGTGTCCCGTCCCGTCGCTTATCACACCTTTGACCAATCCGTTCCAGTCATCCACCTCAAGCCCAACCTCCCCGGCGGCATGCTTTAAGAACTTCTTCTCGCCGGCATCGATCCTGCCGTCGCAACACATCATCCACACCAAATTCTTCACATAGTTAAGTTTATCCTGCTCAGCTGCCATAGCCATTCTCCAAATCAAGTTCTTAGAGTAGTTCTAATACATTACCCTTGTTATTGAGACAAGTCAAGAGCTACTCCGCCAAAACTAAGCATCCATACCGCCACACCTGCGAGGATATTACCATAACAACACACACTGGGCAAACCCAATTTTCGCCGGGAATAATTGTAGCATGGGCAGTTGAGGCATCACCGAAACCCCGATTTATCGGGAACGCTTGTCCAGTACCAATTAGGCTGCTGCCGTAAAATTGGTGCTGTGATAAATTGAATTGATGCAAAGCATCGGCCCCCTAATATATCAGATCACAACGTGATCTGCCGCCATAGATTCACCTTCACTAAAATCGACTAAAACCCGTCCTGCCAGTTACTCGCAAATATCGCAAAGTCACCCAGCGTAATATCCCCATCACCATTAAGGTCCGCCCTGCCAAAATCATATTCACCCCAACGCCTTGAGACAACCGCAAAGTCTTTATAGTCAACAACATCATCGTCAGCGACATCCGCGCCACCACAATCACCGCATGAACTATCAAGCCAGTTATTAGAAACAACCAAAACATCGTCAATATCAACAATCCCGTCTGCAACAATGTCCGCCAGAACAAATCCATCGTAGTCAGCCATAAGCCATCTATCGGCAAGGAACAACAAATCCTCTTGACCAACTCCATCATCGCACACAAAATCCCCGGCCAAAAATTCACAAGAAAGTTTAGGATAACTAACCCCGTCAACACACATACGCCAGGTATCTTCAATTCCGTTTAAATTTTCACCGACAAAATCCCAGCCGGTAAAATTCGCCTGTACCATCATATTCGGATCGTCAAGACCCGCACCGGATGCACTCGTCGACATGCCGCTGGTAGTTGTATTCCAAAAGGAATTAGTTGTTATGCCCGTATAATTATATCCATATAACCCCCCTATGTTTGTAACTCCGATCCCTCCCTCAACATATCCTGTCGAATAACAATTCAAAATGCTGCCGTATTTATGATAACCACAAAAGCCTCCTATATTGGAAGAAGAATCTCCACCTAGCACAGAACCGGTCGAATAACAATTTGCAATAACGTTTGCATTAAAACCACAAAAGTTTCCTATGCAATCAGAACCGGTCCCACCCTTTACGAAACCTCTCGAGTAACAGCTTACGATATATCCTTCATTCCTACCACACAGACCGCCAATATAATATCTGCTGTCGGCAACAACATCGCATGCGGAATTGCTGCTTGAGATGGTACCGTAATTGATACCGCAAAAACCGCTAATGACTCCGTAACTTGCCCTTGCCTGGACAAATCCTGATGTGGAGCAATTATTGATCAAGCCGTCATTACCTCCACAAACACCGCCCAGATCAGCAGAAGAATCTCCGCCAATAATTAAAAGATTGCTAAGTGTAGTGTTTTCAACTCTACCGGAATCATCTATTTGGCCAAATAAACCCAGATAACTTTTATTGGAAGTCCTCGCGTCAATTGTCATATTATAAATAGTATGATCATCACCATCAAAGGTACCGCCAAAAGGTGTTCCTATAAAATTATTATTACCTCCAACCGCTAAAGCCGGTGCGACGATTGCAGTTGTGTATGTTATGCCCGCAAGGTTCGGATCGCAATCAAGCCGGGTATAAACTCCAGATACCCAGTAAACGCTTGTGTTGTTTGGATCTGCAAACTCATCAAAATCTGCCAGGTCTTCTATAAGGTATGGATCGATCTCTGTGCCACTGCCATTAAGCGCAAAGGCAACAGCATTAAAAGTAAATAGCAGGATTAGTACAAAAAGTACGCCGCTGGTGGACCGGTTATTTTTCATATTTTTCCTCCTTAAAAAATGTTGATGATTCGGGTTTGATATGGTCGCAGAGTTTCTGCAATCAAGAATTGATCTCTTGTGGTGATTTCCTAACAGCATCTTTCCTCCAAAAGTTTCTGTTCCCCATACGTATTATACAGAATATTTGTTCAAAGTCAACAATAAAGTTTTTTTATGTCGGCTTCTTTGTTCTGCTGTGATTTTGGATGTTTTTCTGTTGCGTCAAAGCCTTCAGGCATAGAAGGCTCCTATATCCAATTCGTCCATACAAATACTAAACTACTTTCATGTTTTAATCAAGCACTTTCAGGCTTTTTTTGCCTGTCCTGAGCCCAGCGAAGGATCTATTAATCTCCCTACTTTTATCTTTTCCCTGCGGAATGTCACACTTTAAGGTAGATAAATTAAGAAAGGGAAAACCATGAAACATTATATGCTTGATATGCTATGCCAAAGGCATAGAATAAGGCTATGTCGTTTATTCAATACTATTGGGCTGTGTTTCGTTTTGCGTTTACTGGAGCTTGGGCAATTGCAAATTCAGCGGCATTTTTTGTCGCAATACTTGGGGGCTTTATTGCTTGGAAATACCCCCCAAAGGGGGCAATTATGCAAAACTTGATGTGGGCAGCTCCCTTGTCTTTATTTGGTGTGGTTCTCATAGTTAGTTTAGCTATAGTAGCCCCATACAATATACACAAAAAACAAGAGCAGAAAATAGACGAATTACAGGCACAGATAAATAAACCTATAGATAAAACACAACTTTTGGCAGAAATTAACGAGCTTGTAGGAGAGATAAATCAGTTTAAAGCAGACAGAGATTTAACACAGTTTGATTTTAGTGGAAATGAGAGTGCTGATTTAAGGATGCAAAAAATAAGGAAATATAGCGCAGTAACTAAGAATTTATTTGCCACCAGATATAAACAGAGGGTATCAAATATTATAACCATCCTTCAAAGAAACAAAACAATATCAGAAGAGGAATTTAGGGATTTTGCTTGGATGCTTAAAATTCCTGCGCCTTATGATATGGATCAAATAAATCAAAAACTATTAGAATATAGTCATAGATTGAAATGAGTTATTTGTCGAGTTTTTTTGGCTGATCAAACAAAGGCAGGTCTTGCCATTTAGGCAACGCCCTATTGATCATACGCCGGAAGTCTTCCCATTTAGTCGCTGCTTTCATAAGCGCGATAACAGAGGCTAGGTGTTCTCTAAGTTTAGGGTGTCCTATATCTTCGGTAAGCCACTGATGGTGGCGGTTTTTTCTTGTGCCTTTTTGGGTTTTTGGGTTTTTCTTTTTAAGCTCATCGGGCGCAAATAAAGACCCCGGCGCAAATAAAGACCCCAGGGGTCGTTTCGTTACATTAGGGCAATTCATGCCCCAGGTATTTACAAAAGCTTTCCCTCACTACCTATTAAATCAGCCACGGCCCACGGCCGGACTCATCCACGAGTCACGAATCACTAGTCACTAATCACGACATAAAAACCCAAACCAGCCACTGGCTGGCGATGGCTCTGCCATCCTATCCGCTGTACGCTATACGCTAAACGCTATCTACAAAATCTACTAACATTCGCGACATCCAGACACCAGTTAGTGTTTCCAGCCCCACAACCCACTATTAAGGGTTTTTTCCTACGCAGATTTTTTTCAAAAAAGCGCCTTTTGTGTAGCTATGGTGCGCGTTTGTGCGCGCATTTGTATTTTTTTGTGTTTTTTTGTCATAAAAGTCACGTTTTTTCATAAGTTCTTTCTGTCATTTTTCCCGCATTAAACCGACTCTTCTTTGCTTCTTCCAGCCCTTTTTTCGGCCTGCACAGCCCCATAAATCCCCTTTTCCAGACTCCGCGCCTCTCCTTGATCGGCTCGGGACGCACTTATTTTTTTTGGCGCGCATTTTCTATACTGTTTTTTTTTGTCTTTAATAAATCAGCCCGCGCAGCGGCTCCTTAATTTTTCATTTTGATATTTGATATTTGATTTTCCTAAACAGATCTCTTTGGCGTGTCATCCCGAGCACAGTTAAAGGACGCGCTTTATCTGCGGCGTGGTGGGCGATTTGATCTGCGTTTTTTGTTGAACTTCTTATATGGTCTTTTCTTTTTTGGCAGGTTATTCAGGTCCGGTGCTTTTCCGTTCTCCCATACAGGTTCGATCTTATTTACGTCGATGATCGCCTTTATACCTCGTAGGTCGGCTCTACCGTACAATGACAGCGCCGTGCCCTTTCGTCCCATCCGTGCCGTCCGTCCGGTGCGATGCGTATAGGCATCTACGTTTTTCGGAAAGTCAAAATTGATCACATGCGTCGCATGCGCGAAGTCAAGCCCCCTGCTCGCAAGATCGGTCGCCACCATCGTCGTTATCTCCATCCGCTTAAACCGGTTAAACAGCGATGTCCGCCGGGGTTGCTCCAGGCCGCCGTGGATGATCTCAACGCCCTTTCGCCTGTCCTTTAGATGGTCGTATAGCTTCTCGGCATTGCTGCGTGAGTTGCAGAAGATGATGCACTGTTTGGGTTTGGCTTTGGCCAGGAACTTTTCCAGCGCCTCTGTCCGATGCCGCGGGTGGGCCTCCAAAAAGTGATGCAGAAGGCTTTGCGGCGTCTTATGCTTGTCGGTCATGTATAACGTAAGCGGGTCCTTTAGGAATTTCCTTGCGAGCATTTCTATTGCCTTGGGCATTGTCGCCGAGAACAGCAGCGTCTGGTGCTCGTGTATAAGGCATGAAAGTATCAGCTCGACATCGCCGATGAAACCCATGTTCAGCATCTCGTCGGCTTCGTCGAGTACGAATGTTCTTACCTCAGACAGGCTCAACGGCGTATTGTATAACAGGTCGATGAGTCTGCCCGGCGTTGCTACGAGGATGTCTACGCCGTGGTCGAGCTTGGCGAGTTGTGTCTGCATTGAGAATCCGCCGTAGACGGCGAACGGTGCGACATCGCTTTTATTGGCGATCTTTGATATTTCGCTTACGTACTGCAAAGCCAGCTCACGCGTCGGAACCAGAACCAGCGACTGGACGGCTTTTAACGATGTATCGACCATCTGGACCAGCGGGATAGCGCAGGCTGCGGTCTTACCGGAACCGGTTTCTGCGCGGGCGATAAGGTCCCTGCCGGACAGGATGTGGGGAAATGTCTTTTCCTGAACGGGGGTAAGATCGATGTACTCCATGTCCTTAAGTGCGGCCAGTATCCCGGGCTTTAGGTCGAGTTCGGTAAATTTCATTTATTTAACCTTTTATCGTAAAAGCATTGCGCGAGCAACGCTGTAATCATAAGATGGGCCGATTATAGGTGTTTTACCGCTTTAAGCAAATGAAATCCGGAACCTGCATTTAATACTTTTTTATCAGATCTTTCCAGTCGCTTGATGGGCTCTCCTGGGGAGTGATCTTTGGCTTTTCCTGTTCTGCGGGCTCTTTGGTTTCCTGGCCAATTCCGAGCGTCTTATTTATTATTGTAAGCAGTATCTCAAACTCTATCGGCTTTACGAGGTATCCTGCTACGCCGGCGTCGACGGCCTGCTGTTTTGCCTGCTGTTTGTCCTGGCCGGTGATGATTATGATCGGTATCAGCTTGGTTGTGTTTAGCTTGCTGAGGCGTTCCATAACCACAAATCCGTCTCCGCCCGGCAAACCAATATCCAGAAGTATGAGGTTTGGTCTTTCCTGCTGTGCTGTCGATACTGCCTGGACGGCGTCTTCTGCGTAAGCAACCTGGAAGCCTTCACCGCTAAGCTGCATGTTGAGTATCTTGACAAGTTCCATATTGTCTTCGACTATCAGTATTTTTATATCTTTGCCCATTATATCTCCACACCGTGAGGTTATTAAAAGCTATTAATTAAACCATCTATCAATCTTTCGGCGATTCTTGCCAGCGGCTAAAGCTAAAACAATATAAAGACGACAACGCTGAATTCAATAGCTCGAAATTACTTTTTCGCTCTAAAGCAACTACGAGATCGCTTTTGAAGTTATCGGACCATTCGGTGTTCAATTGTTTCAAAACATTAAATGCTTCAAAGAAAACCCTCTACCAAATTGGCAGTTCAAGCACTTGGAGGGGGTTTATCAGGAAATACCCCTAGAAACGCCAGGATTTTTACCCGTCTGGAAAAAAAGTTGTTATTTCCGTCATACAAAGGTTCGAAAAAAGACTATCGCAGTTCTCGTGTGAGAAAGTCGTTGTTAAAAAATACCCTGTCAGGTCTTGACGACTAAATCTGCAAAATGTGAGTTAAACGTAATGTCAATGTGAATTTTTGTAAGGAACATTCTATGGATGCAAAGACAGAGAGTCCGCAGGTAGAGGCAGCCAACACCGCTGTTCAAAATGCAGCACTTCAAAAAGAAGGTAAGTACCTTACCTTCGCCCTTGCAAACGAAGAATACGGGCTTGAGATACTTAAGGTCCGCGAGATCATCGGGTATATGGAGATTACCAACGTCCCTCAGACGCCGATGTTTGTAAAAGGAGTTATCAATCTACGCGGGCAGGTTATCCCGGTCGTCGATCTTCGTTTGAAGTTCGGGATGGAAGAAGCAGAATTAACCGAGCAAACATGTATCATCGTTGTTGAGATCACACAAGGAGACAGAGCGTTCCAGACCGGTATCGTTGTCGATCACGTTCAGGAAGTTCTTGATATCAAAGAAGAGCAGATCGAGGACGCACCTCAGTTTGGTTCTTCGGTCGACACCGATTTCATCAGCGGCATGGGTAAAATAGGGGAAGAGGTCAAGATACTGCTGGATATCGACAAGGTATTAGGCGGCGAAGATCTTGCCGGATTGGGCAGTAAGAAAGAAGATGTTATTCCATTACAAGGTGATAAGTAAGTTTAAAAAATAATTGAAAACGTAAATTAATTATGAATTTTAAGGAAATGAGAAATGTTCAAGAATTTAAAATTAGGAACAAAGATAATTGCCGGTTTTCTGGTAGTGGTCGCCCTTGTAGCTCTTGCGGGAGTAAGCGGCTACTTTGGGGTTAAAAAGGTTGGACACGCACTTCATGTCGTAGCCAACGAAGAGGCTCCGATAGTTGATGCAAGTATGGAAATGATGCTTGCAGTAAGTGAAGCTAAAATGCTTGGGGATGAGCTTAAAGGCGCAACATCGGTAATGGCAACTGACAGTGAGTCTGAAATTGAAGGAATTGTCAGTAATTTCGAAGGTACAGTTGAATCTTTCGATAACTTCTCTGAAGCGATCCTAAACGGCGGGCAACTCAACGGGACGGACTTTATAAAGACCGACAACAAAGAACTGGCGGGATTAGTGCGTCAGGCTCAGACGATCCATGACGATGAATTTCAGCCTGCTTTTGCTTTGCTTCTAAACAATGGCCGCTTGCTTTTGAAAACTAAAAGCGAAGCCGACGCAGCGATGGTAGAAATGGAAAAAGAAGTTAATGATGTCACCGAAATGGCTGTGAACGTCGAAGAGACGATTTGCGAAGTGAATCAAAAATTGATCGCAAATTCCCAGGATATTGATGAAGTTAAGGCGATCGTGAAAGATTATACAGCCCACACTGACTGTGCGATGGAAATGAAGTTCGCTATCGCTCAATCACGTATTGTTCTTGAAGAGGTTGCTCAGTCAAACAGCCAGGAAGATGTAGATGGCTTCTTGCCTGAGTTAGAGCTCACCTTTGAAGACTTCGATAAATGGTCAGCGATCATATTAGATGGCGGAGAGCTTGAAGGCGAGCAAATATCTGCTACAAATAATGATGAGATACGAGAAATACTAAACCAAATGCAGACCGATCACGGGCACTTAGAGGCTGCGGCAGATGAAGTTATCGCCAAGCGTCTTGCACTTGTTAATCAATCCGCTGAGACCGAGAGAGTGTTGGTTGTTCTCGATGAAGTTGGCGCAGAGATGACAGAATTGCTTGAGAATATCGAAGGCATGGCAGCAGCTGAGATGAACAAGGCTAAAGAAGAAGGCGAGGCTGCTAAGGCAACAGTTACAGCGTCACTTATTGCTATAGTTTGTTTTTCTGTCGTATTAGGATTGGCCATTGGTATCTTGCTTACGCGTTCGATAACAAAAATATTGAACCGTATAGTGGCATCGCTAACCGAAGGATCCGACCAGGTAACCAGTGCAGCCGGTCAGGTTTCAAGTGCATCGCAGTCATTAGCTGAAGGTGCTACCGAGCAAGCTGCCGGTCTTGAAGAGACATCCAGTTCTCTTGAAGAGATGGCAAGCCAGACCCGCCAGAATGCTGAGAATGCTCAGCAGGCAAACACGCTTGCCACAGATGCACGCAAGGCTGCCGATAGCGGTAACGATGCGATGACCAGAATGAATGAAGCTATTCAGGACATTCAGAAGTCGTCCGACGAAACTGCCAAGATCATCAAGGTTATCGATGAGATCGCTTTCCAGACGAACCTGTTGGCATTGAACGCTGCTGTCGAAGCAGCTCGTGCGGGCGAGGCTGGTAAGGGATTTGCAGTCGTAGCCGAAGAGGTTCGTAACCTTGCTATGAGAAGTGCAGAAGCTGCGAAGAATACATCCGAGCTGATCGAGGATTCTGTAAAGAACTCCAAGAACGGTGTGGACATCGCAGAAGAGGTCGGCAAAACCCTTGGCACTATCGTAGAAGGTATCGGCAAGACCAGTGAATTAGTCGGTGAGATCGCCGCTGCATCGCAGGAGCAGGCACAGGGTATCGAGCAGGTTAACACCGCCGTTAACCAGATGGATAAGGTTACCCAGGCAAACGCTGCCAACGCCGAGGAAAGTGCAAGTGCTGCTGAAGAGCTTAGTGCCCAGGCAGAAACGATGAACTCGATCGTTAATGAGTTGGCCGCTTTGGTAGGTGGAAGTGCCGAGCATGCTTCAAGACGAACAACAAGTTCCAAAAGCTCATCTCATTCAGATAGTGCATTCCATCAGATAGCAAGCGGCGGAACTGGCAGCAAGCCTGAGAGCAAGCCTCAAAAGGCACCTGCTGTAACTAAAACCGAAAAGTCTATCCCCTTGGATGACAGCGAGTTTGAAGATTTTAACAGTTAACCAAAACTGTTAATTCATATAGAGATCCCAGGCGGGTTAGTCCTGTCCGGGATTTTTTTTGTTTAGAAAAATCACAGCTTGCAAAATAGGTGTAAAACTATATCATGTCTGCATGGATAAGTTCATTGGAAGAATAATAACCGGCGACTGCATAGAGCTGCTTGAGGGGGTGAGGCCGAATGCAGATTTAATATTTGCCGATCCGCCGTTGAATATTGGATACAAATACTATAAGTATAAGTATACTGGTAAGAGTGTGCATTATGTTGCGTGGGCTCGTGACTGGATGCGGGCGTGCAACAATATTCTCAAGCCGAC
>SDBV01010116.1_pt1 | contig 12417 bp, 8 predicted proteins | sample 2277081 | NCBI WGS metagenome assembly SDBV01 (sample SAMN10402039, study PRJNA504765) | marine sediment metagenome | isolation source: marine sediment core GS10_PC15, 223 cmbsf | place: Arctic Ocean: Southern Knipovich Ridge | collected 2010 | reverse complement strand
GTGCTTGGCGAGAACATCGGTACGACGGTCACGGCCTATTTGGCGTCTTTGGGCGCTTCGGCCAATGCTCGCAGGGCGTCATACGCGCATATCCTGTTTAACCTGCTGGGGGTCGCGTGGATCACGGCCGTCTTTCATCCCTACATCAACATGGTGACCGCCTTCGTCGAGGCTACTCAGGGAGGGAACCCGAATGAGCTCCTTTATATTACCGCAGGCATAGCGGCTACGCACTCGGGCTTCAATATCGTCAATGTTGCGATCTTCATGGTGCTCATGAGGCCGATGATAGCGTTCCTGTACCGAATCGTGCCTGAGCGCGGCGAGGCGGAGGCATCACGCCTGACCTACTTCGAGACGGGACTCGTCGAGACGCCGTCGCTAGGCGTTCAGCAATCGAAGAAGGCGGTCCTCTTTATGGCGGAGTCTTCGACCGGAATGATGGACAACCTCAAGTCCGTCTTGGAGTCGTCGAAGCCCGATAGTGAAGTTGAGGAACAGATCTTCCGGTGCGAGGACGTGCTGGACGTGACGCAGAAGGAGATCAACGAGTTCCTGGGCAGCCTTCTGGCGGGGAGCGTCTCGCACGAAGTGATGAATGAGGGCAAGATGCAGATCCGGCTGGCCGATGAGTACGAGTCGGTGAGCGACTATATCGTCACAATCCTCAAACTCACCATCAAGCTTCGGAAGGACAACCATTCGCTTGCCGGGAAGCAACTTGAGGAGATTCTGGATCTGCACGACAACGTTGCCAGCTATCTGGAGATGCTTAATGATGCCGTGGAGAAGAACCTGCCTGAAGTTATTGTGAAGGCGCGGTCGCAGGGGGAGGCGATCACGCATTTGATGAAGGGGTACCGCTCGGACCATATCGAGCGCCTGGGCGAACAGAAGGCCACTCCTCTTGAGAGCCTGTCCATCGCCGATATCCTGAACTCTTACCGGCGCATTAAGGACCACGCCTTGAACATCGCTGAGGTCGTGGCGGGCGAAAAGTAGCCGCTAACGCGCTGGCGTCAGTCGACTTCGCCGCCGGGGACGTGTGAGAAGGAATCCACTTTTGTGGTGACGTGGTCCCACAGGATTGGGACGACACCGGCCGCGATTGTGCTGTTCCCGGGGTTGTTGATGTCCGTGATCAGGAGCCGTTCGATCAGCGTGAAACCTCGACTCTTGGGGCGGCGTATTCCGCGGGGACTCCGAAACGGAGGGAGCGCGAGGCGTGGGGACTGTTGAGCTTGAGGAAGCCGGCCCCAAGGGAGGCGATGGTGCTTTCGCTGATACGGGGTCACGCAATTAGGCTATCACGTCTAGCTAGTTGGGGCAAGGGTGAGGGGTTCTGGGCCTGCCTTCTGTGTTGACACGTGTGCGCATGCGCCGTAGAATAGGCGGGCGATTCGGCCCGGACCAACCGGTGCGAATCAGCGGCTCAACTTCGATGAGGAACGACCGACATGGCGACAGACGATACGCAGCCCGTAACGTACAATGAAATCCAGAACATGACGGTCGGTACGTTGGGCGCTGGGACCTCGCTCGACGCGGAGGGCACGAAGGCATTTGGGGATAGTGTGGTTGGCTATATTCAGACCCACGCCGGCGTCCGGCTGCTGCTGAATTTTCAGAATATTACCTATTTGTCCAGCGCCACGCTCAGCGAACTCCTGCGAATCAATGACACGGCCAAGGGGCAGAAGGCGGCCGTCCAGCTTTGCGGGCTCTCGAAGGAGATCCACAAAGTTTTCGAGATCACGAAACTTGTCGACGTATTCCATGTCGAGGCCGATGAGGAGGTCGAAAAGACCATCATGCGGCTGAATCGTGAATCGGAATGGAAAGTCTACGACGGCTGAGCCTGCTTCGGCTTTCGGATCCGGGACAATCCGCTGGGCCCCAGTAATCTCTTGACAAATGACCTCTGGTTTCCTATGATCTGGGCGTGGTAATGAGGGGGAAATGCGGGACTATCGCTTTCTGGAAGTGAGGGGGACTATGGACGCGACCAGCGAGAAGGATTCAGACATTCGCGAGGAAATTGAGTTTGCACGGGCGGTGACCGCCGTAATCCTTGCCGTCAAGCTTGATCAGTCGGAAGAGAAGGCCCAGGAAGCCTACAGCAGCATCGTTGACGGCTCTCCCCAGGCTGCCCGCACTCAGTAGCACGAGCGGAACCTGCTCACCGCCGTTCACTATCCACTGATAGAGCGTCGTCGTCCGTCGCTCTATCCCCCACTCCTTGCGCTGCCCCATCGAATGCATCCCAAGGTCTCCCAAGACCCCAGACACCGCGTGTCACAGCCTTGTGGCGAGCCAAATCTTGATTTGGCAATGGTCTATCGTGTAGAAAATAGGGCCTGTTTGCGGTTCGTGTTATCGCAGGAGAGTCATGGCGGCTTGAGCGGCGCGGGCAACCGTGCCCGCCGCAGACTGAGGCGTTTTCGGATCCGTCATCTGAGGCAGTGAGAAAACTACGCGTCCGTGAGTTCTACACATGAAACGGTGGCCGTCTGATTGGCCATACCGGACGCTCACCGAGACTTCCCAAATCAGAAGGAGACAAGAAGATGAAATTGCGCACCAAACGCCACTTTAGCCCTAGCCTGAATGCGGCCAACATCCTCCTCGCGGTCGTTTGCGCCGCTGTGCTTGCCGCCTGCGGAGGATCTGACACTGAAGATGCGGCCGACCCCGGCGCGTCCGAGGCGCCGGCCGCCGCCGACGTATCCACGCAGGCGGAGGACACGGGCCCACACCTTTCGGGCAAGATCACTTTCTATGGGCCGCGTCCGGTGCGGGTTGAGCTCAGTACCGCCGCGGACCCACTCTGCACGGCGATGCATAAGGATGAGCCGCTGTTGTCCGATCATGCGATCGTCAGTGAGAGGGGCGAGCTTAAGGACGTTTTCGTATATGTAAAGGAGCCCCCGGAAGGCAACTATCCCGTGCCGGCTGAGCAGTTGGTTCTGGATCAGATTGGCTGCAGCTATGTGCCTCATGTGTTTGGAATACAGATTGGCCAGGAGCTCAGCGTTCAGAACAGCGACCCGTTGCTGCATAATATTCGCTCCTTCGCGCGCAAGAACCGGCCGTTTAACAATGCCCAGGAAGAGGGTGCGGCGCCACGTGTAAAGAAATTTGGCAAAGTGGAGTTGGGCATTCGAATGAAGTGCGACATCCATCCGTGGATGACGGGTTTTATCTTCGCTCTGGACCATCCCTACTTTGGAACGAGTGCTGAGAACGGCGTCTATGGCATTCATGGGCTCCCGGCGGGCGACTATACGCTGGTTGCGTGGCACGAAGAATACGGTGAACAGGAGGCCGCGGTCACGGTCGCGGAAGACGGAAGTGGTGTGGCCGATTTTGTGTTCTCGCCGGCTGAATAGAGAGAGGTCATGGACTGCGGGAACGGCCAGGTTCCAGCCCTGCCGAATGCCTGCGCAATTCTGAAGGAGTTGCGGCGTTGAGTATCGAATACAGGTTCGTCTTCCTCCCGCTGGCCATTGTGGCCGCCATGGTCGCAGTTGGCGCCATACAGGGATGTTCACCCGAGGGGGATGAAGCTCCGGAAGCGCCTGAGCCCAAAGAACTTGCGCCTTCAGAGCCTGTGGAGGTCACGCCTTCGGTGGCGGCAACTGAGGGTGCGAAGATGGAACATGGGCAGCTTGCGGTTGCGTACTCCGAGACTCCACCCGAAGTGCGGCTGGGGGCGCGTCTGTTTAACGACGTCAGGCTGACCAACCCGGGGGCGCCGAATCTGTCCGCGAGCTGCCGGACCTGTCACGTGCCGCCTGAGGCGTCCAGCCGTAAGCGTCAGTATGCGGATTCGACGGCCCTGAGCGTCATCCCCACGAATGCGATGGGGTCGAAGCAGGAGACCTTTCGCAACACAACGACGCTCTTGGATGCAATCACGGAGACGAGTTTTAACGCGGATGGAGAATTTGCCACGATCGAGGCGCTTATCTTGCATGAGCTCACCTCGACGCACATGGGGTGGCTGCCTGGCGAAGAGGAACTGGCGAAGGACGCCATCTTTGGTTTGATGTTCTACGATTACGGTGAGGACCTGTTGGCCGAGGGCAACTTTCTGGAACAATTCAAGGCCGCTAAGGGGATTGAGCTCGAAACGATGCAGCGTGATGCTGTGGTTGCGGAGATCGTCGCGTCCTTGGTGGACTATCTTAAGGTCATTCAGACGCACAACACCTCGGCGTACGACGCGATGGCGCACCTCAACCGGTTTGAGGAGGGACTTGCGGGCGAGGAAGATACGCCACAACAGCTTTCGGAGCGTATCTTTGGCCGTATCGCCAACCAGGAAGGCCGGACCCTCATCCGTCTCCCGAGTTTGTACAGTGAAGAAGCCTATCAGGGATTCAAGACTTTCTATCGTGTGTCTCCAACGTGGAGCAGTTCGGTTGAGGGGATGGAGGAGAACGCCGGTAACTGTATCGCGTGCCATGTCCCGCCTAAGTTCGCCGATGGAAAGTTTCACAACATCGGCGTGACCCAGGCTGAATATGACGGGGTGCACGGCGATGGCACGTTCGTTGGTCTCGACGCCGCTTCGCCGTCTGAGGCGACAAGAGCGCGGATCAAGGCCGACGACGCATCGAAGGTCGACCTTGGCCGCTGGAATGTCGATCCCTCCGACGGAAGTTTTGCGGCTTTCAAGACGCCCAAGCTGCGTTTTATCACGCATACCGGCCCCTATATGCATAATGGGGCCCACGAAATGCTTGAGGACGCGATTCGCCAACATATTTGGGCTTCGGAACTCGCCAAGGCGGGCACGCTGCGAAATGCCGACCCCGAGCTCTTGACGATGAATATCTCGGAGCACGACATACCGCAGCTCGTGGCCTTCTTGGAGACGCTGCAGGAGGTGCCCGAGGAGGAATACCGGCGCCTACGAACTGAAGACGTCAGGATCCGCCAGGATCCGATGGGCGAAAAGCCCTAGGGCAACTGAGGCCCCGGTTCAATTCAGTGGTACCGCCAAGGGGCAAGTGGTCGATGATATACGCGGCGCCCCGAGCGGCGTGTGGCGCATATGCGCCAACGGACCAACGTGTAGACCTCTTCACCGGCTCCCCCACTCCGGTTTCTGTTCGTTGAGTCCAATCGAGCCCAGCGTCATTCCCAGCAGCCGCCTTCCCCCACCCGGAGACCTGGAAAGCTCACGGCCCATTGGCGATTCGCCGCGTAAGGCATTCTGGATCGGTGAATCAGACAGAGCAATATAACAAGCAAAGGTTGACGCACTGTCTCTCCCTGTCATCACGGGTTGGGCCAAATGGGCGGCACGGACAAAAGAAGGGCGAGGGGCCCGGAAGGGCCCCTCGCCGATATCACACTAATTCCGCGACGCTTAGTCGTCGAGGATTTCTAGCTTGATGATGGAGCCGCGGCCACGTTCTGTGTGGCGTACGGGCGCGTTCGAATTGGACGTCCAGATGCTGCCATCTTCGTGGAATTCAAGTTCACGCGTATAGGTCACGCGCGAGGGCAAACGGTATGTGACATAGTCTTTCGTCTCCGGGTCGAACCTGTTGATCGTGTCGTCTCCCGTGCCGCAGATCCAGATCTTGCCCTTCGGACCGACGTTCAGCGCATAGGGGAGTTGGTCTATCGAACTCGGAGGAATGTCGAACACTTCCCACTCTTCGGTCTTCGGATCGAAGCTGCCGAAGACGCCTGAGCCCCAACCCGGTACCCACACGATGCCGTCCTTCGCAACGTGAAGACGCCGTGGCCCGCGGAAGGGCGGGTCCCATTCCTTGATGTCGCCGCCTTCGACGGTCGGGTCGATCCGTCCGATGCGGTTGCCGTTGAGCTTGCTGTACCAGATGGTGCCGTCGAGAGGCGAGAAGTCGATGCCATACGGCGTGCGGCCGCGGGCTTCGCCCTTTCCGCCACCAACTACCTGGTCAAACTCAAGAAGCTCGTACTGCGTCACCTCGAGGGTCTCAGGATGTAGCGAGAACACTGCGTTTGCGCCTGCGTCCGTATACCACACGAGGCCTTCCGGATCTTCCGGGTTAATGCGCAGCGAATGCGGGTAGGCGCCACGCGGCCGCGGGGCCACGGCACTCGACGTGATGGTGTATTCTTTTGTCTTCACGTCGAACTTGGCCATTTCGCCCGAAACGCATAGGGTGAACCACATGTTGCCGTCATTACCGAGCTCAACCGAGTGCGGGCCCCTGTATTTTCCGGGGAAGGGGTACATAATGCGCTCGGCTGTCTCCGGATTCAGCGTCCATGTTGAGTTCGTGTTCATGTCCACGCCATAGACGAGGCCGTCCGACCCCAGTTCCATGTCATGGATCATGGCGTTGTCCTGGTAGCCCAGGTCCCATTCGGTAATCCTTACCTTCGTCGCGGCTCCCGTCGGGGCCGGCTCGGGAACAAACGGAGGCCAATTCGCGACCGCCTCGTCCGAGTAGGTATCGAGTAGGCTCTGCACGAGGGTGTCCTGCAAGTGCTTATACAGCCCGGCGAAGCCGTCCATGCGCGTGATCATCGTCTCCCAGTCCACCGGTTCTTCCGGTGATCGGTACCCGATGGTCCCGAGCTGATGGCAGTAACCGCACATCATCTTGAAGTTCTCTTTGTCCGCTTTGCTATCGAACTTCTGCATGCTGAACCCGCTGGTCCCCGTGCGCTGTTGTTCAAGCGCCTCGCCGGTTGCGGGCTTCATGGCGAAGGATAGGGTCCCCCCCTCCACGCCGTCTTCCCACACGTCGAGTTGGCCCTGAAGACGCGCACGCACATTAAAGGTCGTGTCGCGCAGCTCGTCGATCGTAAACGAACCGTCAGCCTGACTGAATACCGTAACACTCATCTCTCGCTCCTCGTCAAAAGCCGAGAGCATTACACCTTCCATCGCCTTGCCGGAGGCGTCCACTACTTTGCCGCTAATCGTCGCTGCGTATCCGGGCGCCATCGATACACAGAGCGCCAACGCGATCACGGCTACCCATACATTCTTACTCACTAGCTTTCCTCCCTTTCTTTTCTACGATTAATCAACCAGTCCACGTTAAATATGCATCAGGGCCCCGAAAGACCCGTTCGCACAGAGCGAAATCCACCCGGGCGCAGCCCGTCCTAGAGAATTAACGGTTCAGCCGACGCGTTTCTCACGGGGCGTGGAATGCCCCGTAGTGTTTCAAAATACCCGCCGAATTGCAAGCAGCGGCGCCAGATTCTTCCTTATCTCTAAATCGCACCCCGGACACGTAGGCTCGGGAAGCGGTAATGCGTTCTTGGCCCGTCAAGGCCATAGTAGGCCGGATCCCACTGTGGTTCGGGGCTAAACATCTCCAAGAGGTCGAAGGCCTGTGTGCCGGCCGGGGCTGCCTGGGCCAATTCGAGCGTCTGGCCGTCGACTGGCAAACTCCATATATCGGGATTGTCTGTACTGGGTTTGCGCAATCCATAGCCCGGCCGGTAGGCATAGGTGCTCGTTGGAAGCTGCTCCGGGGCAGTCTCTACCGCCCCCATATCGGCAGCGATGAGTTGCGGCGGCGGCGTCCACTCGGTAGTCCGCAGCTGGGCCGCCTCGAGACCCAAGTAGGTGCCCATAAGCAAGGCCGCGGCCAGAGCCGCCCATCTTGAAACACGGCCGGTGGCGCGCAGGATGCCTATGCCGGTTTTCGCGCCGGACTGCCCGCTTTTCGCGGGGAAGCGATGCACGTTCGCGTGAGTCGCACGCCGTAGCTCGGCGCGTCTTGCGTGAGACAGTTTGAAGGTGGTCCGGCTTGCGGCCTCGAAATCACGGTCCAGCGCTTCGAAGGTTGGCCGTAATTCGTCGATCTCTTCTTGGAATTCGACGTGTTCGCCTGCGAATGCCTCCAGTTCGGCCCGTTCCTCGGCGTTCAGCGCACCGGCCAAATAGAGGGGTATCTTTCTCGATAGTTCCTGATGGCTCACGGTCAAAACTCGATCTTGTCTTCTTCCTCAATAGCGCGCCGCAGCCTCTTCAGTCCGCGATGCAACAACATCCCGACATTCGACATTGACTGACCCGTGACCGCCGATATCTCTTTGTAAGATAGCCCCTCTTGAAAAAAGAGCAAGACGGCCGCCCGCTGGTTCTCGGAAAGGCATTGGAGAAGCCGCTCGAGATGCTCCCATCGTTCCGTGGCGAGGATTTCCACCACGGGAAATCTCACGACGGCAGGCAGTTCGAGCCTGTCGTAGATCTCGCCTCGTCTTGACTCACGCTTGACCAGATCAATGCACAGGTTGTGCGTGACCTTATAGAGCCACGCTGCGCGCTGTCTCGGCTCGCCATAGTCCAGCGGCTCGCGCAAATACCGCACAAAGGCATCTTGCACCATGTCCTGAGCAAGCTCGCGGCTTCGCACGAGCCGATAGGCGTAGCGAATGAGTCCGTTCTGATGCGCGTCCACGAGCCCTTCGATGTCCTGGGCGGATCCAGGGGCATGCGCCGTTAAGGCCTCGGCCTGTCCTCGCTCCTCTGGCTGTTGCCGCCGGGCGCGTGGGTCAGCCATGGGGATTCAACTCACATTCTCGTATTGGAAACGATATTTCAGCCTGTTTTCTCACTGTTCGGCCCTGTTCCAGGGTGTAGCCGCCAGCCCTAATCTGCTTCTTCCCAACAACTTACGCAGAGCCTTTGTTCCCGGCCCCTTGCGCGCCAATCCAATCAGAACGAGCAAGCCTACGTGAATCCTGCGCTCGGATGCAATATCGACGTTTCGGGATGAAGAGGTCCTTCGGCTTCGCTCAGTTAGGATGACATTGAGGCGGGATTTGTGAGGAATGGGGGCCTGGACGAACGGGCAACGGCGTTGGCTTCGAGTGGTGGGGCAAGCCCCACCCTACGGGCCTCCTTTGGTTGCGACTGTGCCGCGCTATGGGCATTCGTACGCAGTTGCTCCCGTTGAATTCCCATCATTGATCGGCTAAGATTCCGTGATATTCGGATTCGGCCAGGACGCAGTACGGCGCCTATTGACGGATCTGAGTACCCGCGCCTGACCGGCTGCAAAGAATTCTGCCCTTCGTCGGCAGTTCACTGTTTTCAAGAGAAGATGCAATCGTCCGAAACCCAAGGAGTACATGAGTAATGAGCGCGTCCGCGTTGGATGGAGTCAAAGTTGTTGAATTCGGGACCATGGTGGCAGGGCCGTATTGTGCGAAGATGCTCGGCGATCTGGGGGCGGACGTGATCAAGGTCGAGGCGCCGGGCGGCGACCCCGCGCGCGAGTATGGGCCATTCCCGAACGGCAAATCCGATCCTGAGCGCAGTGCGCTCTTTCTGTACGCCAATACGAGTAAGCGCGGTGTCACCCTCGATCTGGCCGTCCCTGCGGATTTGGCGAAGTTCAAGAAGTTGATCGAGTGGGCGGATGTGCTTGTCGACAACCACTCGCCCGCCGTGCTGGAGGGATGCGGCCTTGGCTGGGACGCGCTCCGCGCGCTTAACCCGCGCCTCGTGTACACCTCCATCACGCCATACGGCCGCACGGGTCCGCGTGCGGATGCTCCGGGCGACGAACTCACACTGGTCCAAGCGTCCGGTCTCGGAAACCTCCTGCCGACCCGGTCGATGAGCGTGGATCGTGCGCCCGTGAAGCCTGGCGGCAATCCCATGGGGTTTCACGGCGGACTCGCGGCGGCTACGGCGACATCGGCGGCGCTCCTGGGGCGAGAGAAGACCGGTGAAGGCGCATTGATTGACATTTCGCTGCAGGAAGTGATGCTGGCCATGGTGGGACCGGCGGTGTCCTCAGCGCACTACCATAAGACGACCTGGAGCCGCATGCCCGACCGTCCGCCCGCGATGGGGCGTGTTCAGACGAGCGACGGCTATGTGATCCTCACCGCGATGGACGACCACCATTTCATTTCTTTGCGCGAGCTCATGGGCAATCCGGAATGGTGCGCGGGCGACGAGTGGGCCTCGATGGTGTACCGCGCGAACAACATGATGAGAATCGCGGCGAACATCGACGAGTGGTTTCTGAAGCAAAAGAAGGACGATATCCACAAGAAGGCGGCGGAAATGCGCATCCCCATCGGGCCCATCAAGTCGGCTGAGGAGGTGATGAACTACGAGCAGTTCAAGGCGCGGGACTATTTCGTTGAGGTGGACCACCCGGAGGCGGGGAAGCATCGTTACGCTGGCGTGGCGTACAAGATGCCGGCATCGCCGGCGCACGTTCAACGGCCGGCCCCGCTCCTCGGGCAGCATAACGACGAGATCCTGACCGGCAGCGCGCTCGAAGGGGTCGGCAGCGCCAAGCCCAATGCAGGCGCGTCGCGCAAGGGCAAGCTGCCTCTCGAAGGAATCCGAGTCGTGGAATTCGCCTGGGTATGGGCGGGTCCGTACTGTGGCCAGCTTCTGGCCCAGCTGGGCGCGGAGGTCATCAAGGTCGAAAGCCACAACCGGCTCGATATCATGCGGCGCTCGGTCGTGTGGCCGCTTGCCGAAGAGGAGCCAACGAGCGTACCGACCAACGATAGTCTCTCGTTCAACGCCGTCAACATGAATAAGAAGAGCGTTACGATAGACATGAGCAGCCCGGAAGGCTTGGAGCTTGCCAAGAAACTCGTTGCTACCGCGGACATTACCTACGACAATATGCGCCCGGGCGCGCTCGCAAAGTTGGGCCTTGGGTATGAGGACTCCAGGAAGCTTAAGGAAGACATTATCGTAGCGACTTCCTCGGGCCGCGGGACGGGCGGGCCGGAGAGCGAATACATCGGCTTTGCGCCGATTCATCACGCCCTCGGCGGCAACGCCTACATCACGGGCTATCCCGATGACCACCCCTGCAACACGACCGGCGATGTGGACATCATGAACGCGACGACGCTGGCCTTCGCGCTCATGGCCGCAATCCATCACAGGGACCGCACCGGCGAGGGGCAGTTTATCGAGTATTCGCAAACGGAGGCGGTCAGTTCGCTCATAGGCGAAGTCTTGCTGGGCTACGAGATGACGAAGGTGGTCCCCGAACGCGCGGGCAACCTTCACCCGCACTACGCGCCCCACAACGTCTACCCCGCGTGGGGAATGAACCGGTGGCTGGCCATTGAGATCCACACGGACGAGGAGTTCAAGCGCCTGGTGCAAGTCATGGGCCAGCCTGAATTGGCGGAAGACGCCCGCTTCGCCGACGGCGCGTCGCGCAAGAAGAATGAGAAGGAATTGGACGAAATCATCTCGGCCTGGAGCAGCAAGCGCGACCGGGACCTGATGGCCAGGGAACTCTTGGCCGCGAAGGTCGCCGCCGCGCCTTCGCAGGAATCGCGCGACCTCTACGCCGATAGGCATCTTCTCGAACGCGGCGCATTTCTCAAGGTCGATCATCCCAACTGGGGCGAATTGGAGATCGTCGGCCCGCCCTGGAAGATGAATGGCCTCAACGCCGAGCCCAAACGTGCGCCTTTGCTCGGCGAGCATACGGACGAGATATTCAAGGAAATTCTGGGACTCACGGACGGCGACTTGAGCGTTCTCCGCGAAAAGAAGATTATTCAATAGTTGACGCGCAACCCGCGCGTGCTGGATACGAAATGGCAAATTGACCTATCGGAGGCAGACCATGGGAAAGCTAGATGGGAAATGCGCAGTTGTAACAGGGGCGAGCCGCGGGATCGGGGCGGAAATCGCGCTGCTCTTTGCCAAAGAGGGCGCCCAGACGGTGTGTGCCGCGCGCACGCTCCACAAAGGCGATCATCAGCTCGAAGGCTCCCTGGAAGAAACGGTCCAGGACATCAAATCTGAAGGCGGGGAAGCGACGGCGGTCGCCGTTAACATCTCCATGCCCGAGGACTGCGAGAAGCTGATGAAGACGGCGGTGGACACCTACGGCAAGGTGGACATTCTTATCAACAACGCGGCACTCACGTACTTCATTCCGATAAAGGATTATCCGCTGAGCCGGTGGATGCGCTCTTGGGCCGTCAACTTTCATGCCCCCTTCATCCTCAGCCAACTCGCGGTCAAGGAAATGGCGCCCCGGAAGAGCGGCAGCATCGTGAACATCTCCTCGGGCGCGGCCATCGGGCCCGGCCGCGGACCGTATGCCGCGCCTTCTTTCCTTGGCGGCACATGCTACGGGGCCGAGAAGGCGGCGCTCGAGCGCTTCAGCCAAGGCCTGGCGCAGGAGGTCTACGAAGACGGGATCTCGGTGACCTGCTTCTCGCCTTCACTGGTCGTACCAACGCCCGGAACGGTCTACCACAATCTGGTGTCGGGCCCCGACGACCCGCGCGGAGAGCCAGTGGAATTGATGGCGAGAGCGGCCCTGCTGCTGGCGACCGAGGACCGCGCCAAAGTTTCGGGGCGCGTGACCTATAGCCAGCAGATTCTCAAGGAGTTTGGCTGGATCGACGAAGCCAAGGGCCTCGGTTCGGATACCGAGAAGA
>SDBV01010115.1_pt1 | contig 12418 bp, 1 predicted proteins | sample 2277081 | NCBI WGS metagenome assembly SDBV01 (sample SAMN10402039, study PRJNA504765) | marine sediment metagenome | isolation source: marine sediment core GS10_PC15, 223 cmbsf | place: Arctic Ocean: Southern Knipovich Ridge | collected 2010 | reverse complement strand
GTGGCGACAACCTTGTCATCGGCCGTGGGGATGTCGTTTACGGGATTAACGGTGATGGAGACGGTGGCCGGGGTGGAGGGTGCGGAGCCGTCGTTAGTGGTGTAGGTGAAGGAGTCGGGGCCGTTGGTGTCTGGGTTGGGGGTGTAGGTGACCGTGGCGGAGTCCGTGTTCGGTGTACCGGAGACGCAGGCGTTGTTGGTGATCGTGCCCAGGGAGCCGTTGGCGGGGGTTCCGGTGGCGAAGGTGAGTTCGCAGGTCTCGACGTCGGAGCCGGAGAGGGTGATGACGAGGGGCGTGTCCTCGCTGGTGGCGACAACCTTGTCGTCGGCCGTGGGGAGGTCGTTGACGGGGTTGACGGTGATGGAGACGGTGGCGGGGGTGGAGGGTACGGTGCCGTCGTTAGTGGTGTAGGTGAAGGAGTCGGGGCCGCTGGTGTCCGTATTCGGGGTGTAAGTGACGGTGGCGGAGTCGGTGTTGGGCGAGCCCGATGTGCAGAGGTTGTCGGTGATCGTGCCGAGGGAACCGTTGGAGGGTCCGGAGAGGATGACGAATGTAAGCTCGCAGTTCTCAGGATCAGAGCCTGAGAGGGTGATGGAGAGTGGGGTGTCCTCGTCGGTGGCGACGGCCTTGTCGTCGGCTATGGGTGGGTCGTTGAGGCAGGCGATGGAGATCGTAACTGTAGCCGGGGCAGAGACAGTGGCGCCATCGTCAGTGGTGTAGGTGAAGGAGCCCTGAGAGGGGGCGCAGACGTTGGAGCCTGGGGTGAAGGTGACGGTGGCGGAGTCCGTATTCGGCGTACCGGGGGTGCAGGCGTTGTTGGTGATCGTGCCCAGGGAGCCGTTCGTGGGGCTGGCGGTGGCGAAGGTGAGTTCGCAGGTCTCGATGTCGGAGGCTGTGAGGGTGATGGCGAGTGGAGTGTCCTCATTCGTGGAGACGACCTTGTCGTCCGCTGTGGGTGCGCAGTTAATGGAGATCGTCACGGTGGCTGACGAAGAGGTGTCTATGCCGTCGCCGGTGGTGTAGGTGAAGGAGCCTAGTGTGTTGCAGACGCCGGGGTCGGGCGTGAAGGTGACGGTGGCGGAGTCGGTGTTGGGAGAGCCCGGTGTGCAGGGGTTGTTGGAGATGAGGCCGAGGGAGCCGTTGGTGGGGCCGACGGTTACGAATGCGAGTTCGCAGGTCTCTATGTCGGAGCCTGAGAGGGTGATAACGGCGGGAATGTCCTCGGTAGCGCCGACAACCTTGTTGTCGGCGCTGGGGAGGTCGTTGAGGCAGGCGATGGAGACCGTAACTGTAGCCGGGGAAGAGACAGCGGCCCCATCGTCAGTGGTGTAGGTGAAGGAGCCCTGGCTGGGCGAACAGACGTTGGGATCGGGCGTGAAGGTCACCGTAGCGGAGTCTGTGTTGGGGACGCCCGGCACACAGGGATCGTCGGAGATGGATCCGAGGGAGCCGTTTGTTTCGCTGGCAGTCGCGAATGTTAGGTCGCAGGTCTCCAGGTCGGAGGCTGAGAGGGTGACGAGGATGGGAGTGTCCTCGTCTGTGGCGACGACCTTGCTGTCGGCGGTGGGGAGGTCGTTGACGCAAGTGATGGTGATGGACACGCTGGCGGGCGCGGACGTGAATGTGCCGTCGTCGACGGTGTAGGTGAAGGAGCCCTGCGCGGGATCACAGACGCCGGGGCCTGGCGTGAAGGTGACTGTGGCGGAGTCCGTGTTAGGCGAGCCCGGAGTGCAGGGGTTGTTGGAGATGGTGCTGAGGGAGCCGTTTGTCTCGCCGGCCGTGGCGAAGGTGAACTCACAGGTCTGGAAGTCAGAGCCTGTCAGCGTGATCACCACTGGCGTGTCAATGTGAATCGCTGTCGCCTTGTCGTCCGCTATCGGTTCACCCGGCGCGGAGATGATGACGTTCTTCTGCTGGGTGATGTTATTGTTGGCCAGTTGTTCGGGGGTCTCGGTGCCTCCGCCGGTGTCTTGCTGATCGATATCGAAGGAAGCGCTGATCGGGTAGACATCGGGGATCGCGGGCTCATGGCACTCGAAGCGGACACGATGGGAGACGGTCCTCACTTCGTTTGACAGGAGGACAAAAGTACTCGAACCCGGGCTGACCAGCGTCACCTGAACTCCAGAGGTGGGGTAAGTTGGGCTGGGGCCGCAATCCGGAGGGAACCCCGTGATCGAAAGCGATACGGTCACGGTCTCAGGTTGCCCCGGCAGGGTGCCGCCGGCATCTGAGTCGTTCTCGACCTCGCACATAACCCACATGAAGGATCCCACGGTGTCGGAGATGGTGATGGGCGCGGGTCCGAAGGTCAGGCATGAGCTTACGAGGACTTCATGGTTGGCGCCACTGTCGCAAACGTCGCCGAGGCCGTCGCCGTCCAGGTCGCTCTGGTCGGGGTTAGGGTCGTTCGGGCAGTTGTCCGCGGAGCCGCCTTTGGCGGTGTAGTCGTCCGGGACGCCGTCAGCGTCGGAATCGCGCACCACGTCCAGGGTGGTCTGGGCGGTGTCGTTTGCGGCGGTGGGGTCGGAGACGTGCAGCGTCGTGACGCTGATGGACGCGTCTACAGTGATCGTGCAGAAGAGGGGCGGCGCCGGGTCGTCCAACCACTCAACGGTGAACAGTTTTCCGTGGGGCACGTCTGTTGAGATTGGGATGGAGACGTTGGAAACAATGGAAGTGGGGGTGACAGTGCAGACGCCGGGCTGGTCGGTCACGGTATGCGTCACGTCTACGGATACCGGGCCAAAGGGGCCGTTATCGTGCAGGATTTCGGTGATGATGAAGGTTTCGGTCTCGGGAAGCGGGTCGACGGGTGGCAGCGGCCCGATGAGCACCTGGGCGCCGGCCACCCCGGGAAGGTCATCCGTGTCTAAGCCGAGGCCTGAAATCTTGACGTCTGCCTCGTGGGTTATGGTGCCGTTGAACGCTGCGCTGTCAGAGTCGTTGCTCGCCGTCGCGTCCAGAACGTGCTGGTTGGACGGGGTGATGGAGACGGTGCCGGAGTATTGATGGAAGCTGGGCTGAGTGCAGGTGACCTGCCAGACCTGCTGCGACGCCACAGGGACGCCTGTTTGAAGGTTGACGTTCGCCGCGATCTGGGCGCTATCCGGGTTCTTGGAGCAATCCGCAGGCAGCGCCAGATCGAACGTGGCGTCGGCGTCCACTGGGCTGTACGGACCATTGCTTAGGAGGCTGGCGCTCACCGTGACATCAAAGGGCGTGTCCGCCGCTTGCGTGGCCGGAGCGACAACAGTGACGCTTTGTACCGCGAGGTCGGCATCGGCGATAACGGGGAAGATCGAGTCTCTGGACAATGAGTTGTTCGTCGGGTCGGGGTCGGCGACATTCAGCGTGGTGATATCGACCTGGTTGGCGAAGGTGAAGGTGTGGAAGCTTGGCGTCGTACATTCAAGCGTGAACGTGTTGTTGAGGGTGACGTCTACGCCCAGTGAAAGCGATGCCGGCGTATCGTAACTTGGTGGGGAGACGGTGCAGTCTGGGGGTGCGCTGGCCGTCAGATGATCGATGACGTCCACGGGGCTAAAGGGCCCGTTGTTGCGGAGTACAGAGTTCACAGTGATGATCTGCGGCACGCCTGCCTGAAGCTGGACATTGGGGACAATGAGGTCCACTTTCTGGACGTCCGCCGCCTCGCCGACCGCGACGTCGACAAACCGCAGGTGGGAGTTGTCGGTCCCAGCCCCTGAATCCTCCTGCATCGGCGGTACAGGCACCACTCCGATCTCAAGCCTGAGGGCGTTGTCATAGAAACCGGGGAGGGAGAAGCAGTGGGCGGTGTAGGTGTGCGTGCTGGTGCGACTCTCGCCTGGTGCTAAGGTGGATTCTGGGTGCTCCAGCTGGCTGAACAGAGTGCCGCCGACGACGGTATCGAACTTGGTGTCTCCGTGAAGTGAATCGGCCACCCAGCGGGCCTCGCACTCGCCGGGGGTCGAGCGGATGAGAAGGGTTAGGGCGAGGTCAGAGGTTACGTTTCCGTTATTGCGAACCGTGACAGTGACGTCGTGGGGGGCATCTACATCTGGTTGGATGACGAAGGAGGGTTCGGCCGTGACCGAAGTTATCTGACTGTCGATCTCTGGACAGCCGTCACTGTCGTCAGTGCCGTCAAAGTCCTCCGGGACGAATGGACACTCGTCGTTAACGTCGAGGATGCCGTCATTGTCGTCATCGTCGTCGCAGGCGTCGCCCTGCCCATCGCCGTCGAAGTCCTCCTGGCCGGGATTGGCAGTGGTGATGCAATTGTCGATGCCGTCTACGACGGTGTCGCCGTCACAGTCGGGGTTGAGATCGCAGCCGGGGGGTTCAAACAGGTCTGGCAGGCCGTCGTTGTCGTCGTCGGGGTCGCAGGCGTCGCCCTGCCCGTCACCGTCGAAGTCCTCTTGAAGTGGGTTGGCTGCCGAGGGACAGTTGTCCGAGCCGGCGCACGCCGACGGTCCGGCGCTGGGAGCGCCGGGGTCGCAGATGCCATCGCCATCCCCGTCGACCTGGGTATCAGAGCAGCCGACGGCGTCCACCAGGTCAGCCAGCGGGGTGAATTGGCAAAGGTCGGCGGCGTTAGTGACGGCGTCGCCGTCGATGTCGCTGTCGCAGGCGTCGCCCAGGCCGTCGCTGTCGAAGTCCTCCTGATTGGGGTTGAAAGCCCCCGGGCAGTTGTCGTCAGCATCAGGGATGGAGTCACTGTCGCTGTCGGGTGGGCAAGGGACGTCCACGGCGATGGTGGCCAGCAGGACCTGCTCCACGGGTACCTGTGTGCCTACGCTATCGCTGAGGATGATGTCTGAAAGGCTCAAGGTCGCTGTCCCGGCGGGGGCGGTGCCCAGCACTTCGAGGGTATAACGGCCCAACACTCCTGACGCCGGGCCGAGTTCGTCCGTGCCGAAGTCAACCAGGCCGACATCGTGCGGCGAGATCGTGTCCGGCACCGGGTCACTGAAATCGGTAATGCTGCTTCCGGCCGCGGAAGTCAGAAGGAAGGCGTGGTCCTGGTTGACTATCTTCAGCCGGGTATCGTCGAAGTTGATGGCGTAGCTGAATCCGGAGAAGTCGCGGCCGCCCGGGAACTCGCTGACAAACACGTCAATATTAAGCAGCTGGCTCCTGGATGCTGATATGCATGCTTGAATGGTGCCCAGCGAGGTGTCTGTGTTGGCGGGCGACTGGCCCGGGTCGGCATCGACCCCGACAGTGGTCACGATTGGCTCTGTGCTGACGAACGTGTTCTCAGAGGCGGAGTTGTTGGCCGAATCGAGATCCACCGTGTCGGAGGTCACTGAGGCCGTGTTCGTGATGAACTCTGTAACCAGGCCGGTGACCGAAGTCTCTATCGAGACGGTTGCGCTGGCGCCGCCTGTCAGGTTGCCTAGGCTGCAGGTCACCGTTCCCGCGGATTCCGTGCAGGTGCCCTGGCTGGCGGTTGCCGTAAGGAAGGATACCTGAGGGGGGAGGGCGTCTGTAACGCTGACATTGATGGCATCGGATGGCCCGTTGTTAACGATGGTAAGGTCATATGTGAGGGTGTTACCCGTCTGGATGGGGTCTATAGAGTCCGTCTTCGTGATCTGCAGATCAGCGGTTGCGCCGACGAACGTGTCTTCCGTGGCGGTATTGTTGCCGGGGCTGGGGTCAGTTGCATCGGAGAAGATGGAGGCGGTGTTCGTAATGGTGCCTGCCGCTCCCGTATTGACTGTAACGTTGATGGAGATGGACTCACTGGCCCCTGCCAGCATGGTGCCGACAGTGCAGGTCACTGTACCGGTGGATTCGCTGCAGATCCCCTGAGTTGAGATGGCCGACTGGAACGTGACTTCCGGAGGCAGAGTGTCGGTGACGACTACGTTGGTGGCGTCGAAAGGGCCGTTGTTGATCAGGGAGAGTGTGTATGAGAGGGGGTCGCCTGCCTGGACTGGGTCTGGAGAGTCAGCCTTGGTGATCCCTAGGTCGGCGCCCGAAGTGGGACAGGCCTCTCCGACCGCGATCACGCCATGCTGGGGCACTGCCGCGCCGTCCAGGATACCGTCTACGGTGATCGGATCTCCTATGCCATCGCTAAGGTCCACGGCGGTTAGGCTGAGCGAGAAGGTGCCCGTGGCTGCGGCTGCCAGGACCTCGAACGTGTAGCGCCCAAGGACGCCCGACACTGGCCCGATCTCATCGGTGCCGAAGTCCGCTGCTCCCGCCACGTGGGGAGATACAGCATCAGGCACCGGATCGCTGAAGTCGGCCACACTGCTGCCGGGCTCCAGGGCCAGCAGGAATAAGTGGTCCTGGGAAAGCAGTTGGACGCGGGTGTCGTCAAACCCTATCGTGTAGCCGAAACCGGCGAAGTCCTGCCCCGAGACGATCTCGTCCACGAACACGTCGACGGTGAATACCTGACTCGGAAGCACCGAACGGCAGGTGTCGATGGCGCCGAGGGTGTTCGCGCCGTTGCCGGTCGTTTCGACGTCAAACCCGATTTCGGTCTGTCCCTGTCCCTCCGCCGGCACATGGTATTGCGTCCAGAAAGCCGCCAAGGAGGCGACAAGGATGATGCCGGCTAGTCCGGCCCATAGGAATGTTCGTTTCATTCCTTCATCCCGCCCTGCTCTCCGCCTCTCTTTGGCAATGGCATCTCACCTACGGCAGGCAACTGTTCCCGAAATGTGGCTTGATCTTCAGTATGTCCAGGATGTTGATGGTGCCGCTGGGGTTCAGGTCGTTCCGCTGCCGCCACTCGGCGTCTCCGGCAAACGCGCCGAACGCCGGCTTGAACTTGAGGACGTCCAGGATGTTTACGATGCGGTTGTCGGTTGTGTCCGGGCCCCACTTATCGTCCCACTCATCGTTGCTCGTGGTGGTATCGGCGCAGCGGTCCAGGGAGTTGGTGGCGATCCAGTTCTCGGTGGTGTCGGGAAAGCCGTCGTTATCATCGTCGCTGTCGCTGGGGTTGGGTATAGTGTCGCCGTCCGTGTCCAGCCCAAGCTCGGTGCAATCTGGCTGTCCGTTGCTGTTTCCGTCGTACCCCTCGTTCGCAACGGTGTCGCCGTCCTCGTCCGTGGCGGCGTCGTCGCAGACCTCTGGGGTGCTGCCGGCGTTCGTGTCGGACGAGCCTCTGGCGGTCTCCTCGATGTTCTCAAAGCCGTCGCCGTCCTTGTCGACGTCGCACTCATCGCCCTGGCCATCGCCATCCATGTCGGACTGGCCGGGGTTGAAGTCCAGGGGGCAGTTGTCGGTCGTGTCCGGCTCGCCGTCGCCGTCGTCGTCGTCGTCGCAGCCGTCGGACTCACCGTCACTGTCCGTGTCCGGCTGGTTCACGGCCACTGTGATCGACTTGTTGATATAGGGTCCGTCGAAGAAGCCGTCGTTGCCGGTTGTGTCCCCGGGGTGATTGTTGGCTGTATCGGTCAGAGTTGTCCCCTTGTCCGGCAGCGTGTCGCCGTTGAGGTCGGAGGTGTTCAGGCTCACCGTGGCCACACCCGTGGTCATACCCTTCAGCGTCAGGCGCGTCAGTATCCCTGAGCCGGTCTCCGCAGCGCCCAGGTTAAAGTCCACCGCGCCCGCCTCGAACGTGCCGCTGCTGTCCGGGGTGGCGCCGGAGATGTCCGTCGTGGAGCTGGAGATGTCGGAGTCCAGGAACCAGAACGTGTCCGACACGGTGATGTTGACGATAGAGCCGGGGAAGGCGATGTCCGTGTCGAAGGCGATCAGGTTGTCCACGTCCAGGACAAACACTTCGATGTTGATGGTGCCGAGGACGGAGGGGATGTCGATGCAGTCCTCGAAGAGGCCGAGGTCCAGCGTCTCGTAGACGCCGTCGCCGTTGCCGTCGTTGGTGGTGCTTATGTCGGCGTCGATTCCGATCGTCAGGTTGGGTCCAGCCTCGGCCGATCGGTCCGTATGGGCCAGGGAACTCAGCGCTAATAACGCGAGGACTAGGAGAGCACCGAACAGGACGCTTGCGGGCCGCGATCCCGTTGCCGCTTTTGTCATTGTCTCTTCCCTCCGTTTAGCTCCTGCTGATCCAGTTGGTGAGCTTCGGTGGCCCGTTATCTCTTCTGTTCTTCGCGCATAGCAAAGGCGGGAGGGGGCCGAAACCCCCTCCCGCCTTTGAACTGGCTATTCGATTTTTAGATCTTGGTCAGCCCGTATGCCGGGCGCCGCTGGCTACGGCTACGGCTGCACGTTGCTGATGATCACCTCTCTAATCTGCTCGTGGATGTCGTCGTCGACGCCCGGCGGGTCTTCTCCGTCGATGGAGTCGCCGTCGTCGTCGACGCCGTCACGGCTGTCCTCGTCGATTAAGCCGTCGTCGTCGTCGTCACCGTCTCCGGTGAGCGTCACGGTGACCGTCAGCGGGACGACCTGATCCGTGGTCGAGTGGCACTCCAGGCCGGCGCGGAAGACGATGAACTTCTGCTCATCGGGCTCCAGGACGAAGCTGCTCTGGCCGGGCAGGATCGTCAGGTCATCCTGGGTGCACTCGGGGTCAGGCATGCCGGCGGTGTCGAACTCTATGGTCACCGTCTGTGCGTTGTTGGAGTGGAGGTTGCCGATCTCACAGATGGCCCACAGGTAAGCGCCGTCTGCCACGTTCGCGGTAGCGGCACCGTCGGAGATGTTGACCGGAGCCGGACCGAACTTCAGGCAGTACTTGATTACGACACCGGGGTTCTCGCAGAGGTCGCCCAGGCCGTCGTTGTCGGCGTCCCTCTGGAGCGGGTTGGCGATGTCTGGGCAGTTGTCCAGGTCACCGTTGGGGCAGAAGTCGGCGATGGTGTCGCCGTCTGTGTCACCACAGATGACGAGGGCCACCAGGTCGTCATCGCCGCCGAAGACGTGAGCGTCCTTGGCGTCCTTAGCCCACTCGGAATCAACATCACACCAGTTCTCCTCGCCCACGTGGGCGGCCGACGGCAGGTTGATGGTCCACGTTGTGTCGGCGGCCATCACGGACAGTCCCTCGGGCTCAAGCTGCTGGTCAGACTCGAACGTGGAGCCGATGAGGGCGCAATCCTGCGGGCCGTTGCCGGTATTGACGAGGTCTCTGTCCTCAGTGATGTTGACGTCGTCTGAGCTGTAGTCCAGGGCGTTCTCGTACAGGGTGACGTTGGTGTCTGGCGCGACGAGGATAATCGCCGGGCCACCCGCGAAGGCGCCGTCATCGTTGGTGCAGTCGAGGCCAGGACCCGTGGCTGTGGCCGGCGACGGGGTGTCGCTCAACCAGAGGCTACAGATCTCCTTGGTGACGAACTGCTCCACCTCGATGATGCCGGTGTTGTCGAAGGCCTGATCGGGGCCGGAACCCGTGTCTCTGACGTGCTCGTCCTTCAGCGCTATGGTGTTCTCGAAGTTGAACGTGTGGTTGCTGGTGTCGGTGCACGTCGCCTCGAATACCTGGACCTCAGGGGCTTGCGTCGTTGTCAACAAGACCTGCCGCACTACCGGCCCCGCGGGGTCGAGCGTGCAGTCGGCCGGAAGGCTGAAGACGTTGAATGTGAGCGTGACGTTTGTTGAGGTCAGGTCGCCGCTCGAGATCGCGAGACTCTCGGTCACGGTGATGTCGAACGGCACGTTGATTTCCTGCGGTGTACTGGCCACAGCCGTCATGCTGAAGATGGCCGCGTCAACCATCGCGTAGACGATCAACGTGAAGTCTTTGCTCATGCAGTTGTTGTCTGGGTCCTCGTCGTGGACGTGAATCTCTTCGACGCTGACGCACTCCTCGATCGTGAAGGTGTGGAAGCTCGGGGTAGTGCACTCAATGTCGAAGTTCTCAACGACGAGCTTGTCAACGCTGACCACCAGGTCGTGGAAGCTGTCCCCGACCGAGGTGGCCGAGCAGTCCGGCGGCGCAGTGATAGTGGTGACCAGCTTGCTACCCACGGCGGGCCCGTAGGGGCCGTTGTTGTGTAGCACCGTCTGCACGTCGATGTTCGTTGGTACGTTGACACGCATCTCGGCCGGGTTGGGGAGCGCGATGGTCTTGCTGACGACCTTCAGGTCAGAGTGCTCAAAGGCGTTGATGACGATGTCCTGCTTGTGTACGTTACCCTCAGCGAAACCGGCATCCGTCAGGTCCGGGTCCTGGACGGGGAACAGCGGGACAATGCCGACCTCAAGCCGCACTGTGTGGTCGCTCTTATTGAAGCAGTGCAGCGAGTAGGTGCGGTCGATCTCGAACAGCGCGATTGGCGGCGCGACGTTCACGACGCGCTCAATCAGGCTGTGGATTTCGCCGTTGATGACGTCCTCGACGTAGCCGTCGCCGGGCTGCGGAATCCAGCGGGCCTCACAGCCGCCGACCTGAGAGATCAGGAGCAGCGTCTGGCGGACGCCCGGGTCTATCGTGGACGGCGGGTCCCAGCCCCAGTCCACTTCGACCAGGTGGTTCTCACTCGCGCTGACGTCAGCGTGCGTGATCGGGTCTTCCTTGTCGACGGAGAAGATACCGAAGTCAAGCTCCAGGCAGCCGCTTGTACCCTGCCACAGTGAGAGGTCAGGGATCTGCGAGCTGTCCAGGTTCTGTCCGGTGCCGGCTCCGGCTAACGTGTCGTCACCCGGTGAGCAGGCGTCGGAAAGGTCTACAACTCCGTCGTTGTCATCGTTGTCGTCACAGACGTTGCCATCGCCATCTGCGTCAGCGTCTTCCTGACCGGTGTTAGCGATACTCGGGCAGTTGTCCTCGCCTATGCAGTTGGAGGGGCCGCTGCTGGGAGCGTTGGGGTCACAGATGCCGTCGCCGTCTTGGTCTACCTGGGCGTCTGAGCAGCCGTTTCCGTCCACGGGTGTGGCAGGAGCGGTGCCTGGGCACAGGTCTTCCGGCGTGTTCACGCCGTCGACGTCCAGGTCAGGCGTCGCTGTGACGGTTACCTTGTTCTCGGCCTGGTTGTTGATCTCGCCCCCGATGGGCTCTGGCACGTTGACCGGGGACGTGTTGGCCACGAACTGGATCTGGTCGGTGAATGTGCCGGCAACGGAGCAGGTGATGTCGTAGTCAACCGCTACGATCCTGTCCTCGTTGGCGGACATGCCGGCTTCGGTCCAGCTGATGACGTCATAGAACTTGCCGTTGATGATGGTCGGCGGGACCTCCGGCGGGTCTCCTATCGCGCCGGCCGGGTCTAGGTTGACCGAGCACTCAGGACCGGACACGGCGGAGAGGGCCACGTCCACGCTGTCCGGGGACTGGCCGTTGTGAACTAGGACGTTGACGGTGTGGCTGGAGGGGAGTCCGACCTCAATGATCTCGTCGGCCGGGTCCTCGTCAACCGCCGTGTCACTGTCGTTGTCCACGTCGTCGCAGTCGTCCTCACCTTCGGAGGAGTCGCTGTCGTTGTCAAGGAGGCCTACGTGCTCGTCCTTACACAACCCGGGGAACGTGTCGTTGTCAAGGCCCGGGCAGATACCCACGTCAAGCCCCAGCACTTTCTGTCCCGTGTCCACACGCGTGGTCACGCTGACGAAGGTGTTGGCGGTGCCGAACGGTACAGGCACTGAGGAACCGTTGATGTCCTGGCACACCCGCAGGTCGGCCGCGAAGGGAGTCAGCTCACCGGCGTACGTGGTCTGGAGGTTGATAGGTGAGCACTGGTTGAGACCACTGGGCGGGCCCAGCGGGTCTCCGATGATGGAGGTGTGGGCGTAACCAGTTGACCCTAGCTCAAGGCCGTTGGCGGGCCCGGGACCCAGGTTGAATACCAGGATGTTTACCGGGAAGCCCAACGGTGGCGGGCTGATGGTGTAGGTGGCGTGCAACGGCGCGCCGGCGTAGTTGGTGCTAGCGCCGCCGTTGAAGGCCAGGAACTGCGGGTCAGCCTCCAGGGCTGTCGCCCACGAAGGCGTGGCGCCCAGCGCAGTCAACGGCAGGATGTCGTCGATCTGGGCGCCGCTGGCGTGAGCGGCGTCCGTGGTCCCCCGCACGCCGCGGTCTACCTCAATGGTTGTTCCGTCCGTAACTGCGGTGATCTGCAGGTACTCGTTGTCTATGGCGATGTAGTCAGTGGCGGCGAATGGGGCGCTGCTGGTTACGGTAAGGGTTGTGTCGCTCGCCCCGTAGACCTCGTCCACGTCCGCCGTGCTGTCCGACCTGAAGTCGTTGGGCACGCCGCTGTAGAAGAAGGGAAGGGCGGAGTCCAGCAGGGTTCCGGCGAGTGGCGTGTCGACGGCCGGGCAAGACCCACCGCCGATCCCCAGGGTGACGCTGAAGGCGCCAATGGGTGTGCCATCGGTGACAGCGAGACCGTCAACGATTGTGTAGCCGCCGGGGGTGCCGCCTGTTGCCTGCGGCACGAATGTGATGGGCAGGCCAAGGGGCTCCCCAGCCGGCACGCTGAAGTCGAACTCCATCTCACAGCCGAGCGTCACGGTGCAGAGCTTGTTCCCTGGGCTCACTGCTCCACCGCCGGTCACGCAGTCG
>SDBV01010114.1_pt1 | contig 12419 bp, 6 predicted proteins | sample 2277081 | NCBI WGS metagenome assembly SDBV01 (sample SAMN10402039, study PRJNA504765) | marine sediment metagenome | isolation source: marine sediment core GS10_PC15, 223 cmbsf | place: Arctic Ocean: Southern Knipovich Ridge | collected 2010 | reverse complement strand
AGCGCCAGGTTGCCGGCCCAGTCGCCGACGCTATCGTCGATCCGCATGAGCACGTCGGTCATCGTCCGGATGCGCCCGGTCTCCTCCCACAGCGACGTCGGCGTGAGGCAGGGCATGCGCAGCTCGATCGCCCCGGCCCGGTCCATTTCCGCGCGCACGATCTGTTCGACCTTGCGCAGGGCACGGAACCCGAGCGGCAGATACGTGTAGATGCCCGCCGCCAGTTGCCGCACCAACCCGGCCCGCAACATCAGGATGTGCGACGGCGCGGTCGCATCCTTGGGCGTCTCCTTGGTCGTCGGGATGAAGTATTTTCGCCAGTGCATTGCGTGGTCCTCCGGCAATCCGCGTAAACCTTCATTTTGACCGAGCGGGAGCGCGCTTGCAAATGCGTTGCGCCGCCGGCCCGGAAGCGTTGCACATCGCCACCAGGCGCCTACAATGCCTCGATTCTATTGCGGCTTCCCGCGGGAAGCCCCGGCCCGCCTGAGCGAGGTTTGCTACATTGCGGGAGTTGCCGGTGTGCGATGACGTCCGTACGTCGTTGAAACGTGGACGGCGCGCGCCGATTGATCGGTCAATGCTCCACGCCAGCGTGGCGCGGCGTGGGCCCCAGATGAGAGTGGTTCGGCAGTGAAGGGTATGGACGGCGACGCCCGGCGAATTCTGGTCGCGATGGCCGCCGCGATGGCGGTGATCATCGGTTATCAGTTCCTGGCCCAGAAGTTCGATCCGCCGCCGCCACCGCCCCCGATCACGACCCCGGCCGCACCCGCGCCCACCATCGCACCGCCCGGCGTCAGCGGTCCCGCGCCGACCGACATCGGTCCCACGACCGGCGCCGCGACCACACCGGCACAGGCCTACGCGTTCTCCATGGGTGCGGACGTCGGCCCCATCCCGCTCGGCGGCGCGGAAGGCGACGCCTTTCGCATCCAATTGAGCCCGCGGGGCGCCGCCCTGGCCACGCTGGAGTTTTTCGCCAAAGACAAGGACGGTCACTACGTCCATCGCAGTGAACTCGATGTGGAAGAGCCGTACCAGGTTCTGACGCCCGTGGACGACGGCCAGCGGGACCAGTACTCGTTCGCCACCTATCGCATCTGGATCGAGGAACCGAACAACCAGAGCTGGCGACTGGACGATGTACCCTGGACGGTCACCGAGCAATCGCCGCACAAGGTCGTGTTCACCACGGCCCTCCGCTCACAACAGGGTGACCAGGAGCTGTTGCGCCTGACCAAGACCTATGAGCTGCGGTCGGACAAGCCGATCCTCGACCTCGACCTTTCCATCGAGAACACGAGTCCGGCACCGCTCAAGATCCGCGTGGAGCAGGACGGCCCGATCGGCATCCGCAAGGAGCACCTCCAATACGACATGCGGCGCCTCCTGACCGCGCAGGAGTCGGAGGGCCGCGTCGAGCTCGGCAAAGGCTATCAGCACTCCAAGCTCAAGAGCGCCACACGGGACGGCGAGCCCATTCCGCTCCTCAACCCGGAGCGCGGGCCCTTCCTCTGGACCGCGCTGTGCAACAAGTACTTCGGCGTCTATACCCGCCCGCTGCCCGTCACCGGCAAGTATGAGGACTACATCGTGGGCGCCAGCGGCCTCGTGGCCTTCCCGGGCGTCGCCGAGAACCAGAACCCGGGCGATCTGCTGGCCCGCCTGGTGACCCGGCCCGTGGAGCTGCAATCCGGCGGCGCGGTTGACTATCCCTTCGAGATCTACGCTGGCCCGAAGGACGCGAAGCACCTCGCGAAGTTGGGCGACGAGTACGCCGACCCGACCCGCCTGTATTACCAGGCCGCGCAGTCGGCCGACGCCCGCTGTTGCTGCACCTTCGACTGGCTACGCGACTTCATGGTGTGGCTGCTCGATAAGATTTACTACGCGGTTCAGAACTACGGCATCGCGATCATCGTCCTGGTGATCATCGTGCGCGGCCTGCTGCACCCGTTGACCGTCTTCCAGCAGAAGTCGATGTTCCGCATGCAGGACACGATGGGGCGCATCCAGCCGAGGATGAACGCCATCAAGGAGAAGTACGCGAACGACAAGACCCGGCAGAACCAGGAGATGATGAAGATCTGGGGCGAGGAAGGCGTGAACCCGCTCGGCAACTTCGTCTCCTTCATCCCGCTGTTCCTGCAGATGCCGATCCTGATCGCGTTGTGGACCGCCCTGAACACGCACGTCAGCCTGCGGCACGCCCCGTTCGACCCCTGGTGGATCGTCGATCTCTCGGCACCCGATGCCTTCTGGGCCTTCGTCCCACCGATCAAGGTGCCGATCCTCGGCGACCTGCCGCTGCTCAACCGGGTTTTCGGCGAAATCGCGTCGATCAACCTCCTGCCGATCATCATGGGCGTCAGCATGTGGCTCCAGCAGAAGTACATGCCCAAGCCCCATATGAAGGCCAAGCTCGAGGCTGCCAAAAAGGATCGGGCCGAGGGCAAACCCGCGCGGGGCATGTCGCCCGAGGATCAGATGCGCCAGCAGCAGATCATGATGTACATGATGGCGATCGTGTTCCCGCTCATGTTCTACCGCATGCCCGCCGGGCTGAACCTCTACTGGCTGGCCACCAACGTCTTCGGCATCTTCGAGTCGCTGCTCATCCGCAAGCAGCTTGACGCCGAGAAGAAACGTCGCGAGGAGGAAGGTCCGCTGCCGCCGCGGAGCAAGAAGCCCGGCCTCATGAGCCGCTTCTTCAAGCACATCGCCGCCCAGACCGAAGGGCTCCAAAAGAAGGCCGACCAGTTCGGGAAAGAGACCAAGAAGAAGGACCGGGACAAGAAGAAAAAGAAGCCTTGATGCACGCCGGCGAACTGGACCCGACCAACATCGACACACTGCACAGCCTGCGCACGCTCGCTGAGGCCGCGGCCCGCGCCGGCGGCGATACCGCCCGTCGCCTGTTTGGCACCCCGCACGCCGTGCGCCTCAAGCCGGACCACAGCGAGGTCAGCGAGGCCGACGAAGCGGCCCAGGAAGCCGTGATTTCGTGCCTGCGCACGCAGCGCCCCGACGACGCGATCCTCGCCGAGGAGGTCACGCCCGCCGCCACAACCGCCCCACCGCCTGCGAATGAGACGCTCTGCTGGGTGATCGACCCCATCGACGGCACGCGCAACTACATTCGCGGCGTGCCGCTGTATGCGTGCAGTGTGGCGGCGATGATCGACGGCGAACCGATTGTCGGCGCCATCTATGCCCCGACGCTGGACGTGCTGTACTCTGCCAACTGCTCCGGCCCGCTCTACGTCAACAATCAACCGCAGCCGACGCCAACCACGGACAGCTCTCCGCCTGCCGGGCGCAACCCGCGCCCCGTGGTGGCGACGCCGTCCACGCCGACGCCCGCCTTCCGCCCGCTGATGCAGAAGTGGCTGGAGCGTTTCGTATGCCGCAACCTGGGCACGACGGCGCTGCAACTGGCCCTGGTGGCCGGCGGCAACCTGGACGGGCTGCTGACCGACAACCCGCGCCTGTGGGACCTGGCCGCCGGCTACGTGCTCATCCAAGCGGCGGGCGCCAGAATGACCACGCCCACCGGCCGGCCGATTTTCCCGCTGGACATCGCCAAGTACGCCGGCGAAGAACTCCCCACCATCGCCGCCAAACCCGCCGTGTACAAAGAACTGCTCAGCCGTTAGCAGTCCGCGTTTTCCAGGTCAAGCCGACTCCAATTCGTCATGCCGAGCGCAGCGAGGCATCTGGCCACAACCGCCGGGCCATCCCCACCTTCCCGCGCGGGCTACTCCCCAATGACCTTCACCAGCACGCGCTTGCGCCGCCGTCCGTCGAACTCGCCGTAGAAGATCTGCTCCCACGGCCCGAAATCGAGCTGGCCGCCGGTGATCGCGACGACGGCCTCGCGGCCCATGACCTGCCGCTTGAGGTGCGCGTCGCCGTTGTCCTCCCCGGTAAGGTTGTGCTGGTATTGCGAGGTCGGCTCATGCGGAGCGAGCTGTTCGAGCCAGCGCTCGTAGTCGGCGTGCAGCCCGGACTCATTGTCATTGATGAACACGCTGGCGGTGATGTGCATCGCGTTGACCAACACCAGCCCCTCCCGCACCCCGCTCTCGCGCACGGCGTCCTCGACCTGCGGCGTAATGTTGACAAACGCCCGCCGGGTCTTCGTCTCGAACCAGAGTTCTTTGCGGTGGGATTTCATGTTCCGTCTCCATTCACTTATAGCACGCTCGGCCGCGGCGTGACCCCGAGCCGCGACCATCACCGTGCAGCCACGTCCCGTGGCACGTCCAGGTCAGGAAGTACGCCAATGGTTCCCGCACAAGGAATCTCCTGTTGCTGGTCACGAGTCATGTGCGTACACGAATCGCTTACTCCCGCGCGTGGCTCGGCGTGGGTCGCTTCCTGCCGGTCGCGGCTCGGGTCTGGTCGCTCGCTTCCGCTCGCGGCTCGGACGACGTAATCCCACGCCCGCGCGTCCGCGTCCAGGAAATCCCGAAACGCCGGCACCACGCGCCCCTTCTTCGCGTAGTAGTACCGAATCCCCTTCCAGATCGCCATATTCGCCACCCACGCCCGCTTCTTCAGCGGCCACACACGCAGCCGCCGCAACGCGGACCGCGGCGAGAAGAACTCGGCGAACGCCGCCATCTGCGCGTGGCGGAGCTGGTTCACCGTCATCCGCTTCGGCTCGTACACGACGCTCGCCCCGTTGTACTGCTCCCAGTCGTACGTCCGCAAGCGGCCCTCACGCTGAAACTGGTCGAAAAACGCGGTCCCCGGATACGGCGTCAGAATCGGAAAGCAGCTCATCGCCAGGTTCGTTCGCTGGGCAAACCGGCACGCGTGCATGCAGTCCTGCCACGTATCGTTGTCGAACCCGAACATGAACGCCCCCCACAAGCTGATGCCGAAGCTCTGGATCTTGCGAATCCGCCATTCATACGTGTCGGTCTGCACGAACTTTTTGCCCGCCTCGCTCAGCGTCCCCTGCCGCAGGCTCTCCAGCCCCAGGATCAACCCCTGACAGCCGCTGGCGCGCATCGCCCGCAGCAGCCGGTCATTCGTGCTGATCAATATGTCACACTGAGACGCCCAACTGATCTTCAGCGGCCGCAGCGCCTCGCACAGCTCCAGCGCCCAGGCCTGATTCCCGGCAAAGTTGTCGTCGGCCATGATGAAGCACCACGGCCGATACAGTTCCTGCGCCGCACGCATCTCCTCGACGATGTCCGCGATCGAGCGCTGCCGGAACTTCCGCCCGAACACCGCCGGCGTGGTGCAGAAGTTGCAGTTGTGCGGGCAGCCGCGCGTCGTCTGGATCGGGTTGGCCACCAGGTAGTCGCCCGGGTTGATCACGTCCTTCCGCGGCGTGGTGATCGGCGCCGTCTCGAACGCGGTCCAATCGTAGATGCGCCGCAGCGCGGTGCGCGGATCCTCGCCGCGCTCGACGGCCGCCCCCCGGTCCGCGAGCAAATGCGGCCACGTTGATTCCGCGTCACCCCGGCACACACTGTCGCAATGCCGCAACGCCTCCTCAGGCAACGCACTCGGGTGGATGCCCCCCATCACAACCGGGATGCCCAACCGCCGATACTCGTCCGCGATCTCGTACGCTCGCCGAGCCTGCGTCGTCATCGCCGAGATGGCCACCAGGTCGACGTCCGCCCGCGCGCAATGCGGCTCGCGCAGCGTACACTCGTCGATCAGCTCCACTTCCCAACTCTTGGGCGTGACCGCCGCACAGATCATCAGCCCGGTCGGTGCGAACAGCGCCTTCCGCGTAAAAGTCATGCTGCGGATCACTGCCGGCATGGTGATGTTTGACAAGGGGGAATTCGGATTGATCAGCCGCAGCCGGGGCGTGTGGGATCGGCGCCGCGTGGGAACCACCGCGCTGTCGTGTCCACGAGGCTCTGTGCCCATGACTCTCCCACGGCCATCGTGCTAGCTGCCGGACCGGCCGCCCGCAACCGCTCCCGGCAAAGCCAAGTCGTGCGCCTTTCATTACAGCGCCGGCTGGGACTCAGCAACCCCACATCGTCAGTGTGAGCAGAACCAACGTGACGAAACCGGCAAACAGCGAACGCATCGTGTCCCGGACTACTCCCTCTTCCGTCTGTGGCTGGCGCAGCTTCCGCCGCCCCGCATCTCCCTCCGCTTCCGCTTCACATCTCTCGGGCCGCCTGACAGCAGTGCCCCGGCCGCAATTCTGAGACCACTGTCATCCGGCCCGGCGGCCAACACCCAAGTGCTGCTCGTCCTGGTATCATTCACGGCACGACCATGAAAAGCCCCCTTCGCACCGCCGCGGAGCATTTGTCCAGCCAACTCACTGACTGGCGCCGGCACCTGCACGCCCACCCGGAGTTGAGCGGCCAGGAGCAGCACACCGCCGCGTTTGTGGCTGACGAGCTGCGCCGTCTGGGCTACACCCCGCAAGAGCGCATCGCGGATGCACTCGGCCTAACGGCCACCATCGGTGATGCCCAGGGCCCCGCCATCGCATTGCGAGCGGATATGGACGCCCTGCCGATCACTGAGGAAAACACTGTCCCCTACGCGTCCCAAGACTCAGGCGTGATGCACGCCTGCGGTCACGATGCGCACGTCGCCATGCTGCTCGGCGCGGCCAAGTTGCTCGCTGACCGTCACAGCGAACTCGAGCACCCAATCAAGCTCATCTTCCAACCCGCCGAAGAGTTCTGGCCGGGCGGGGCCGCTCCCCTGATTCAAGCCGGCGTGCTCGACGACGTCGCCTGCATTCTCGGCCTGCACATCTGGGCCGATATGCCCCTCGGCACACTCGGCACCCGCGTCGGCCCCTTCATGGCCGGCGTGACGGACCTGCACATTACAATCACCGGCCAGGGCGGTCACGCCGCCATGCCACAGCAGTGCGTCGATCCCGTTATCGTCGCGGCACACGTGATCACCGCGCTGCAGACCGTCGTGAGTCGCTCGCTCGCCATGTCCGACAGCGCCGTCGTATCCGTGACGCGGCTTCAGGCCGGCACGACGACCAACATCATCCCGCCTTCGGTCGAGCTGTGGGGCACCATTCGCGCGCTGAGCCAGCCCATGAGCGCAACCGTGTGCCGGCAGGTTCGCAAGCTCGCCACCGACATCGCACAGGCGTTCGACGCGCATGCGGAAGTCGACCTCACGCCCGGCTATCCACCACTCGTCAACGACCACGCCGTTGTTGACCAGGCGCTCGCCGCCGCGCGCGCTGTCGGCTTCCGCGATGAGGAACTCCTGACGCTACCACCCCAGGGCGGCGGCGAGGACTTTGCCTACTATGCGCGCGAAGTCCCAGCGGCGTTTGTGTTTCTCGGCGCGCGCAATGAAGCCAAAGGCTGCACCTATCCACATCATCATCCGCGTTTCAACATTGACGAAGAAGCTCTGCCCCTCGGCGCTGCGGTGTTAACACAATTCGCACTTAGCGCCACCCCGCCGAATGTCCCGCGCGACACGACCCATTAGGTGCCGCCCGCCCCCTCAGCGGCCGCCCCATAACAGGCGTGTTCACCGACAGTTCGCGTTCCCGCGGACCTGCGCGGGCGCAACACCCGGGCCGGATTCGAGGTATCCGCACGATTACACCACGTGATGTTGGGGTTCCGGAAACCCGGTAGCGCAACGTATTGTGTCATAGCCACTTACATGAAAAGCAAAACTCTTGCAGTTTGAGCTTGACGACCACAACATCTTGGGTCATATTACATGTTGCCCCCTAGATGTGGTCCCCCGGGGTCAGTCAGCGGGGACACCTGCCCGACGTAGCAGTCTGTCGCGTCCGCACGTCGGTTCTTGTTGGCCCAGATAAACGTGTCGTTACATCCCGGAAACAGGAGTTCTAGGATGCCAGTTGTGGATTGCGCCGATAGCGGCCTCACGGACGAGCCCCAATTGACAAAGAATGCGCGCACCGTTCTGGAGGCGCGTTATCTCAAGAAAGATGCGACCGGTAAATGTCTTGAGGAGCCTCGTCACCTCTTTCACCGCGTCGCCAAAACGATCGCCGACGTCGAGACGCAGCAATACGGCGGCACGGAGCTCGACCGCCGACGGTGGGAGGGCCTCTATTATCGGATTATGATCGACGGCCGCTTCATGCCCAATTCGCCGACGCTGATGAACGCCGGCCGGGAGATGGGCATGCTTTCGGCCTGCTTCGTGCTGCCGGTCCGTGACTCGATCGTGGACATTTTCGACACGATCAAGCACACCGCCCTGATTCAGAAAGCTGGCGGCGGAACCGGTTTCGCCTTCGACGAACTACGCCCCACCGGCGATTACATCAAATCGAGCGGCGGCACGACGAGCGGCCCGATCAGCTTCTGGCGCGCCTTCAGTGAGGCCACCAACGCGATTCAGCAGGGTGCGTTCCGCCGCGGCGCCAACATGGGGATGATGTATATCCACCACCCCGACATCCTCAAGTTTCTGCACGCCAAGCAAGATCTGGATCAATTCACGAACTACAACATTTCCGTCAAGGTCACCGACGTCTGGATGGACGACTTTCTGGCGGACCCCGACGCGCCGCACGTGGTCCGCAACCCGCGCGATGGAAAGGCCTACGTGCTGCCGCGCGAGCTGGGTATCTGGAAGTACAACATCCACGACCTGATCGAGATCGATTGCGTTGACCCCGTCGCGCCAACGGCGCGCGAGACGTACTTCCGCTCGCCGCGTTTGACCGGAGACATCCCCGCGGAACTGCGTGGCGGCGTCTACACCAAGCGCGAAGTCTGGAGCCTCATCGTCAATCACGCCTGGCAGACCGGCGAACCCGGCGTGGTCTTTATCGACCGCATCAACGAAGACAACCCCACCCCCCAACTGGGCCGCATTGAGGCCACGAACCCCTGCGGCGAACAGCCCTTGTTGCCGTACGAGGCCTGCAACCTCGGCAGTATCAACATCGGCCGCTACGTGATGGACGCGTGTACGGCACAGGCCGACGTGGATTGGGAGGCGCTGCGGCGGGACGTCCAGATCGCGACCCGTTTCCTCGACAACGTCATCGACGCCAACATTTACCCGCTGCCTGAGATCGACCGGATGTGTCACGACAACCGCAAGATCGGCCTCGGCCTCATGGGGTTCGCCGACGCCCTGTTCAAGCTCGGGGTGGCCTACAACAGCGAAGCGGGCATCGCATGGGGCCGGCGCTTCATGAAGTTCCTCAATGACGAGGCGCACGATTACAGTGAGATCCTGGCGCGGGAGCGCGGCTGCTTCCCGAACTGGCAGGGCAGCGTCTGGCACACCCGGCACAACCGCCTGATGCGCAACGCGGCCGTCACCACGGTCGCCCCCACGGGCACGATCAGCATCCTCGCCAACTGCTCCGGCGGCATCGAGCCACTCTTCTCGCTGGCCTTCTTGCGCAACGTCCTGCGGGGACAGAAGCAGGGCGAAAAGCCGCTCGTCGAAGTGAACGACACGTTTCGTGAAGTCGCCGAAAAACGCGGCTTCCACGACGACGAGCTCACCGAACGGATCGCACATGAAGGAACCCTCGACGGGTTCGACCAGGTGCCGGAAGACGTCAAGCGCGTGTTCGTTTGCGCGCATGATATCGATCCCGACTGGCACATGCGCATGCAGGCGGCTTTTCAGGAGCACTGCGACGCGTCCATCAGCAAGACCATCAACTTCGCGCATGACGCCACGCCGGAGGACGTGGAGAAGATCTACAGTCTGGCCTACAAGCTGCGCTGCAAGGGCGTGACGGTCTACCGTGACGGCTGCCGTTCTTTTCAGCCGATGGAGCTGAAAAAGGAAGCATCCGCCGAGCGGGATTCCGGCAACGGTAAACGAGTCCAAGCCGACGTGGCCCGGGAGCATTCGATGAGTGAGGTACAGCCTCGAGCCGGCGCGGCGCGGGAATCGTCGGCCGTCCGAGTAAACGAACCGCCCACGGTCGACCCCGCGCCGGTCACAGCGCACGTCCCGGCCGCCGCGTTTGAGCGCGCGCCGCACATCGAGCCGATGGACCTGCCCGAGATCGTCAGCGGCTTCCGCATTCGCCAGTTGACGCCCTTCGGCAACATGCACGTCAAGATCACCGTCGACCCGCACAGTGAACGGGAGCTCGAGATCTTCGCCCAGCTCGGTAAGGGCGGCGACGTCGCGAACAGCGACCTGGAAGGACTTTGCCGCACGGCATCGTTATGGCTGCGGGCCGGCGGAGGGCTGCGGCCGCTGATCAAGCAGTGGGAGGGCATCGGCTCTTCCATGCAGATTCCGACCCGCGCCGGCCGGATCATGTCATTGCCCGATGGCCTGGCCTGCGCGTTGAAGAAGTACACCAAGGCCAAGGAACGCTTCGGTCTGCGCGCCCTGCTGCTCGGCGACATCAACCTGTCCGAACTCGACCACCCCAACCCCGCGCCGCACCATCCGCAAACCACGCCCGCGGACCGTCCGCTCTCTCCCGTGGACACGGATAATCGGCAGTCCACGGTTCCGCACGTCGGAATCTCGGCCGGCCGCCCGGCCACTACGCGCGTCGTGTCATCCGCGCAGCAAAGCACCACGCAGGCCTCCGAGACGCTGACGCCCAAGGCCGCCTATGTGGGCCGGGCCCCAGACGACAGCGGCGCGCTTCATCTCGGCGCCGTCGACACCGGCGTCGCGGTCGCGGAACCGGAAAACAACACCGCGGTGGCGGCGATTGAGATGCATACGGAAACAGCGGTGTTGGGGGCGACGGAAGCAACCGAGACCACCTCAGCGACGGAGCAGCGCATGACGCTCGCGTCGGATCTGTCCGCCGTGCTCGGCGCGGTCAAACACCATCACGACTCCGCCTCGTATTACAAGGTCCTGTGTCCCGAGTGCGGGCACGCGCTGGTCTTGCAGGAAGGTTGTCGCAAGTGCCGGAGTTGCGGCTGGGCCGCCTGCTGACTAAATCCGGCCCTCTCAAAAGCCCGCCTAGCAGTCCGCCGCAAAAGTCGGCACCGGCTGGAAAATGTAGCGGCCGGGCTCTGTCCCGGCCGTAGATTGCGGGAAGACGTCCTCTTACAACAACGTCCGGGACAGAGCCCGGACGCTACGTGACTCTTACGGCGGACGGCCTGCCACCGCGCCAGCCGCGGCCGCAGGCCGTGTCGTCAGGGTTTGGAGCAGTTCGCGGGGCGTCGGTGTTACGCGAACCCGAACAAACCGCCGAGCATTGCGGCGATGATCGCCAAGAAAGCAGCCCAAAACATTTCAGGTTCCTCAATCCGCGGGTAGTCCCGCTCGAATACTTGGCGTTCTTCGGCGCCGCGAGACAGCGGCGATACGCGGCGACGACGCCGTCCAGCACATGCAACGTCTCTCCTTCTTATCGCCGCGGGCGGCCGGCTGCTTTACCCGCCCATTTCGTGCGCGCGCCCGTCACGGCGTACTCCGGCCCCAGCGCGTGGGGAGGCCGGTTTGCCCGAACCGCAGGTTCAGCCCTAAAACAACCCTCAATCTCACTGCCGCACGGCTCCGCATGGACGCCGCCAGCCGGGCTGTGTATATCGAAGTATGCTCCCGGCTGACGCCCAGATTGCCGCCATCCTGGCCGACCTGAACGAGCCTCAACGGCAGGCCGTGACCCACCGTGACGGTCCACTGCTGGTCGTCGCCGGCCCCGGCAGCGGGAAGACGCGTGTCATCACACGCCGGGCGGCCTACCTGGTACACACCGGCGTGCCGGCCCGCAACATTCTCGCGATCACCTTCACCAACAAGGCGGCCGGGGAGTTGAAACGGCGGATTGAGACACTCGGCGTGAGCCGCGGGATGTGGATTTACACGTTTCACGCCTTGGGTGTGCGTCTCCTGCGTGAATTTGGCCCGCTGGCGCGGGTCGCGCCCGGCTTCTCGATTTACGACGAGGCGGACGCCATGCGCGTCGTGAAGGAGGCCTTGGAGAGCGAGCGAATCTCCGAAGCGGTCTTGAAACCAGAGGAGGCCCGCGCGCGGATCAGCGACGCCAAGAGCCAACTGCAAACGCCACAGCAGTGCGCGGACGACGCCGACTGGTTCAAGGCGCAGGCGTCCGCGCGCACGTACGAGACCTATCAACGCTTGCTCGAAGAACGGAACGCGGTCGATTTTGACGACCTGCTGATGCGTGTGGCAATCGTCCTGCGTGACCACCCGGACGTCGCCGAGCGGCTGAACGTCCGATTCCGCTACGTGCTGATCGACGAGTATCAGGACACGAACCACGCGCAGTACCTGATCGCGCACTATCTCTCGCAATACCACGGCAATATTTGCGCGACCGGGGACCCGGACCAGAGCATCTATGCCTGGCGCGGGGCGGACATCCGCAACATTCTCGAATTCGAGCGGGACTACCCCAAGGCCCGGGTGGTCCGGCTGGAGCAGAACTATCGTTCGACGGGGAGCATACTGGAAGCCGCGGCCCATCTCATCGCGTTCAA
>SDBV01010113.1_pt1 | contig 12420 bp, 10 predicted proteins | sample 2277081 | NCBI WGS metagenome assembly SDBV01 (sample SAMN10402039, study PRJNA504765) | marine sediment metagenome | isolation source: marine sediment core GS10_PC15, 223 cmbsf | place: Arctic Ocean: Southern Knipovich Ridge | collected 2010 | reverse complement strand
GCCTTAGCGCAAGCGTTGAAACCTTCGAGCGCCGCCTCGCCTTGCGCCTTCACATCCCGCAGCACGCCGCTCATGTCGGCGAAGCCAACGTCGGCGCCATAGAGCGGAAGCAGCGCGTTCGGGGCAAAAGCGATACCGATGAGATAGGCGTCCTGTGCCTTGGCGAGCGCCACGGCGAATCCAATGCGGGCCTTCGCCGCCTCGGTTCCGTCCACATAGACGATGATGCCGTTGAAACTCATCGCTTCCTTCTCAGGGGCCGGCCGCCTTTGTGGGATCATAACCCGTCACATCGAAGCTCGAAATCACCGATGACCCGTTATGCCCGGTCTCTCCCAAATGCCAACCGGTCACAGAGCTTTGAACAGGCGTGAAGGAACCACCAGGAGGCGTTGGGGCTATAGTTGTTGTAGTGGCCCTGCGCCACAAACCAAGCCCCATGCAGAGGAGTGAATCATGAAGCTCAATACGAAGTCCGGAGCCAAAATTGCCATCGCCGTCGCCATGCTGATGGCTTCGGGTGCACCGCTTGCCGGTGTCGCCCATGCCGCAGATGGAAAGGTTCACTGCCAGGGCGTCAACGCCTGCAAAGGCAAGAGCGCCTGTAAGACCGCGGCCAACGACTGCGCCGGTATGAATGCCTGCAAAGGCAAGGGCTTTGTCGCGATGACCGCAGCGGAATGCAAGGAAGCTGGCGGCACCGTCGAGTAAATCCCGCCGCGATTCGCATTCGACAAGAACGGCCGGCCGCTTAGCAGCGGCCGGCCCACGCATCATGGGCCGCATCGCGCAACGTGATCTCGCTGCCGCTCATGAAAGCCAACAAACCCGCGCCTCCTGATGCCCATCCTGTTCCGAGCCGTGCACGAAGAGTCACGGAGCCTTGAATAGGAGTGACGCATGTCATTCCCGCTTCCCGGCTATAGCTCCGCCGTGGCCCTGCGCCACGCACCCAGAAATCATCTAAGGAGACGAATATGAAACTCACTCAGAAGTCCGGTGCCAAGATCGCCATGACCGCCGCCGTGTTGCTCGTGACCGGCGCGTTCGCGACCGCCGCCATGGCCGAGACCGTCAAGGGCCGCTGTTTTGGCGTCAATGGCTGCAAGGGCAAAGGCGCGTGCAAGACCGCTCAGAACGACTGCAAGGGCCACAACGCTTGCAAGGGCAAGGGCTGGGTCTCGATGGTGCAGGACGAGTGCAATGGCGCTGGCGGCCAGTGGGAGTCGATCTAACCGGCAGTTCGGTGCAAGGTTGTGGGGGCCGGCGATCACCGGCTCCCATTTCTCGGGAGTTCAACGCATGAACACGGAAACGCCCCCATTTCTCGGCTTTGGCTTGGGCCTTAGGCCTCAGCACTATGAGGAGATCCTAAGCGGCTCTCCCGCCGTCGATTGGTTCGAGGTGCTCTCCGAGAACTACATGATTCCGGGCGGCCAGCCGCTCCACATCCTCGATCAGATTTGCGAGCGCTATCCCGTCGTGATGCATGGCGTGTCCATGTCCATCGCCTCGACCGCGCCGCTCGATTTGGATTATCTGCGCGACCTCAAAACACTGGCCGAACGCGTCAAGCCGAAATGGATTTCGGACCATCTGTGCTGGACCGGCGTGCATGGCGTGAACCTGCATGACCTGTTGCCAATTCCCTATACCGAAGAGGCACTCAATCACGTGGTCGACCGTGTGAGCCAAGTGCAGGACATTCTCGGCCGCCGTCTGACATTAGAGAATGTGTCGAGCTACGTGGCGTTCGGCCAATCGGAAATGACCGAGTGGGAGTTTGTCTCCGAGGTGGCGAACCGCGCCGATTGCTGGCTCCTCTTCGACATCAACAATGTCTATGTGAGCGCATTCAACCACGGCTTTTCCACGGACGACTTTTTGCAAGGCGTACCCAAGGACCGCGTGGTGCAGTTCCATATCGCGGGCCACAGCCACGAAGACGACCACATCGTCGACACCCACGATCACCCGGTCTGCGACGAGGTCTGGGATTTCTACCGCGAGGCCGTCACCCATTTCGGCCGCGTCTCGACCATGATCGAGCGTGACGATAACATCCCGCCGCTCGCTGAGCTCGTCGAGGAACTCGACCATGCACGGCAGATCGAGCGTGAAGTGGGTGAAAACGCGCGGCTGACAGCGGCGGAATGAGCAGCTTCAAAGACTTTCAGGACAGCTTCCAGCGCGGCATCTTGGAGCGTGACGACACCATCCTGGGTGACGTTAAGGACAGCGCCACGGAGTCGCGCGCCGTGCTGTTCGGCGTCTACCGCAACGCCTATGTGGCGCGGCTGGCAGAAATTCTCGGCGACGACTACGAGCAGGTCCACGCCTATCTCGGCGACGAAGGCTTCGCCAGACTGGTAAAGTCCTATATCGACGCCAACCCTTCCGATAGACGAAGCGCACGGTGGTTTGGCCGTCACCTGCCGGCCTTCGCAGCCGAGACCGCGCCGTTCTCCAATCATCGAGAGGTCAGCGAGATCGCCGCGCTTGAGAAGGCGCTCAGCGACGCCTTCGACGGCCCGAACGCCGAGCCGCTCAGCATGGACCAATTGGCGGCGCTGGCGGTCGAAGACTGGCCGCGTCTCACCTTCCAGCCCCACCCGACGGCGATCCGCCTCACCTTCAACACCAACGCCGCCGCCATCTGGTCGGCGCTCAAGGATGAGACCGCCCCACCGGAACTGACGCGCTTCCCCGAGCCACAAGCCCTGCTCGTCTGGCGTCAGGACTTTATGGCGCGCTTCCGGCCACTGGACGCCGAAGAGGCCATGATGTGGAACGAGGCAACCAAGGGCGTGCGCTTCGGTACATTATGCGAAATGGTGGCGATGTTCGGCGGCGAGGACGAGGCCGAGCTTCGCGCCGCGACGTATCTTAGAGGGTGGATCGACTTGGGCCTGCTCGCCGGCTGCAAAGTCGAGTAGCGTACGAGCCGCTAACTCAGTCGTCTTGCGATGGCGCCGGGAACAGCGCGTCCGTGCGGCCCGTGACCCAGTAAGCGAACAGCCCGACCCATTCGCGCGTCGCCGTGTCCACGCGCCGCAAGCCCTCCGACACCTTGCTGAAGGGCCGCGTGAAGTCGATGGGCCCGCGCGTGCGGTAATCCACGGGCCACGGCTCGACCTTAAAGCCCGCCTCGCGGAAAGCGCCCATGGAACGGGGTATGTGATAGGCCGAGGTGATCAAGAGCCAGCGCGTGCTCGGATCGAGCTCGCCGCGCTTCTCCAGCTCTTTTTTAAGAAACACCGCGTTCTCGTAAGTATCGCGCGCGTCCGATTCCAAAATGAGCCGATCGCGAACGACGCCAAGTTGGGTCAGCAGCACCGCGGCACCTTCGGCCTCGGTGTCGGACTTATAGAGAATGCCCGCGTCACCCCCGGAGAATGCGATTTTGGCATCGGGAAACCTCTTAGCGAGGATCGCCCCTTCCAGAAGCCGCTCGCCAGCCTCGTTCAGAGTCGGTGCGCCCCGCGCACGCCCCACCAGCCGATCTTCAGCGCCACCAAGAATGATGATGCCGGTAGGCGGTGGCGGTTGGTCGAGATCGGCCCTGGGGAAACGGTCCTCCAGCGGCAGGATCAGCATATTGCCCAATGGCGACAGGCCGACGACCAGGAGAAGGATCGCCCCGAGGCTGACGAAGCGGCGGCCCCATCGTGCCCAGCCGGTCCAAATGAGAATGGCGCCATAGGCGATCAGCAGCGCGACCAGGGTCGAGGGCTGCAACACAAACCAAACCGCCTTGGCGAGATAGAAAAACATGAAGACTCCCTCGCCCTAGACTAACCACAAAGCGGCCAGCCCGAGGAAGGCGAAGAAGCCCACCACGTCGGTAACGGTTGTGACAAATACGCCCGAGGCGATGGCCGGATCGAGATCGAATTTCTCCAGCCCCAACGGAATGAGGATGCCGGCGAGCCCCGCCGCGAATAAATTGACGACCATGGCAACCCCGATGACGAGCCCCAGTTCGCTGCTGCCAAACCAAAAATACACGATCACCGCCATAATGACGGCGAACACGAGCCCGTTCAGCAGGCCAACGGCGGATTCGCGCAGGATGATCCGCGCTGCGTTGGCCGCACCGAGATCCTGCGTGGCGAGCGCCCGTACGGCGACCGTCATGGTCTGCGTCCCCGCGTTGCCGCCCATGGACGCCACGATCGGCATCAGCACGGCGAGCGCCACCATCTGCTCGATGGTCGCCTCGAACATGCTGATCACGATGGAGGCAAGAATGGCGGTCACCAGATTGGCGAGCAGCCAGGTAAATCTGAGCCGCGTCGTCTCCCACACGCTATCGCTGACCGATTCTCCGCCAACACCACCCATTCGCAGGATGTCCTCCGAGGCCTCCTCTTGGACGACCTCGACGATATCGTCGGCGGTGATCACCCCGACCAGGCGCTTGTCGTCATCGACCACCGGCGCCGAGGTGAGATTGTAACGCTCGAACTGCCGCGCCACTTCCTCCTGATCGGAATCCACCGAGATGGGGCGAAGGTCTTCATCGGTGATGGATTCGATCGTCGTCGGCCGCCGGGAACGCAGCAGGCGGTTCAGCGCCACCGAGCCGATCAGATGATAGGCCGGGTTGACCACGAAGATCTCGTAGAAGCGGTCCGGCAGATTGTCGGCCACGCGCATATAGTCGATCGTCTGCCCCACCGACCAGAACGGCGGCACGGCGATGAGATCGGTCTGCATGATGCGGCCGGCGGAGTCTTCCCGGTATTCCAGGCTCCGCTCAAGCGCGATGCGCTCGAAATAGGGAAGCTTAGAGAGGATGTCCGACTGCTCTTCCTTGTCGAGATCCTCAAGGAGATAGACCGCCTCGTCCGAGTCGAGCTGTTGCAGCGCCTCGGCGACCTGCTCGGGCGGCATGTCCTCGATCACCTGGTCACGCACGGCCTCGTCCAGCTCGGGCAATGCCGCGGCCTTGAAGTCGTCGCCAAGCGTCGTGATGAGGGCCGCGCGCGCGTCGGGGCGCAGCAATTGGATTAGATCGGCAAGATCGGCTTCATGCAGGTCGAGCGTCAGGGACCGGACGCGAGCGGCATTGCTCTCCTCGAGCGCGTCAGCAACGGCGTGCAGGAAATCCGGCCGAATGCCGCCTTCCACATCGCGCAGCTGAACCTCGCTTGCGGCGTCCTGCATCGCCCGTCCAATCGCTGGGTTTGTAGCTTCAAGCTGGACGGACCACGGGCCCGGAGCACCAGGCGCCCCGTGCAGGATACCCCCCACGGATGCCGCTTCGGGTCCGCGATAACAGTCGCGACCTTGCGGGCAATAGACGCTTGTTGTGATGGAAATTCCAGCCAAAAATGGGTCTGGAAACTGGGCCGCTTATGGTGCCAGAAATTGAGGGAAAAGCCTTCCCTCAGCGGGCCAAATGCTCAATGGCCCAGTCTCAGCCAAATCCTCCAACCCATGTCCTGCCATGATGGCGACATAAGGAGAGTTGGTGCGGTCGAGAAGACTCGAACTTCCACGGGAGTTACCCCACAGCGACCTCAACGCTGCGCGTCTACCAATTCCGCCACGACCGCAAAAAGTCCCGAAGGCGCGTTGCCTCGAATGTGGCTAAAGACCACCCGGCCGGCAAGTGCGACGCGGGCCCGCTGCATTACCAAACCTACCCCTTAGGTGCAAGGTTTCGCCAAGAATACCCGGCAGATAGATTGGTCCCCATGCTGAAAGACGCCTCCATGCCCGCGCCGGTCCAGAACCATGCCCCTGTAGTCCATGACGCTGCCCATGTGGAATGGGTCACCGCGCTGAGCCCAGTGCCCTATGAGGCGGCGCTAGAGGCTATGGACGCCCGCGCTGGGGCGATTGCGGACGGCAACGCGCCGGACTGCGTATGGCTACTGGAGCACTCAGCCCTCTATACCGCCGGCACCAGCGCCAAAGACGAGGAACTGCTCGATCCTAGAGGTTTGCCCGTGTTCAAAACGGGCCGCGGCGGCCGTTACACCTATCACGGCCCGGGCCAGCGCATCGCCTATGTCATGGTCGATCTCTCGGCCCGTGGCCGCGATGTGCGCGCCTATGTCGCCACCCTTGAAACTTGGCTGATCGCCACCCTCAAGCAGCTCGGCGTCGAGGGCGAGCGGCGCCCGGGCGCGGTCGGCATCTTCGTCGACGGCGCCAAGATCGCCAGTATCGGGGTGCGCGTGCGCCGCTGGGTGAGCTTGCACGGAGTCAGCCTGAACGTCGCACCAAACTTGGAGCATTTCTCCGGCATCGTCCCCTGCGGTCTCCATGAGACAAAGGTGACAAGCCTCGCCGCGCTTGGCGCGGAGACCGACATGGCGCGGGTCGACACCGCGCTCCATGACACCTTCTCGGACGCTTTTAGCGGAACTGCCAGTGATCCGTCCCGGTCACCTTAAAGCCTGACGGCGGTGCGCCACCCTCGTCGGTGATTGTTACCTTCGTGACCTTGGCATTGGGGGGACCGTTGGCGCAGTAGCGCAGCATCTCCTCGACCTTCTCAGGAGGCCCGGAGAACACCGCCTCGACGTTGCCGTCTTCGCGGTTGCGGACCCATCCATCGAGATTGAGCGATCTGGCGATCTGGTCGGCCCAGGCACGAAAATAGACACCCTGGACCAAGCCTTCGATCCTGACGGTCACCGTGCGCGGTGTGTCTGCCATGAACCAAGCATGCCAAAATCGGCAGCAAATTCCAACTGATGAAAATCAGCCCACGCGCGAGATTTATTCAAATTCCAGGATCACGGCGTCCACATTGAGACTATCGCCGGGCTCCGCCAAAATCTTGGAGACCGTGCCGTCACGCTCGGCCTTGAGCACGTTTTCCATCTTCATGGCCTCGACGACGCAGAGCGCATCGCCGGCCGCCACTTCCTGGCCTTCGGTCACGGCAAGCGACACGACGAGGCCGGGCATGGGACACAGCAGAAGCTTCGACGTATCGGGCTTCTCCTTGATCGGCATGAGCGCCATGAGCTCGGCTTCGCGCTCGGTCAATACCCGCACGCGCGCCTCGACGCCCCGATATTGGAGCATCACGCCGTTGAGGATCGGACGCACCTGCACCGCGGCCGTTTCGCCGCCAATCGTGCCTTCCCAGACGGGATCGCCAAACCACCAGGACGTGTTGACCTCGATCTGCCGGACGCCTTCGCCTGTCCCCTCGCCGCCCAACGTCACGGTCATAGGATAGTCGCGCCCCTCGACCTTCACCCGGATCAGCTCCTCGCCGAGCTCCACCAGACGCACGTCGCAGAAGTTTACGGTTTCGCCGTGCATCTGCTGGGTGATCAAGCGGCGCCGCTGATTGGAGAGATGGTCGATACTGGCGGCAACCGCCACCAGCGCGTCGCGCACGCCGCCTTTCGGCACCGGCGGCTGAAACCCGTCCGGGAATTCCTCGGCGATGAACCTTGTTGAGAACTCTCCCTCCCGCCAGCGCTTATTGCGCATGACCACGGCAAGGAACGGGATGTTGTGACGAAAGCCTTCAATGGCGAAGGCATCGAGCGCGCGGCCCATCTGCTTGATGGCCTCGAGGCGCTTGGGCGCATGGGTGAGCAGCTTGGCGATCATCGGGTCGTAATAGACCGAGATCTCGCCGCCCTCCTCCACGCCCGTGTCGAGCCTAGTAGTGATGCCGTTCTCGGTGCCGAGCTCCGGCGGCTGGAAGCGGACCAGCCGTCCCGTCGATGGCAGGAAGTTGCGCGCCGGGTCCTCGGCATAGATGCGGGACTCGATCGCCCAACCGTTGAGCTTCACGTCCTTCTGCTTGATGGCGAGCTTCTCGCCAGCGGCAACTTTCAACATCTGCTCCACGAGATCGAGCCCGGTTATCAGCTCGGTCACGGGATGCTCCACCTGGAGGCGCGTGTTCATTTCTAGGAAGTAGAAATTGCTATCCTTGTCGACGATGAACTCCACCGTGCCGGCGGAGTCGTAATCGACGGCCTTGGCCAAGGCGACAGATTCGGCACCCATAGCCGCGCGCGTCTTGGCGTCGAGGAACGGGCTCGGGGCCTCCTCTATGACCTTCTGATTGCGCCGCTGGATCGAGCATTCGCGTTCGCCGAGATGGATGACATTGCCGTGCTTGTCGCCCAGCACCTGGATCTCGATATGGCGCGGCTCTTCGATATATTTCTCGATGAAGATACGGTCGTCACCGAAGCTCGATTTTGCTTCCGACTTCGACGAGGCGAAACCCTCGGCGACCTCGTCGCGGCTATAGGCAATCCGCATGCCCTTGCCGCCGCCGCCCGCCGACGCCTTGATCATGACGGGATAGCCAATCTCGTCGGCGATCTTTTCCGCCTCGTCGGCATCCTCGATCACGCCGAGATGGCCTGGCACTGTCGACACATTGGCTTTGGCAGCGAGCTTCTTGGATTCGATCTTGTCGCCCATCGCCTCGATGGCTTTGGGGTTCGGGCCGACAAAGACGATGCCGGCTTTCTTCAGCGCCTTGGGAAATGCGGCATTCTCCGACAAGAACCCGTAGCCCGGATGGATCGCATCCGCGCCCGTCTCCTTGGCGGCGGCGATAATCTTGTCCATGACGAGATAAGATTGGGCGGCCGCGGCCGGTCCAATACAAACAGCCTCGTCGGCCATCTCCACGTGAAGTGCATCGCGGTCAGCCTCGGAATAGACCGCAACGGTCTTGATCCCGAGCTGTTTCGCGGTCCGGATGATCCGGCAGGCAATTTCTCCGCGATTGGCAATCAGAAGCTTTTTGAACATGAATCCCCGGCCCGGTTTTGTTCAGGCTTTCTAGAGGCTAGCCGGGGGCGAGTAAACCGGCGAGGCCGCATTAACCGCCCTATTCCGCCGGCGCGGGCACGCTCTTGGGGCTTTGACGCCGGGGAGCCTTGCGGGGGCGCCTCTTGCTTGCGGGATTCTTGCCCGCGGGCGGAAGCCCAGAAGCCGTTTTGGCGGCTTTAGCCTCACGCTTCGCCTTGGCCTTCTGGCGGTCCTGGGCCAGGAAGGTGTACATCGCCGGCGTCACGAACAGGGTGAACAGCGGGCCGATGGTCATGCCGGCGGCGATGACCAAGCCGATGCTGAACCGCGCCGCGGCGCCCGCGCCACTGACCACCAGGAGTGGCACCATGGCCATCACGGTCGCCGCCGTGGTCATCAAAATGGGCCGCAAGCGAATTGCCGCGGCATGCTCGATAGCAGCGGCGCGCCCATAGCCTTCGTCGTCTTGAAGCTTATTGGCGAAGTCCACCATGAGGATGCCGTGCTTGGCGATCAGCCCGATCAGGCAGACGAAGCCGATCTGGGTGTAAATATTGATACTGGCGAGCCCGATATTCATCGGGATGAGCGCGCCGAAGATCGACGCCGGCAGCGCAATCAAAATGATGAACGGGTCGCGGAAGCTCTCATATTGCGCGGCCAGGACGAGGTAGATGATGACCAGCGCGAAGATGAATGTGTAGACGAGGGAATTGCCCTCCTGCACGAACTGCCGGCTCTCGCCCTGCCAATCGTATGAGAACCCTTCGGGGAAGTTCGCAGCGGCATGGCTCTCTAGAAACTCGATCGCCTCGCCCACGGTGCGGCCAGGGAACGGCACCGCCGTCAGCGTCGCCGAGTTGAGCTGCTGGAAGTTGGTGAGCGAATTCGGCTCCACGGTCCGCGTCACCGTGGCGACGTTAGAGAGCGGCACGAGGTCGCCAGAGCTTGTGCGGATCTGGTAGCGCGTCAACCAGTCCGCGCTATCCCTGAACTCACGGGGAACCTGCGGGATCACGCGATAGCTGCGCCCGTAGAGATCAAACAGATTGACGTAGTTGCCGCCGAGCAAGATTGCCAGCGAATTGCCCACATCCGCCATGGTGATGCCAAGCCGGTTCGCCTTGTCATGATCGATATGGAACTCGATCTGCGGCGTCTCGAAGCGCAGGTCGGTATCGGTAAAAATAAACAGGCCCTTTGCCTTTGCCGCCTTCTCCACATCGGCGAGAACATCGGCAAGCTGTTCGAAATCATGCGTCGTGGTGATTACGAACTGCACCGGCGGACCGCCGGTCGATCCCGGCAAAGCCGGCGGCGAGAACGAAAGCGCCTGCGCCGTCGCCAGACTGTTGATGCGCGGCGCCAGCTCCTGCAGCACCTGCTTCTGATCGCGGTCCCGCTCACCCCAGGGCTTTAGCAAAATCCCAGCGAAGCCCCGATGCACATTGCCCCTGCCATTGATGGTGAACACATGGTCCTTCTCCGGCACGGTGCTGAAGATCTCGTAGAGCTTCTGGGTCGCGTCTTCGAGATAATCGAGATTGGCGTATTGCGGCGTCTTCACCAGGGTGAACAGGATCCCCTGATCTTCTTCCGGCGCCAACTCTCGTCGGGTCGTCGTGTACATGAACGCGGTGGCCGCCATCACGCCGACGAGCACCAAAATCGTAACGGGGCGGTATTTGAGCGTGCCGTGCAACCACCGCTGATAGCGCTGCTTTAGGCTGTCGAACCTGCGGTCGAGCCATGCGGTCAGTCCCTTGGGCCCACCCTCCGTCTGCGACTTGAGCAGCTTCGAACACATCATCGGCGTCAGCGTCAGCGCTACCACGCCGGAAACGACCACGGCACCGGCCAACGTGAATGCGAACTCGCGGAACAGCGCGCCGGTCAGCCCCGACACGAACGCGATGGGCGCGAACACCGCAGCCAACGTGATGGTCATGGCGATGACCGGATAGACGATCTCGCGCGCGCCGATCAGCGCCGCATCGAATGGTTCTTCGCCCTCCTCGATATGCCGGTAGATATTCTCCACCACGACAATGGCATCATCCACCACGAGTCCGATGGCGAGCACGAGCGCCAACAGCGTCATGAGATTGATCGAGTAGCCGAGCGCCAGCAGCAGGCCGAGCACGCCGATCAGCGACAGCGGAATGGTGACGATGGGGATGATCGTCGACCTAAGATTGCCGAGAAACAGGAAGATCACGATGACGACGATGATTGCCGCTTCGGCCAACGTCTTCACCACCTCCCACAACGAAGCGCGGATGAAGCTGGTGGCGTCATAAGCGATGGCCGCCTCAAGCCCCGGCGGCAGATCGTGCTGGATGCTGGGGAATTCTTCCCGTACGGCGGTGATGACCGTGAGCGGGTTCGCCGTGGGCGTGGCGTAGACGCCGATGAACACCGCCTTCAGCCCATCGAACACCGACGAGGAATCCGCATTTTCCGGGCCAAGCTCGATATCAGCGACCTCACTCAGGTGAACGAGGGAGTCGCCCCGGGTCAAAACCACGAGGCGCCCAAAGGCCTCGGGATCGTTAAGTGAGGTCTTGGCGTTGATATTGGTCTGAGTGAAGTCGCCCTTCACCTGGCCTGGAGCCGATGTGAAATTATTGACGGTCAGCGCCGTGCGCACGTCGAGCGGCGTCACCGCCAGCGCCGCCATACGGTCCGGGTCGAGCCAGATGCGCATGGAGAACACCTGGCCGCCAAGCATCTGGGCGTTGGCCACGCCGTTGATGGTTTGCAGTCTCGGCTGCACCACGCGCTGGATGTAATCGCTGATCTGCGATGAGTTCATCACGTCGGAGTTGAAGGAGATGTACATCAACGCATAGCCATCCCCTGTCTGCTTGGTGACGACGGAGTCGTTCGCCTCGCGGGGCAAGATGCTCTTCACCTGGGCCAGCTTCGACAGGACATCGGTCATGGCCCGGTCGGGATCGGCGTCGAGCTTCAAATTAAGCGTGACCTTGCTCACATTCTGGGTTGAGGTCGCGGTCAGCGTGTCAATGCCTTCCGTGCTCGCCACCGCCTGCTGGATCGGCACGGTGATGAAGCCTTGGATGAGATCGGCGTTGGCGCCGGGATAGGTCGTTTTGATCGTGATCGTCGTGTTGGACAGCTCGGGATACTGCCTGATGGGCAGCTTGAACCCGGCCTGCACACCGACCAGAAGGATCAGCAGGCTCACCACCGTGGCGAGCACCGGCCTTTTGATGAAGAGATCTGTGAAGCTCATGGCGTCTACTGCCTTGGCAGCTCCGCCTGCGGTTTCAGAGCATCGGTGTTATCGATCCTGACCGCGGCGCCTGGCTGCAATTTGAGCTGGCCGCTGGTCACCACCATTTCCCCGGCCTTGATGCCTTCGACGATCGCCACCCGGTTGCCGAGCGTAGGGCCGACGCGCACAAAACGCCGCTCGACCGTGAGCCTCGGCGCCGGTTCCTTTTCCTCAGCCGGCGCATCGGCGGCCACAGCGGCCCCGGGCTCGGCGGCGGACATCGCGGGCGCGGGCGCAGGCTCGGCTTCACCTTCGTTCACCACCCAAACGCTATCGCCATAAAGACTGTAGGTCAGGGCCGTACGCGGCACGGTCACCAGCTCCTTGGGTTCACCAGCGAGCACGGCCACTTCCGCGAACATGCCGGG
>SDBV01010112.1_pt1 | contig 12421 bp, 10 predicted proteins | sample 2277081 | NCBI WGS metagenome assembly SDBV01 (sample SAMN10402039, study PRJNA504765) | marine sediment metagenome | isolation source: marine sediment core GS10_PC15, 223 cmbsf | place: Arctic Ocean: Southern Knipovich Ridge | collected 2010 | reverse complement strand
TTTTCGTTGTTTTACCATCTGGGTACCTCCTGTTTTATGGATTGTTTTTGTCGACATCCCATTATAACAGGATTCCCAGATGGTTTATCTATTTTTTACCTCATTACGTGCAAAATTCAGGTTCTAAATTACAATCTTGCTGCCTAACCGCGGAGCTTATAACGGTTTGGCATGTTCTTTAATAGAGTTGACGTTTTCTATGGTGCTGACGTTGAACCTAAACGTGCACTCAAAGAACGCTCTTCACGTTCCAAACGCATAATCTCTTCAACCGTAGCCAGCCACTGCAGAGAATTCTCGGTACGTTGCCTCCGCTCGCGGACACGGGCAAGTCGCGATTCTCCCTCGCGACGGGTTCTCTCCAGTTCAACAGCCGGATCGAAATTCTCGCTATCTGGTGTTGGACGTTGCTGGGGCGGAGGCGCGACACCCAGCGTACGCAATACGGTGCTGGCCTCCTCTTCCCAGACACGTACGTTGCCCCTCTGACGCGCAGCATCCTGAGGTTGTATCGCACCTCGCCTTTCCAAGCGCGCCAAAAGCACAGGATCGATCACACCTAGCAAGTCGGGCCGGTTGGCTGCATCTTCACGTGCCACACTCCACCGCTCAATCGTTTGCCCACGTGAACCACGCTTTGTCATTTTCAAATATGCATCGGTGAAACCAAACAGATGAGCAAGCTCATGAGCAACAACGATCACTCTAGATCCTTCTAGATGTGACTGTGCCAGACTAATTGTACCCTGAACCGGTTCACCTGCTGATGGATCATTATCTGGCCCGCGCACCTGAATCAAGAACGCGTTATCTGCGCGAGGCCCATTGCGCTCTAGATAGGTTACAGTCGGTAGTAAGCGAAATGAAACGCCAGTGTATTCGCCGGCAGTAATGTTCACTTGCCATACATCTCTGATAGCTGATGTAATCCTACTAATATCAGCGTTTGCCCGTTGTCGTGCATCGGTATCCGACAATGCAAGATAGACAATTTGGAGATTTACGGAAAGATTCAAGACATTCCCAGTTTGCGAAACCGTCACCACGCGGCGGATTCTCTCAGCGGAGAACCGACCACCCCACAATGAGCGAGCAGCGGTGTCGGAGCGTACTTGAGCACGCAGTCGTTGCCTCCCACGCTCAACAGATTCACTCTGGCGCTCTTGAAAAAGTGAACCAGTGAATTGGTCGCTCAATTGGGTTTGTTGGCTGCGCAACTGTGCCAGGCGCGCCCGTACCTGTCGTAGCCGCGCTCTCAACGCTGCACGGTCACTTTGGCATTGCAATCGCACAGCCCCACCATATGGCAGGAGAGTTTCAAATCCTACGTTGCTTACAGTGCTGTCGTTTGTATTCCTTTCAGCCTCAGCTTCCCGGCGGTCAGTGACTGGTCCAGTTTGCAGGAATTGGCTAGTGGCATGGGAGAAAGAATTTCGTTGCTGAAGTGTATGCGTGAGTTCGTGTGTGATCAGACGCCGTCCTAAGTCAGTTTTAGGCGCGTATTGACTTGGACCAAATACCAGATTATTTCCTACCGTATACGCCAGTGCATTCACCGCTCTTGCAGACTCTGCTGCTCTCGCGTCTGTATGCACTCGCACCTGACTGAAATCGTATCCAACGCGTTGCTCCATGAAAGATCGGGTAACAAGGTCCAAAGGTTGACCACCGCCCTGCAATGATTGGATGTGTGTTGCCAACTTTGGTGTTACTTTGGGAGACTGACCAGTAGCTTGCTTGGCTCGAACGATCTCTTCATCCTCTTCTTCCTCATCCTCCGATTCCGCCTCTTGCCTCTGAACCAAAGGTATAACCTGTTGAGTTATCGGCTTGGCTTGAATCTGTTCTTCTTCATCCATACCATGACAGGAAAGGCATCTCTTACGCTGCACCTGTGGCTCAGGCATCCGCATTACCCGCTCTGCCACCTGGTCTGCTTCCTGCTCGTATTTATCTCCCGGTTGTCCGATTTTAAGCTTGCTTTGCACCCTGGGAGCGAAGGTGTGGCAGGCGCCGCCGGAGGGACAATAACTCGGGCCGGACAGAGCAAAGGGGCAGGACTGCTCAAAAGGCCGACCGCTGTCCACCCGAACATCGCCGAAGTTGTGTCCGAAATGAAGATTTACCAGATCCTTGTCTTCACTGGCCGCTCCTTGATAGAAAGACTTGGCTGGCGGCTTTTTGCCGAACACTGGCGAAGGTGTTGTTGAATTCTCAGTCTTCGGTTTTGTGAGGGTTCTACTTCTCATTTCTCGCCTTAAGCAAAAGCCTTGTTTCTCCAGCCAAGGAAAAAAGGCCGCAAAGATCACAAGTTATTCGCAGTAGCATTCAATTCCAGCTATACATAACTGTCTTGCCGGCAATAAGTTAGATAAATGTTGCTTTGTTATATTGTAATCCACTGTCTCCTTTTTCTTCTTGAAGCTGTTAAAATACTCTTTTCGTAATAGCCTGAACATATCATTCTCTCCTACGTCAACGCCGGACCTCTTTGAAAGACTTATCCAAGAACATTATATTTGTGTTATTTGTGTACGTCCCCGTCCCCTTTGCTTGCGGCAACAGGAATTAAGCATTGTCCCTACACATCATCTATCAAAATGTGGAAGTAACCCTTTTCCAACGGCGAAATCCATTACCGGCGTACCGACAATCAGTTTGGCCTGAATCTACTGTGGACCACCGGAAATATCGGCACTGGCCGTCACTGTCGGTCCATTCACTTCTTACGGTTTCTTGGTCTCTGGGGAGCCACGTGTCCATTTTCCAGTGGTCCAGTAACCGCCGCCTCTTATGGTCCCTATATGCGCTTTTACGTCAACTCTCCAAAGATTGGCAAGGAGTTGAGCGAACGTTTCCCCCAGTAATCCATCTCCTACGTTACAGCCCCGCAGTTCAGCTTGTCCATCTTTGCAAAACTTGGGCGTTAACCGGGCCAAAAGTCCCGCCATCTTTGGGTCGTAGATGTCTGACGTGGAGTCCAGGGCACCACCGCGAATATGTTTGCCCACGATACGCCCGGTACCGTCGCCAACTGAAATACTGCCGGGCGAACCATGTCCGATGATGGTCAACGTGTCGATACAACTACCAGGCCCGACTTCGCTTTCGATAGATTTCACCATGCCTTCGACACTTGCGGCATCAATTTGCCCCCAGGTCAAAATACCTCCGGCGACATTGAACCCATTCCAGCTTTCTCCCCAATCAAGTACAGTAACGTCTTCGTTTTTGATTGCGGTCTTCCCGGAACGTACACCTCTAAACTTGCTGGACGTTGTAAATTTGGAGGGGATAAAAGCTGCCCGTGTAACTGTGTTGTAATACATAAAGTTCACATGGGGATGGGGGTGTGGCCTTATGACCCATGCCTGTTGGTCCTCCCCTACGCTGACTTTGATGATCTTTTCTACGCCCGTCCATTTCATGACGGCAAACGTTTCCTTGACCTCATGTCGCTCATATTTCGGGTCCCCCGGATCAGACTCGGCCGTCAGAAACTCGACGTTGTACATCGCATCCATGGTTACATGAACCTCAATGTCTCCCTTATTGTCTCCGTCCAGGTCAAAAACCGTCGTGACCCCATCTTCATAAACGATCTTGGGTGAAAACTTGCTGGGATCGCTTAACGTGTACGTATCCTGAACCATCGCTGTTTTCCGCAGTGACGTCATTTTAACTGTGACATCATTGCCGCTTCCCGGATAGTGGAATTGGACGGTGACCTCCTTACCGCCTCCCGCCAGCAGGTAAAATGAATAATATCCTTTGTGAATTACATCCGGATCTCGCTTCAACCTGAGAGCACCGTCATCTGAAGAATCGGATGGCATTAAAGACTTGCCACCTTGGTTGTTTTCATTCTTTTGCGGGTCATTCTTCTTCTGCTGCACAACATGCGTCAACTCGTGAGCAAGCAATTGCCTGCTTGACAACGTGTCTGAGGAATATTCTCCAGCACCAAACACGACATTGTGCCTAAATGTAAAAGCGCGGGCATTAACTGATCGGGCTGCACTATCTGCCCGCGTGTCGTTATGTACACGTACGTTAGAAAAATCTGCCCTGAAGCGAGGCTCAAAGAAGGACCGCTCCGACTCAGACAGGGGCTTACCTGTGCCTCTTAAATTGTTTATATTCGTTTGCACGTCCCGGGTGACTCCTAAAGTTTGGCCGGGAACCTCTTTAGGCTGGAGGACTTCTTCCTCTTCCTCAACTTGTCTCTGGACCAATGGTGTAATCCGTCCAACAACAGGCTTCGTTTGAATCTGTTGGTCTTCCTGTTCTTGAATTGTATTTCCATTTCTGACTTCTGACTTCTGACTACGGTCTACTGTAGTTCTCATTACCTGCTCGGCCACACGATCTGCCTCCTGCTCATATTTATCGCCCGGATGTCCGATTTTAAGCTTGGTCTGTACTCTGGAAGGGCAGGTGTGGCAGGCCCCGCCAAAGGGACAATGAGTCGGACCGGACAGGGCAAGAGGGCAGGATTGCTTAAAAGACGGGCTCACCACCTGAACGTCGCCGAAGTTGTGTCCGAATTCAGGATTCGATACCTCGCGAGTTTCATTGGCTGGTCCATGATAAAAAGACTTACCTGACGGCTTTTTGCCGAATATCGGTGAAGGTGTTGCAGAATCCTTATACTTCGGTTTCGCCAACGCTCGAACAGTCATTTTCTGAATCCTTGGTAGACCGACTGCGCTACCTGGCCGCCAATTACCTCTGCCCTGGAATTTGGCGACACGTTGAACGTTCCGCCATTCATTCGTGCAAGTTCACCATCCCGGGACAGCGAAGAGGGGATACCCTGTTCGGTGATCAAACGAGTCAATTCAAGCTCTACGACTTCTCCGATACGATAGCGGTCGCCTGGTGAAAAACCGTCCAGCACAAGTTCTTCAATGTGAAGGTCAACCTTATGTTTCATCACCACGCTCCTATCTCGACGTTACTCATCGGTTTTTCAATCTTGCTGTATTCGACTCGTGTAGCATGCGATAAATGGGTCATACGCACCGGTTCTCCCTTTTCCGCCGCGAGAAAAGCCGCATTTAGCGCGATATTGCATATATTGCCTCCAGCAACGTTGAGCCGTGAGAGCTTATCCAGATCGAGACCGTCGGTTGGCGTATTTTCGGGAAAGATGCACCGCCATATTTCTGCACGATGAGCGGCATCAGGAAAGGGAAACTGAACAACAAAGCGGATGCGGCGAAGAAAGGCCTTGTCCAGGGCATTCTTCATATTGGTGGTCAGAACTGCCAGCCCACGATAGGTTTCCATGCGCTGAAGCAGATAACTCACCTCGATGTTGGCATAACGATCATGGCTGTCTTTGACTTCACTTCTTTTGCCGAAGAGCGCATCAGCCTCATCGAACAGAAGGATGGCGCCGCCTTCTTCGGCGGCATCAAATATACGCTTCAGATTCTTTTCCGTCTCACCGATATACTTGTTCACTACCTGGCTCAGATCAATTCGATAAAGGTCCAGCCGCAGTTCATTTGCCAACACCTCTGATGCCATCGTTTTGCCTGTGCCGCTCTCACCTGTAAAGAGTGCGCTTATCCCCAAACCACGAGAATTCTTGGCGGCAAATCCCCACTCTCCATAGACCTTGAAACGTTGCCGAACGTGTATCGCGATCTCTCTTAACAGTTGCTTCTGTAGTTCCGGTAAAACAATGTCATCCCAGGTTGAAGCCGGCTCTATGCGTTGCGCAAGATCGTCCAGTCGCGGTCGTGTATGTGCCCGGCATGTATCCCACAGCTTACTGCCAAGGTCATCGGAGGAGTCATGATGCTCAAGACCCCTTGTCGACAAGCCCCCAAGTACCTTTGAAGTCGCAGAACGAATGGCTTCGGCACCCAAATTGAACTGCGATATCAATGCTTCGAACTTGCCATTCAATTTGTCGGCTTTTGTCCCAAGAGCATTCATCCAGACATCACTTTGCTCTTTTGCAGTCGGTTTGTTGACGTCGAAGACTATCGTTGGGCGTTGTAAAGTATATCTATGTTTGCCGCTGCCTATGATTATTGCTGATTGAGTACGTTCACAAAAGTTGGTGATCGAATTTAAGCGGCCGGCATCGGTAGGATCCATTTCGTGACAGTTAAGAAAGAGAGCTCTCCCGCCAAGAGCAACCTCGCGCTCCCATAAACGGATCAACTCTGTAACCTCTTGTGAATTAATGTCGTATGCTGACAGCGTACAGAGGTCCAGACCCAGTCCGGAGCAGGCATTCGAGGCAATTGCACCTTTGCCGGCCACTTCGTTGCCGCATAGCTGAATGACCGGCAGTTCAGAATTGCCTCTCCCTTGCATCAAAGCTTCTGCCACGCGATCTGCTAGTTGTTGATGCGAAGGAACGAGATCATCCTCACCTGGCAGAGGGATCAAAATGCCGGCAAGTCGCTCGTCCATGTGGGAGAAACCGGTGAGATAGTGCAGAACGCGCTCGTCAATCTTGAGAGGACTTGTTGTCAGCGACTCACCGTTGCGGACCTCTACAAGACGCCAATAGCGTAGCGCTGCACTCGGCATAATTGCACTCCAATGGGCGTCTGAAAATGCCGCGAGAGCCATGCTGAAAGTCGGATAGGCAAGCATGGGATCACCCTTCAGAGAGGCACACAGCCGTCCAAATCCGGAATCGAGTTCCATAGCCGCGCAGACAAGGAGAATGCTCCGCTCAAAAGGCGTCAGTCCGAAAATATCAGTAAGGGTATCCAGTGCCGCAGAAGCGGGCAGGTCTTCAGCCGCCTGCTCCAGATTCTCTTGAGCAATGGAAGATTCTGCATGCCCGGATTCTTTCCCATCAACGGGATTATCTTCACATGCTTTTTGACGTTCCAATTCCTCTCGAACCACTCCCACCGCCGCCATCAGATAACGTTGGTTCGCTTCATGCCAGTCGTTGCTTGCCGAAGCATTCATGGTATCAATACCGTCGGTTTATTGTATTGACCCGTAGAATCGATTCCTAATGGACTCTCAGCGCCGTCTATCTGGACGCGCACCAGGTAAGAGCCCTTTTTTACGCCACTGATGGTAATCTCGAGATGTTCTGTTGGACCCGGCGGGCTCAGGAGCGTACCGGGCGTCGCGGTGAAACTATAGGATTGTTGTACCGTGTCCGCCGGCGGGCTCGATGGGGTGGGGTTGTACTCGTTCAACAGCAGCACCACCCGCTGTGTTTCGCCGACAGCCGGTTTTACCGTCAACTGCACCGACGAGCTCGTCGCATTGACAGGCAATTCTATACGGGGACGGAGAACAAACGCCGCGACATTAGATTCGACGCCCCGGTGCGGCTCCGGCGGAGAACCCATCAGTCTCCGGTGTACTACCTGTACGCCTTGCACGCCGGCTTCGAGGCCCGCGGGCAACGGAAAAATGATCTGCGTATCACTGATGTCCGCAACGGCCGGCGTTACCTCAATACCGCCGACGTTTACCCGTACGTCTTCACCCCGCAATTGTCGGCCGGTAATAACCAGGTTGTATCTCTCGAGAATCGGTTGGTCCTCAACAATAGGGTCACCCGTTTTTGTCTGCGACATGATCTTCTCGATTACCGGCTGGCTGAGAGGGGCCACATACAGTTTGCGCTTGCGCACCGGCAGCGCGACCTTGGTTGATTTTTCAGTTTCGATCAAAACTACCGTCGCCAGATATGCAGACGTCGGACGGTACTTGGCCTGAAAAGCCGTCCATAACTTCGATATTTCTTCTGTACTCATTGAATTGGGAGTAACTTTGATTTGTTCGATTTGCTCAGCCAGATTCGAAGTGGACAAGGCCTGGAGCTCGGCCGGGAGACCGCCGCCGGAAACAGGCGACGGAGGGGCCAGGGCTTTCCGTATTGCATCGCGCACCAAAACGGGATTTTCATGCAACAACTGCATCCCGTATCCCAGCAGAATTTCCGAGTGCAGTTCGTTTGTGCCGTACGCCGTCAGCAGGTAATGCAGATCGAGAGCAAGAGGAGGATTACTGACACGGTCGCCTCGCCCGTTATGTGACGGCAAGCCTACATTACCCCATCCCTGATTCAGAGTCGCCTGGAACATGAACAGGTTGAGCTGGCTTTGCTGATTTGCCTGTGACGTATCAATACGGTCGGGGGGCCAGGCGGTCACCGTTACATTCCCGCCGATCGCACCCGTTACATCGTGGTCAATGAGCCCGTTGTTGAGCAGGTCCTTCAGGACCTGGGTCACCGAAGCAATAGCGAGTGCCGTGCTCATCGCTGTCCCTCGTTTCGGCGCTTGAGGTATTCATCCAAGGACACGGATGGGCCGGACTTCGTTGTCCGCGGCCGCGGCGCCGGCCGAGCGTCGGGCATAATCGCGCGCACTTCCACGCGGCCGATCGTCACGTTGACGGATGCCGGTTCGTTTGATCTCGCCCTCCCTTCGACCGGAACTCTGCCGGCGTTCTCGATGTGAGTCGCCGCGTAAACCGCTACGTGAGGCCGTATGACAATCGATTCCGCGTCCGGTCGATCCGTTAAACGGCGTTCGATAACGGGGATCTTTGATGGCGGCTTTTCGAAATCGCTGGATAACTTATCCTTATCAGAGCTGGCTGGCGACTCCAGAATGGTTTTACGTTGGTGCGCGGGAACTTCAACATGTTGTAGGTTGATGGCTTCCGCCGGCGTTTCAACAGGAGGCGGTGTCGGATCATCCCCGCCAGGAATCGAAGGCGTAATGCGGACAGAAATCCCCAGTAAAGCCGGATCTTCCGGATCCGAGGCAAGGTGGAATGGATTACTTTCGGTTTCCGCTCGCGCCTGCTGCGACACGACGGGTGGAAACGCTGGTTCAGGGATCTTCGGAGGAATTGTTCCGGAATCGACCGGTTCACTTGTGGCCGGTGGTGAGTCAACCGCTACGGGCCTGGTGAGAGACGAAACGGACGTTGGAATTTCGGTCTTCTCTTCGCCGTGAATGTGCACCTCACCCGAAGCGTCCTGCTCGGGATCGTAATCGAAGGTAGGTCTGTCGGTCGACGGCGTCGGTTCGAACAACCCCTTGGGCCGAGGACGAATCGTGTCGGCTGGGTCGAAACAACGAGCGACCAGATTGCTGAGGTAATCATTCACTGAGAATTATCCTTTTACCAGATTCAGATAAAACTGCCGTCGCCAGGGGCTCATCTCGAGTATGTCGGTTTCGCGCCACCTGTAGGCCGACGCGAGAGCATGGACCTCATGGAGCACGCGCCGGACCCACGTCTCGATTTCCGTCCAGAAAAACATTACGATATCAAAAGTCGCTTGCCATTCGTTGCCGCACGCGGGACACGCGAGCGCGAGTTGCACATCCGCCTGGGGGTCGGCCTCAGCCATCCGTGCCGTAACTGCATCCATAATTTCCGACGGCACTTCTTCGAGTCCCACATCTCGATCGTCGTGGTTGACACGCGTTACGCAACGCTCGAGCAACAGTTGACGGGCAGAGCCAACGTCCGGCTGGCCGGCGATCAGCGGAAGGTCCAGGCTGTTTGGCAAGCGAAATTCCACTTCGTAACCGTCGACGTCCAATGACAATTTATCAAGCTGTTTTATCTCGGCTTTCACCTGGATATCCGACACCCTGAAATTAAGTTCCAGACGTTCGCCGCAGGCGGAGCAAGTCGTCACGCTGGACAGGTCCGGACCGAACACGCGCTCGCGCAGCGTCAGCAGGTTGGCGTCACGCCGGCCGATACTCATCGCCGACAGTTTTTCCGGCACCGCTTCAGGACAAGCGGCCTCGAGCAGCGTCAACGGGCGTCGGTATAGCGACTCGCTCACCCCCCGATGCCAAACGTCGAGTAATTCCCGGGTCGACAAGCTACGCATGCTGCTATCCCGCCGGTTCGGTGAAAGTGGGCTCGCTCGGTTCTTTTACCTCGTAATCCCGTTCCCACCCTTCGTTCTGCAGGGTGAGAGTCTGGATGGCCACCGCGTTCGCGCTGGCGTCGAGTTCGGGAATCGCCTGAAACTCCGAGACCCAGCATCTGTACACCTTGTATGCGATGGCTAGCTGTCCGGCTTCGTTGTACACCTCGATGATGATATCCTTGCGGAAATCTTTGAGCGAAACTTCTGCACCGAGACCTGAACCGTAGTTCCACACCTTGTTCGCCCATTTTTCGAACTCTTCATCGTGCGTGACGCCGCGCTCCAGCGTGACGGGTTCGTATTTCGTCTGCCCCGGCGATTTCCGTACACTGCTGGGATCACCTCCCTCGCGATGTTCTACTGCTTCGGTCGTCCGCTTCAGCGCACCGACTTTGCTTACGCCGGCGACGTATTTGCCGTCCCATTTGACGCGAAATTTGTAGCTCTTGTAAGGATCGAACCTTTGTGGATTTGTATTCACGCTAAACTGTGTCATGGCGCCCTCCTTAGGCTTCGATCTGCCCGGCCAATTGTTGGATCTTGATAATCACGAACTCAGCGGGCTTGAGGGGAGCAAACCCGACCAGAATGTTGACGATGCCTAGATTGATGTCGTTCTGTGTCGTCGTTTCCGCGTCACACTTCACGAGGTAGGCGTCCTTGGGCGATTTGCCCTGAAACGCGCCCTGTCGGAATAGACTGTGCATGAACGCACCTATGTTGAGCCGAATCTGCGCCCACAGAGGTTCGTCGTTCGGTTCGAACACCACCCACTGAGTGCCGCGATAGAGGCTTTCCTCGATGAATAGGGCCGTGCGCCGAACCGGAACATACTTGTATTCGTCGGCGATCTGGTTTGCACCGCGTAACGTCCGTGAACCCCAAACGACCCGCCCTGTAATCGGAAAAGACCGCAAACAGTTAATGCCGAGTTGATTCAGTTGGCCGTTCTCTTCATCGGTGAGGTTGACCTGCAGGCCCTGGATGCCGCTCAACGCGGCGTCCAGACCGGCGGGAGCCTTCCACACGCCGCGCTGGGCGTCCGTCCTCGCCATCACTCCGGAGATGATCCCACAGGGAACAAACGTGTCGATCTGGCCTTCCCGCTCGGGATCGGATTCGCGGACCCGTGGATAGTACAGCGCCGCGTTGCGGGCTTCCGTGCCGGATAGACCTAATGAGCCTACGTTGGCGATCGGTCTGGAAACCGATTCAGAATCCGACGCCCCCCAATCCAGATCCGGGTCCACAATGAGCATGGCCCGGCGGTCTACACAGTATTCCATCGCTGCCTGATAGACAGTCGGGTCTGTATTGGCGGTATTGCCGGTGCGCGTAGGCGGAGGGATACACAACAGGTTGAAGAGGTCGGCCTTTTCGAGTGCATATAAACCTGTCTTCTCCGCCGGCCCGCCCTTTAGTTCGGTTGCGGTTATGTTCTTCCCGTCGCTACACGAGCCAGCGGCAACCGGAGCGGCCACCTCCACCGGGGGACTGCTCGGCGGACTGCCTATTGTCTTGGTCTCGAGCGGGCGTTCGCTGGGTACAGTCTGACCACTCGGCACGCACACGAGCGAAGATCTTTGTTCGATGACACGGGGCAGATAACAACTGTCATACTGACTGTCATTTTTGTTGAGTGATACGTTCAGATACGGCTCGGCTTCGATGTTGTCCTCATAGATGATCAAGTTAAAAAGATTTGGATCAGGAGTGGCGTTCGGATCCATTGGATCTTCCGTTTTATAGTCAACGGATGCGCTCAATTTGCTACCCCAATTGCCGGGGCTTATAGCATCCAGCAAAAGATTCCCGGGAGGACTACCGCCCGTCGGTAGAGTGATGCGAGCCACGGTCGCGCTTTTGTGCACGCGCACAATAACCGCCTGGCTACCACCATTCATATAAAAGTCCCGCACCGCGTAACTCATGGTGCTGTCCACCCAGAGCCCTCCGAAGCGGCGCTCGTAGTCGGCAAAGCTGTTGATAACCGTCGGTTCGTTGACCGGTCCCCTCAGAGCGCGACCGACGAACGCAGTAATAGACGTGGCAACCCCGGTGATAGTTCGCACACCACTTGGAACTTCCTGGATATATACTCCTGGGTAACTTACTTGTGGTGTAACTGGCATGAGAAAGCCCTCCTTTCAAATTATTTAACAGTTGCTATATATTGTAAATATTTCCAGCAATTTGTAGATCAAATAACCAATTTAACTCATTCGGCGGAGGCCCTAATTGTTCGTTTCACCTTCTATTATGGCACCAAAATTATTTTCGTATAACTTAATGGAATCTTTAAGAGTTTTTAAGAAGGCTTTGGCATAGACGGGACTGGTGATGACGCGCATATTTAGCTCCGCCTGATCGGTTTCGGGGTAATACTGTCCGAATTCGATTACAAATTCGTAGCCGTTATGGCCCACTTTAAAGTAATTGGCGTATCGCCCCTCTAGCTTATCGCTATCTTGAGAAGGCGAACGTTTTGTGCGTCTATCCATTTATGAGTCTCGGAGA